>OJFR01000829.1_pt1 | contig 9675 bp, 8 predicted proteins | sample 1594121 | NCBI WGS metagenome assembly OJFR01 (sample SAMN05416812, study PRJEB24817) | seawater metagenome | isolation source: Sea water | place: Canada:Atlantic | collected 2013-07 | reverse complement strand
TACACCTCTCTATTCGTCGGCAGCGTCAGATGTGTATAAGAGACAGTAATTATTCTTCGCAAGAATTTGAAGTTGATGTAAAAAATGGAAAAGAAAGAGTGATTGATTTTTTGCCTTATCCAGGTAACTACGGATTTATTCCTTCCACATTGATGGATGAAATTCGCGGAGGTGATGGTGATGCTTTGGATATTTTAATCATCGCTGAAAGTTTGAAAACTGGTGACACAATTTCAGTTATACCGATTGGTACTTTGTTGCTTAATGATTCAGGTGAGCTAGACACTAAAATTATTGCTGTTCCAGCTGACCCATCAAAACGAGTAATTCAAGCAACTGATTATCAGACTTTTACTGTTAAATATAATATGGCTCAAAGGATTATTGAAAATTGGTTTTTAAATTATAAAGGCCTTGGGATTACGGAATTGATTGGCTGGAGAAATGATATTTATGCGATGCAAGAGATAAAAAAGTGGGAGGTGGGAAAATAATGATTTAGAGAAATTGGATTAAATCGGTCATTTAGTCGAAAAAAATTAAATTTAATATCAGAATTAAAGTATTTCAAGAATCAATTAAAATTTTTCTCCATTATATGTTTTATTTGAAATTGAGAAGAACTTGTAAATTTCAATAATCGAAAACAATTCTTATCAATAAGTGTTAATTTTGATGGGCAAATCAAATTAAATGGAGTGTAAAGAATCAACTAACGTTTTACAGAAAGGAATGACCAACGGATACTTATTACCACAAAAAGATATTAGTGTTGTAATCTATCACTCAATTCATGATGTGAATGGAGATTGGAATGCTGGTGCACCTGAACATAATCTCTTTTTACAAAAAAAATATCTCCAAGTCCTAGAGGACAACCCACCTGAAAATGTTCACTTCGTCTATATGTTGTATTATAAAAAATCCAAACCTGTTGGCGTTGCCATTGGTCAGGTTGGAAACTTTAGTGCGGAGAAGAGTATTAAAGATAATAATGAACCAGAAGAAAAAAAGAATCCTTGTCCATTCTCAGTCATTACAAACTTCATAAAAAGTTTTGTTGCAAAAAAGGTAGACATCACCGCTTTCGTTTGTGGGAATGCACTATTGACTGGGGAAAGTCATAACATTTGTTTTAGAGAAGGAGAAGTTTCGGAAGAAGATGAATATCATATTTTGAATGACACCATGAAGTTCGTTCAAAAAGAATTGGATAAAAAAGGAATCAACATAACTTTAACTTACCTCAAAGAATATCATCATCGACAACGACCGAAGGCTCAAAAGTTATTGGTGGAGAAGAATAAGTTCCATGAATTTACGGCTCAACCAAATATGGTTCTAGATTTTAGAGAGGATTGGAATAGCTTTGATGATTACCTTGCTGCCATGTCTTCCAAATATCGTGTGCGAGTAAAACGGGCCTTTAAAAAAGGTATTGCGATAGAGAGGAAAGAATTAAGTATTGAAGATATTGAGGCAAATTTGGATCGCATTTATGATTTGTATTCTAGAATTGCAGAAGGTTCCGTTTTTAATTTAGTGAAATTAAATCCACGATATTTTGTCGCGTTAAAAGAGAAGTTAGGTGATGATTTTAGAATGACAGGATATTATATTGATGGAAAATTAGCTGCGTTTTTTACAACTATAAAAAACTATCACGAGCTTGAAGCTCACTTTTTAGGATATGATGAAACATATAATCGGGCGCATCAAATGTATTTGAATATTCTTTACGATATCATCAAAATCGGTTTTGAACAAAATTGTAAATGTATTGTTTTTGCTCGAACTGCTTTAGAAATTAAGAGTTCGGTAGGAGCGGAGCCACATGAAATGTATTGGTATTTGCGTCATCGAAATAAGATTTCTAATCGATTCCTTTCACAGATTGTGGATTACCTAAACCCCAAAGACGATTGGGTACAAAGGAAGCCTTTTAAAGACCAAGCGTAGAAATAAAAAAGCCGAAATCAAATTTTTGATTTCGGCTTTTTTATTGACTACTAAATTTATCTAGTAAAAATTCTAACTTTCTTAACTCCTTGAGTTGACAGGAAAGTCATAGTGAATTTATTAGAATTTATACTTTCCAAAATGATTTGGCCTGAATTTTTATTAGAAAAGACTCTTCTATTTCTTTCCTCTGAAACTAAAGCATATGATTGTTGTGTTTTAGAATCGATTAACTGAAGGCCAATATTTCGTTTTTCTTTTAAAAGAAATTCGTCGCAAAGAATAGTAGACTTATTTACTTTTTGCCATTCCACGAGGGAATCGTTTTCTCTCCAAGCGCCTAGAATCCATTCCATTTGCTGAGTTACTGTCAACCATTCTTTAACAGGATCAATAGCTTTTTTTGCTTCAGATACTCTAGAGTTTGCTTTAGAATCATAAGTGATTGACTCAATAGATGCTGATTCACTTTCATCCATTGCAATAGCATCTGCTTTCACTTGTTTTTTCTTTTCTTTTATGGCAAGCATCTCCTCAATAAGTCTTTCAGGTCGATTTACACTTCCCGTAAATGTCTTGTTAGAAGCCAATAGCTTTTTCGCTTGATTACCTTCTTCGATTGGATTAGCATAGCGTTCTTTGAGTTCTTTTTGGAACTCTACGACAAGTTTTACATTTGAACTAGCATCGGTATAAACGGTCTCCAAATCTTGCACGATCCAATCTTCTATTGAAGTTGACTGATTAACTTTAGCAAATTGAGAATCTTGTTTATCAGACAAAACTGTAATCAAAGAGATCACAGCTACTAATGCAACAACTGCTGCAGCCATTGCGATTTGACGATATAAGAAGGTGTGACCTTTACTTCGTTTGTTGTCCAATTTGCTTTCCAATCGATCCCAAGTTCGGGCAGAGGGACGCTCTTCCAGCTTGTGCTCGTTGTCTCGGATTAAATCGGATATATCTTTTTTATCTTTCATTATATTGAAATTGTATTTTCTCTAAATTTCATTTTTAAAAAAATCTATCAAGTCATTTCCAAGTGATTCCAAAGTCATTTTTGAAGCCTCTTGAATCGCTCTTTTTCTCAACTCATCATTATTAAAATCTTCGTCTTCCTTTTTCTTTAAAACATCATGAGTTAAAACATCAGAAAAAGGTATGACTCCTGTTCGAATATCCATCAACAATGATTCGCAAGTTGCGAAGGCTTTGACTTCATTCTTTTTGAACATTTTATATTTATAATACAAATCACTTTTAATGTGAAAAATCAAAAGTAAATCTGCTTGTATTCTCACAGCTGACTCTCTTAATTGAGTCAGCGTTGGATTTGCTTTGGTCATTAATTTTGGCAAAAGAAAAACTTTTTTAGTTCTTCCGGTACTTTCCAATTTGATTTTTAATAGTTCAAATTGATTTCGCTGTGTTTGCATTTCTTCTTCATTATTCCAAGCGTATCGGTTATAATTAGAATAAGTTGAATTCATATTTAGAATTGCGATTCGCACAGTATCTGGCAATTGAATCTTACCATTTAATAATCGCTGAATATCGGCTTCTGATATAGTACTTTCTTTATCTGAAAAAAGCGATTGAGTAATTAATTCTGGTTCATATCTTTGTTCAGTATTATTTCCGAATGTAGGTGATCCAACTTTAGAATAAGTTCTTCCACAACTCGCGAACACTACAGTTACAAAAAATAAGAATAAATATTTGTTCATAATTTTCATTTCTAAAAAATAGATAACGCTGACGCTAATGAACTTACAATAATTAATAAAATTCCTCCAACTCCTGGTATCTGATTTTCTCTAACTAATTTTTGCAATCGTTTTTTAGCTAAAATTAATTGAGATTTTGAAGTATTAATACTGATACCCAATTGCTCCGCTATCTCTCGATGTTTGAAACCTTCCACCACATATAAGTTGAATATTGTTCGATAGCCAGTAGGTAATTTATCCAAAAGATTTAGAATGTCTTGTGCTTCTAATTCATCTTGAATGGTGATAAATGACTGGATTTCAATATTACTAATCTCTACAGTCATTTTGAAATTATTATTTTTTCTAAGATGCATCAATGCCTCATTCACCACAATCCGTCGAATCCAACCTTCGAAACTTCCAGCTCCTTTAAACATATCAATTTTCGACATGGCTTTAAAAAGCCCTTCCACCAAAACGTCTTCTGCGTCTTCATGGTTCTTTAAATATCGCTTACAAACTCCAAACATCTTTGGAGAGTATTTATCGTATAGCGCTTGCTGCGAATGACGATCCTGCTTACGACAACCTTGTATAATTTCTTGTTCAGTCACATTGGTAGTTTTCGAGTGAACTAATTTTGGTTTCGACGACTTGGTTTTTAGAATAAAATTAAAAGTTTTTCTTATAAATCAAACTTTCTAGTTTTATTCTTTTTTCTACTTATTAAGATGTACCCAAATCCTTTTTTGGTGTATCAATCTTAATTCTTTTCTTTTTATTTTTATAAATAAATAAGATTAGATTATATATTTGCGCTTCTTTAATCCTTACCAAATAAATTTCCTAATTTTTTAATCTATAAATAATCAGAAATGAATCTCGAAGGTAACCGTTATCTTTTTGACGGAGGGATAGACCCTCTGGAACTTTGCGAAAAATATGATTGCCCATTGTATGTATATGATACGGGCGTGATGAAGCGACAATACAATCGCTTAATTAAGGCATTTGATGTCAAACAGATTAAGATTAATTACGCTTGTAAGGCATTAACTAACTTGAGTATCTTAAAGTATTTTAAACGGTTAGGTTCTGGTTTAGATACAGTTTCGATCCAAGAAGTTCGATTAGGATTAAAAGTTGGTTTTGCTCCTGAAGACATTATTTATACACCGAATGGCGTTTCTCTTGAAGAAATTAAGATGGCTGCTGAACTTGGGGTTAAAATCAATATTGATAATATCTCAATTTTAGAACAGTTTGGTCAAGAGTTTAAAGATGTACCTGTTTGTATTCGCGTCAATCCGCATATTATGGCTGGAGGAAGTTCGAAGATCTCGGTTGGACATATTGATTCTAAGTTTGGAATTTCATTCCACCAAATGCCATTGGTCAAAAGAGTATTAGAAGCGACTGGTTTAAAAGTGGAAGGTGTTCACATGCATACCGGTTCTGACATTATGGATGCAAATGTGTTTTTGATGGGCGCTGAGATCCTTTTTAATATTGCTAAGGATTTCCCAGATTTAAAATATATCGACTTTGGAAGTGGATTTAAGGTGCCTTACAAAGAGAATGATATTGAAACTGATATTGAAGACTTAGGAATTAAGATTTCAGAACGTTTCAATCAGTTTTGCGCTGACTATGGGAAAGATCTGACTTTGATGTTTGAACCGGGCAAATTTTTAGTGAGCGAATCTGGTTACTTTTTTACTAAAGTGAATGTGGTGAAACAGACCTTGTCTACCGTTTTTGCAGGAGTAGATTCTGGATTGAATCATATGATTCGACCGATGTTTTATGACTCATTTCATCGAATAGAAAATGTATCAAAGCCAATGGCGAAACCGCGAATTTATACGGTTGTTGGATATATTTGTGAGACAGATACTTTTGGGGTGAATCGTAGGATTAATGAAATCCAGGAAGGAGATATTTTAGTTTTCCGTAATGCTGGAGCATATTGTTCTTCGATGGCGAGTAATTATAATTCAAGGTACAAACCTGCAGAGGTGATGATTTTTGAAGGAAAGGATTACTTGATTCGAGAAAGAGACAAGATGGAAGATTTGACTGCGAAACAAATAGAGGTGAATTTTGATAAAGTAGTTGAGGTTCATTAATAAATAAAAAACTGAGTGCTAAAATGATTTAGTACTCAGTTTTTTTTTACCACGATTATTTAATAGATGTTATTCTATTTTTTTAAAGCATCTTTTTAATTTTTTTTCCTCTCCGATTTGCTTGAATTAATAAAAACCCAAAGAATCCTGCGCCTCCCAAAATCCATTTCCCATAATATATTTCTCCATCTTGAAAAAATAAATAAGCAAACCCAAAGGAGGAAATCATCAAAACCGAAAAGACTAATTGCTGGCCCAAGGCATAAAATAATTTAGTTTTTTCCACTTCACCTGGCATTTGTATTTCCAGTTTCCCTCTTCGTGCTTTATTTAGTACTTCTCCTAAATCACCTGGAATGGTCAGCAGGGTAGTGGCAGATTTTTTAATAAAATCTTTAGCAAATTGCACCATGTCTCCAGATTCCCCTACAATAAATGTTTGGAAATAAGGCTTCACCACATCAATTGGATTGATGCTAGAATCCAACGTATTGCAAATGCCTAAAAGCAAAGTAACCATCCGATTGAGTAAAACATATTCTTTAGGAACTTGAACGGTATTGGCAATTCCTTTTAATCCAATTTCTGTAGTCAAATTAAAAAGACTCGTTTGAAATGGATTTACTTTTAAATCTTTAAAGTTCAGACCATCAAATTCAACTTCATTTTGTAAAAAGGTTCGAAAGGCCACAATCACTTTTTCTGCTATCTTCTCTGCATTTCTTTCGTAAGCGATAAATCCTAAACTTTGTAAAGCGTCAATAATTTTTTCCGAATCATTTTGAGACGCAGCTTCAATTAAGTTTAAAAAGCCCTCTCGCATTTCTTGTTGTAAAGTTCCAACTGCTCCAAAATCTAGTAAGACAATCGTTCCATCTTTTTGTACTAAAATATTTCCAGGATGCGGATCTGCATGATATAGTCCATCGCCAAAAACCATTTGACAATAAGCATGAACTAATCGATTGCCCAAATCTTTTTTATCAATATTCCATTTGTTGATCGTTTCAAGATCATTGATTTTTACACCTTCGCAAAAAGTCGTAGTCAATACTCTGGTTGTCGAAAATTCTTCGTGGACGGAAGGAATAATTAAACCGTGTTCCTTACTTAGATTTTTTTGAACCCGTTCCATCGCCTTTGCTTCTTTCTTAAAATTCAATTCTTCTCGAATCATTTTTTGCACTTGGGTGTAGGCAAATTCAATTCCTTTTACCTTATAAAAATAAGACATCATATTAGTCAATCGCTCCATGATTTGTAAATCAATTTCTGCGATTTTTTCAATATTAGCATGTTGAACTTTTATAACAACTTTAGTCCCATTTTTCAAAGTAGCTCGATGGGCTTGTCCGATAGAAGCTGATGCTAGAGGAGTTTTATCAAAAAAAGAAAAAAGTTCATCTGGCTTTTTCCCTAATTCTTTTTCAATTCTTTGTTCGATTTCTTCTATTGGTCTTGGGGGAATTTGGTTTTGTAAGGCTTCCAAAGGTTCTTGAAAAGCTTCTGGTAAAAAGTTACTGAGTATGGATAAAAGTTGACCTACTTTGATGAACAAACCCTCTAGTTTTAGGATAGCTTTTTTTACCCGATTGGCATTTTTTAAATGAAGAGTACCGATTCTTTTTTGGTAGAAATGATTCCCGAAAATTTTACTCAAGAAAGATAATCGAAGGTAACTCATCATCACCACGAAAGCAGTCCAATATGCTTTGCGAACTCGATAATTTCGGGAATATATTTTTTTGTTTGCCATTCTTCTAGGTCTATAAAAATGAAAATTAATAAAAGGTTAATGCTTTTGTTCTTAACATTTTGATTTTAACAAAGTTCTCAAGACTTTAACAATGTTTCCTTCCAATTTTAAAATAATGATAAGACAGTTTTGACTGAATGACATTTAAATTTAGCCTAACAAAACCTTAATGTCTATGAAAAAAATAATCTACCTCAGTTTATCATTGTTACTGCTCTTTTCCTGTAATCGGCCACTAAAACTATTGGAAAAAGGAAAAGATAAAAAAGCTTTAAAATCGAGTCTTCTACGCCTCAAAAGAGGAAAAGTAAAACCAGATCTTGTTTATGTCTTTGTACAATCTTTTCATAATGTCACCGACAAAGATGCGCAAATCATTTCGGAAATGAGGAACGCTGGACAACCCAAATTATGGTTAAAAATTAGAGAAAAAGCAATTGACATCGACAACCGTCAAATCCAAGTAGAAAAGATTGCTCAAAGGATTGCGACCAAAGGATATTTTCCGGATCTAGATTTTTATCCAGCCAAAAAATTAATAGAGGAGGCTACAGATAACGTAGCACTTTACTATTATGCTCAAGCTCTTGAGTTTATCCCTTCAGCAAGAAATGGTGAGAAAAGAGCTGCTCGAAAAGCATATGCTCAAATTTTAAATTGCAGGAAATATCGTCCTTCATTTAAAGATGCTCTAGAGCTTGAGGATGAAATGCTTGAATTAGGAATCACTCATGTTTTAGTACAACCCGTTGAATCTAATTTAAGTTTGGAATTGGAAGATCAATTAGTAGAGATGTTTTTTTATAAAAATGAATTCCCAAAAACCTATAATTGGAAAGTCATTTATTTTGAAAAACCAGCCGAGACGGTAATCGATTTTTACGCAGAATTCTATTTTGACAATTTAAGAGAAGACGGTTGTTATACAAGTCAATCCTGTTGCAGTAATACTGAAACGGTACAAGCTGGATGCGAAATTCAAAAAGTTTGGAATGAAAAAGATTCCGTGTATGTTGAAATTAGTGTTCCTATTTATGAAGATGTTTCGGTATCGGTTACTACATACCGACAAAGTTTGGATACTTCATTAGAATTGTTTTGTGATATAATTAATGCTAAAACAAATCAGAAATCTAAATCATTTTCAGTTTACGAAAGATCTTGTTGGGGGAATGAATATTCAAATGTTTCTGGGGATCGGCGAGCATTAAATTTTTTATGTTCAGATGAAGGCGGTTGGCGGCGAAGTCCTCCTGATCCAATAGAGTTATGGTTTACAGCTGCAGGTAATTCTCGATATGGTTTTATAAAAAAACTAAAAAAGAGTATTTATTAATTTTGTAAATATAATGTTATATGTTTTGTCAATTTTATTTTTGAAGTAAAGTGTTCTTAATGTTTTTAAAAATTTGAGAGAATAATGATTAAATTGTAACCATTATTAACAAAACAAAACGATTTAATTATGCAGTATCTACCAATTATTGTAGCAGGACTTATTCCTATGGCTCTTGGATTTGTTTGGTATCACAAAGCAGTTTTTGGACAACCTTGGATGGATTCGTTAGGATTTACCGAAGAAGATTTAGCAGGTGGAAATATGGGGCTTACGATGGGATTGGCTGCCTTGTTCTCAATGATTCTCTCACTAGCAGTAAAAGCAACATTTTTTGGAGTACATGGAGGAGAAGAAGCATTAGTCGCAGCTGGCGATCTAAATTTTGGACATGGAGCGATGCATGGATTCTTGATTGCTGTTATGATAGGAATTCCTGTTTTAGTAACCAATGGGCTTTTTGAAAAAAAGACCGCAAAGAACTTATTAATTAATTCAGCCTATTGGATTCTTGCAATTACTTTGATGAATGGACTTTTAGCAGCTTGGCATATCCCTGCTTAATTGTAAAGGTTAAAGAAAAGAAAAGCGGCAATTTGAATATTCAAATTGCCGCTTTCTTTTTTTATAACACTATATTTACAAAAGAATAAATCTAATTAACTTCTGCTTCTCTTTCTTCTAACCAATCTAAAATTGCTTTTCGAATATCATTGTCTTCATAACTCCAACTAGCGGTATCCATATGAGTACCATTTTCAATGAAGTGTAATTTTATCA
>OJFR01000820.1_pt1 | contig 9766 bp, 7 predicted proteins | sample 1594121 | NCBI WGS metagenome assembly OJFR01 (sample SAMN05416812, study PRJEB24817) | seawater metagenome | isolation source: Sea water | place: Canada:Atlantic | collected 2013-07 | reverse complement strand
ATCTACACCTCTCTATTCGTCGGCAGCGTCAGATGTGTATAAGAGACAGGGTGATTGGTGAACCTTTGGAAAATAGGTTTAACTCTGCAAAACCATTAATTACTTTTTTTCCAAATCCTATTATTAATCAATTGACTATTAATTCAACCGTCAAAGAATTTGATGAAATAAGAGTAATTGATGCTTTAGGTAAAGTGGTTCTTTCAAAGAAAACAGCTCCATCTAACCAAGAAACAGTCCACCTTGAGAAATTACCTCAAGGGCTTTTTTTAGTCGAATTAAGACAAGATGGAAAAAGTATTTACATTAATAGTTTCGTACGCCAAAATTTTTAAATCATAAAAACGATGAACAATTCTCCCCTATCTCATTTTGTGAGCGTACTGATTATTTTGCTTTTTTCAAATATACTTATTGCTCAAACTCCATTAAACATTAACAGTTCAATGATTACTGATGAGGGTAATTCTGATCCTACAGTATTATTTGATGGAGATAATTCTACATACTGGTTTGCTGGTTGGAACACAGGAAGTTATCCTGCTTTCGCATATATTGATTTTGGACAACCCACAGAAATTTCTAAAATTGATTTATTTGATTCTTCAGGAAATGGAGAATTTAAAATTTACACAGGGACGCCAGGAAATTGGAATCCAACTCCAATTGTAAATGATTCTTTGAATCAATATTTGAACTGGAATGAACATTCCGTAAATGTTACTACTCAATATATTCGATTGGAAATGATCACTCTTGTTTCACGAGTTGGTGAAATAAAAATCTATGCCACATCTTCCGGGAATTCTCCAGTTTGGAATCCCATTGATGATATTGTAATGACGGGAGGTAATAGTTTGCCTCTTGATGTTTCGGCAATTAATGCCGACACTCTTTCTGCATCAAGTTTACCCAGTTTTGTTTCTTTTACAGATAATGGAAATGGAATGGGGACTTTCTCCATCAATCCAAGTGAGGCTGATACAGGAGTATACTCTATTACAACAATTGCTAGCGGAAATGGAGAAACAACAGATGAACTATTTTCTATTACTGTCGAATCAACTACACCTTCTTCTGAAGTAGAAATTAGATATGAGATTATATCCACTCATACGATTTCAAATGATGCCGATATTACTAATTTATTTGATGAACAAATTACTTCTGGAGATCCTAGAAATGGGCCTGCTGGCAACCCTTCGCAATATTGGTTTGCTGGTTGGGATGCTTCTAATTATCCCGCAGTTGGATATGCCGACTTAGGAGAAATTAAACAATTAACGAGGATTTTTATTAGAGATATAAATGGGGAAGGAAGTTTTAAAATATTCACAGGTTCTTCACCCTCAAACTGGGATTCTATCCCAATAATTGATGATGGACTTAACGGATATCTGACTTGGAATGAACATCCTCTAAATTTATCCACTCGCTATATTCGTTTTGAAATAGAAAATCCAGTATCAAATGTAGCAGAAGTTTTAATTTATGGAACGGGTATTCCAATTATTGACACTATCCCGCCAGCGGCAATTAATGATCTTACCGTTTCGTCAACTACTTATAATAGTCTAACTCTAGAATGGACAGCGACAGGAGATGATGATCAAACCGGAACGGCAAATACATATGATCTGCGTTACAGTTTATCACCAATCAACGATCAAAATTTTGATAGTACTACATCGATAATTATTTCTAATCCACAAATATCTGGATCAATAGAAACGGCAATAGTTCAAGATTTAGATTGTGATACCACTTATTATTTCGCAATAAAAGCAATTGATGAAGTTAATCATGTTTCCACAATTTCGAACATGGCGGATTCTTCCACAGCGAGTTGTCCAACTGCTGATATTACCGTCGTAATCACCTTTGATAGTTTACTCTCATCTACTCCAATAGTGACTCCTGCGAGATTGAGGTTCAATAAAGATTTTGCTTTTAGTTTATCTTTTGATGATGGAAGCCCCGAGACGTACCTTAATACATTCCCGATTATGTCAGGAGGGACATCTGAAAATGGAGATCTAGAATCAGGTGCTTTTTATACTGATGGTTGTGGAAATTATATTTCATTTAGGGGGGCGATTTCAATTAACGGATGGCATATTCATGAACAACCAAATGAAGCTTATGTTTCATGGGAACAAGTTCACGAAATGTATAGTGCTGATTGGGATATCTTAAATCATGGTTATCGTCATTGTGCCTATGACAGTTGTGATTACGATGCAGAAGTATATGAAAACGTTAATGTTGTCCAAAATGAAATTGGATTTACCATGACACATTTTGTAGTTCCATCAGGTGATGATCAGGGATATCGAATTCCCGCATTTGAGAATGGAATGTTGGGGCTTCATGATCAAGATTATACACTTCCTGGATATGACGGATTAAAAGTAGATGATCCCGTTGATTTATTTCAATTTCAATTACATAGGAACTCATTAGAATTTGAGATCCCACCCTACAAAGAGGATATTGATTTGATAGCGAATAAAAGTACCGATGGAAATCATTTTTGGTTTAGTGAGTATGGACATAAGGTTGGAAATCCTGGAGAGCCTTACATTGGTATTACCATGGATGACTTTCGAGATTATATGATTTATCTTGAAGACTCTTATGGAAGAGATGGGTCTGATCGAATATGGGTCGCTCCTGTTCAAGAGGTCTATGAATATATTTGGGTGAGAGATCATATTATTCCTGTTTCTTCTGAACTAAATAACAATCAACTTACGGTCACTTATAGTCTTGATAATATTCCAAATACATTGAGAAGATATGTGCTAAGTTTGGTTGTAGAATTGGAAGAAAACCGCGCTGTATCCAATGTCGAGGTTACAGGAGCAAGTGCTATTTCAAATTCTGATGGTTTAATTAATTTGAGTTGGTAAAAAAGTTTTTTTTTGCAAAAGAAATTTAAACGATGAAATTCATTTTCAGCAGTATTGCTTTTTTATTTTTAAATATTGGGTTGGCTCAAGATATGCGAATCCCATTCCGAGTAGGTGATAAATTTGGTTTATCAGATAAAAGTGGTCAACTCAAAATCTCTGCAAATTATCAAAAAGTAAGACCTCTTGGAAATGGTTTTTTCCTAACAGAAAACCCAAGAATAGATACCATCAAAAATTACTTGGGAGAGAAAAAAGCGAAATTGGTTACAGCCTCCGGGCTCTTATTTCTAGACAAAGCTATCATTGAGGGGCAAACTTATCGGGAGTATCGATTTTATGAAGACAATGAATTTATCGTTGGTTTTGGTAATGAATATCATCCTGACCATATGCTTTTTAATTCTCTAGGAGAAGAACTTCTTGAGGTGCGAGCAGTTAAAGTAAGCTTTAATAATAGCCGATATACTGATGAGTTAGGTTTGGTAAATGAAAACCTCACGTTGATTTCTGCGGATTATTCACAAAATATATCCTGTCTTGGTGTCTATGATAAAAGGCAAAAAAAAGTAACGAAATGGCTATTGGAATTTGTGCATCATTATACTCCAACTCGAACCGTCAAAGGAAGCAATGTGCTCCCTATTTCATATGTAAATAAAGAAAGTGTTTTTGTGAAAAAATGCCTTGCTTATAATAATGTAGCTAAAACTTATGAACTCATCGATCTTGCTCAAAGCGATAAACCTCAATATAAAAGAACTACTAATAGCAAACCTGTCTATACTTTTAATGATGATGAAGTGATAGATGTAGATTATGCGACAGGAGGTAGTAGTTCGCCTGAATTTAAAAAACGAAGAACCCAATTCATCATTGAAAATGATACGACTGTTTCTTTTGAAAAAGATAAAATCGAACATATCCCTGGAGTGACTTATCAGAATATGCTTCGGTACCAAAATAACCCTCTGATCTATCATCTGAATGGGAAGCGAGGAATTATCCTTTCTCATAAAAATAGAACTGAGGCAATTCATGATTCTTTGTTTTATCTCTCAAGTGTTGGAGGTTTTGGTGCACATGATGATCAATATTTTTATATCGCGGGGAACAAAGAAGCAGGTTCTAAGCAAATGAGTTTTACCATTCTTGATGAGTTTGGGGAAACTTATATTTCAGAAAAATTTGATCGAATCCATAATTTTACTCCGCAAATAGAAATGAAATATGACTATGATAAAAATGGAGAAACGATCCGGTCAATTGTAGTCAGAAAGGAAGAAGAATATTTTACTCCTTATCGAAAATCCTTTGTGCTCTACAAAGAATTTATTTATGGGTTTAAGGATGGTAAACGATTTTGGATCAACTTAAAAACCAAAGAAATTACGCCATTGAATTATGATGAGATTTATCTAAATGGTTTTGGAAATCTTTTTTCCATGCCTATGAAAAAAGAAAGTTATATCATTAAAAAAAATGGAAAGTATGCTATTTCAAAAACCAAAAATCCAAATCAGAATTTCTTAAATCATCAATTTGTTTTTTCAAAAGTGCCTGCTTTTTATTTTCCAAATTATAATAAGGAGAAAGGATTTAATTTAGTGGCATTGGTGGAAGATGGAGTATTCTTTTGTTTTGCGAGGGAAGATGGTTTTTTGTATTATCAAGAGTAAATATTTTTTTTAGTTTAAAAACAATCCTGCATCATTTTACTTTAGATGATGCAGGTTCGTTTACTCAATACTTATTCTTTCGCCTTTCTTTTTGTATTCCTTTAATCATCTTTCCAAAGTCTTTGTCTTTCTTTCTTCGATCTGTAATACTAGATTCAAAATGCGATCTTTCTCGTTCTATTTTTTGAAAATTAAGTAAAGCATCAGGATCAACTTTTCCATTATTTACCGCTTCTAAAATCGCACAACCTTTTTCATGAATATGTGAGCAATCTTTAAATTTACAATTTTTAGAAATTCCAACAATTGTTTCAAATGTAGTTTCTAATCCTTGGGACAAATCTGATATTCCAACTTCTCTCATTCCTGGGTTATCGATTAGGATTCCTCCATTTTCTAAAACAACTAATTCTCGATGACTCGTGATATGCCTTCCTTTATTTACACTCTCACTAATCTGCCCAATTTCCATCAATGATTTACCTGATAGATTATTTAGTAAGGTTGATTTACCAACACCAGATGAACCAAGAAGACAATAAGTTTTTCCTTTTTGGATGATTTGATTTATGCCATTATATCCATCTTCAATTTGATTACTAACCGTGATAATTTGAAGTCCTTTGATTCGTGATTTAATTTGATTTATAATGTCTTCCAATTCAGATTCATGGAGCAAATCAATTTTACTTAAAACTATAATCGGTTCAATTTTAGAAGAATTACAAATAGTTAAATATCTTTCTAATCGGTTTAAATTAAAGTCTCGATTAACTGCCTGTACGATTAAGCCAAAATCAATATTAGTTGCAATTATTTGTACTTGCCCCTTTTTCCCTACGGCTTGTCTTTCTAGAATTGAAGTTCGAGGATAGACCGAATGAATTAGAGCCTTGTTTTCATCATATTCAGAAAAAGCAACCCAATCTCCAACCGCAGGAAAATCATATCTGTTTTCTGCCGTAAATCTTAGATTCCCAATTAGCTCTGAGTCAAATTCATTGGAAGATGTTTTAACTGTATACCTTTCTTTATGCTCTGAAATAACTCTACCTATCTCAAATGAATCTAGTTTTCTTTCGATTCTATAGTTTTCTAAACCTTCATTATACCCTAAACTTTGGTTCGTCATCATTTAATTTTTTAGATCAAAAAAATTAATATCAAAAATGATATGCGAGCAAAAGAATCCTGCTTTTTCTATTGCTCTTTTTGAAGCGATATTATCGAAGGTGGTTGAACAGATCGGTTGCCTATTTGCTTCCTGTGCTTTTTGAGTCATACACCTCAATACTTTTGTTCCTAATCCTTTTTTTTGAAAATCACGATTGACTATTACTCCAATGTCAGCAAACTCTACTTGTGAATCACTCAATCTACATTCACCCGTTGCAATAATTTGGTTAGAATCTTTAAACACATAAAGCTCTTTTCTTTGAACAAGGTTTTCTGTGTAACCAAAATTATCATCAAATGCTACTTGGTCCTTAAAGAATTTTTGTATCGTATTTATTTCTTCTTGGGAAACGAGTGCCATTTTCAATAACTCTTGATCTACTTTTTGTTGATTCGAATATTGAAAACAGTAAGTATTTACATCAACAGATTTCGAATAAGCCAAACATGTGTTGAAGGAAATAGGATCAATGGAACTTAGCTTCGCAGATGATATTAATTTCGACTCAATTAAAGATTGAATGACTTTATCCATGAGATAATTATGCCCTTCACAAAGAAATACTTGAGTTAAACTCCCCTCAATATTGATACAACAATATCCAATGTTTTGATTTTTATTTTTTATTAAATAGGCTTGAGAGGAGGCGATGTAAACAACTTCCCACATCCCATCAATAGCGGTAGAGAATTGTTGGTACAATTCTTTTCTGTATTTATTAATGATCGTCGTATCGTCTGTTTTTATAAAATTCATTTTGAGGTATATTTTTCAATTAACATTTTTTTGATTTTTGATAAAGGATATTTCTCAAAAATGCAAAGATAATTTAGTGCTACTCCATCCAACTCAGCTATAAACATATAGCTCATGATCAACGAATTTTTAGAGTCAATTTTCTTAAAAATACTTTTAACCGAATTCAAGAGAAACGATGATCTTTCTTTTATCAAGTCATTTAATACTTCTCTCGTTTTAGGTTGTAGCATGATATTCAGATTCAATTGAAAATACATTTTATCTGCTTTCAATTGCTTAAAAATACTATTGATTAAACCTATTAATTCTTCATGCGGAGTTTGATTCGATGTTGGCAACTTGTTCATCTCCACCATGAGTTCTGTTGTTTTGGAAAAAATCTCTCTTAGTAAATCATTCTTAGATTTAAAATGATGAAAGATTAATCCTTTTGAAACATTGGCTGTTTCACAAATCATAGCAATGGAAGTATTGTCAAAACCTCTTTCTGCAAAGAGGTTTGTTGCTACATCAATAATTAGTGTTCTTTTATTCATAATCAATTTACAATTCTAAAACTGACCGATCAGTCGGTTTGCGAAACTACAACTAATAACAATATAAGTCAACCGAATCCGCTTTTTCTTTCCTAACTTGTTTATAATTAAACTCCGTAGAATTAAGACAAAAAATAATATTTTCATATCTTTAGATAACAACATTTGCAGAAAGAGTAGGAACCCTAAAAATGTTTTAACCTAACTATATTATCTTCTTTTTAGAAAAAAATGTCATGCGAATACAAGTAAAAGATTTTATGTCATCTCCAGTAACAACTGCAGTTGGGAAAAATAGCATTCAAGAAATTCAAACATTAATGGAACGAAATAGCATACATGCTATTCCTATCATCCGATATTCCAAGCAATTACCTGAGGCTGAAGTTATCATTCGAGGCATAATCACCGCTACAGATTTATATGCAGAGGTTGATGATAAAACTTCCGCAGAGGAAATTATGACTAATAAGGTTCATGTTATTCACAAGGATTCTAACGCACAATCTGCTGCCAACATGATGCTAAAACATAAGGTACATCACCTAGTAGTAATGGATGAGGGACAAATAATTGGGATGATTAGTTCATTGGATTTTGTAAAACTAGTGGCAGATCATTCTTTGGAATAGTATTTATAAAATGAAAACATTTCAAGAAGAAAGCCTCATTCCGAGTAATCAGAATGAGGCTTTTGTTATTCGTAATCTGTGCTAAGGTTAGAACGGCGACACGAGTTTTGTTTTAAAAATTAATTATCCTTCGCTTTCGAATCAGCATCTCCTTTCTCCTTTTTCGCTTTCTTCACCGCATCTTCCACATCCTTCGTCGCTTTTTTCAATTTCTCCAACTGCTTCGCTTTGTCCTCTTTTTTCGCCGCAGGTTCTGCAGCGCCATTCGATTTTGGTTTTTCTGATTTAGTAGGCGCTTCATTTCCAAAAGTCAAACCTTTGGCATCTGTATCTATATAAATCGTATCGCCTCCATCAAACTCACCTGACAAAACATGTTTAGATAATTCGTTCAAGACTTCTTTTTGCAAAACTCTTTTCAATGGTCGTGCTCCAAATTGTGGATCGTAACCCAAGTCCGCCAAAAGGTCTTTTGCGCTTTCGGTTAACTCTAAATTCATTCCTTGTTTCGCCAACATCTTTCGAGTTTTTTTCAATAACAATTCCAAGATTTGTTTAATCTCATCTTTTGTCAATGGTAAAAACATAATCTTATCATCAATCCGATTCAAGAACTCAGGACGTAAATTTTCTTTCAATGCTTCGAATACTTCCAACTTCGTTGTCTCCAAAATATCTGCTCGATGTTTTTCTCCAACAGAAGCTAAGTCTTCGAAATTTTCCAAAATAACTTCTGCTCCCATATTCGAAGTCATGATAATAATAGTGTTGGTAAAATTCGCAACTCGACCTCGACTATCTGTCAATCGACCATCATCCAGAACTTGCAATAAAATATTAAACGTATCCGGATGCGCTTTTTCAATTTCATCCAAAAGAACAATCGAATAAGGTTTTCTTCGAACTGCTTCTGTCAATTGTCCACCTTCATCATAACCAACATATCCCGGAGGTGCGCCCACCAATCGACTTACAGAATGTCGCTCTTGGTATTCACTCATATCAATTCGAGTGATCGCTTTATCATCATCAAATAAAACTTCCGCCAATGATTTTGCCAATTCCGTTTTTCCAACACCTGTCGGTCCAAGGAAAATAAATGATCCAATTGGGCGATTCGCATCTTGCAATCCTGACCGACTTCGACGCACCGCATCACTCACCGCAACAACTGCTTCGTGCTGACCAATAAGTCGTTGTCCGATTTCAGCTTCCAGGTTAAGCAATTTATCTTTTTCACTTTGCAGCATTTTGGAAACTGGAATTCCAGTCCATCTTGCAACCACTTCTGCGATGTCATTCGCATTCACTTCTTCATTCGTAAATCGGTTTTCCTCTGGCAGTTGCTCCAATTTTTCTTCTGCTACTTTTAGCATCACTTCTTTTTCCTTGATCTGCCCGTAACGAATTTTTGCAACTGTTTCGAAATCACTTTCTCGCTCTGCTTTCGCAGCTTGTTGTTCTAGTTCTTCAATCGTTTTTTTGATACTTTGAATCGTATCGACGATATCTTTTTCATTTTTCCAAGCAGCAGTAATTCCATCTAAACTTTCCTTCGCATCAGCAATTTGCTTGTTGATCTTATCAAGTTTCTTTTTGTTGCCTTCCCGTTTGATGGCTTCCCGTTCGATTTCTAACTGACGGACTTTTCGATCTTGCTCATCAACTTCATCAGGTTTAGAATCCAATTCCAAACGTAATTTCGCACCTGCTTCATCAATCAAATCAATCGCTTTGTCTGGCAAACTTCGATCAGCAATATATCTCGAAGACAATTCTGCCGCGGCAATCAATGCTTCATCCAAAATATCAATTTTATGATACACTTCATATCGTTCTTGCAACCCTCGAAGAATCGAAATCGTATCTTCCACACTAGGCTCGTCAATTAAAACTGTTTGGAAACGACGAACTAATGCTTTGTCTTTTTCAAAATATTTCTGGTATTCATCCAATGTCGTTGCACCGATAGTTCGCAAGTCACCACGCGCCAAAGCGGGTTTTAAAATATTGGCAGCATCCATTGCACCTGTCTCTTATACACATCTGACGCTGCCGACGAATAGAGAGG
>OJFR01000819.1_pt1 | contig 9779 bp, 10 predicted proteins | sample 1594121 | NCBI WGS metagenome assembly OJFR01 (sample SAMN05416812, study PRJEB24817) | seawater metagenome | isolation source: Sea water | place: Canada:Atlantic | collected 2013-07 | reverse complement strand
CCTCTCTATTCGTCGGCAGCGTCAGATGTGTATAAGAGACAGCATAACTGCCACTCCTGCCCCATTTCTACGAAATTCATTATTGAAATAATCATCGTTATTGGAAAACATAAAATGTAATCCATACCGAAGATTGTCTTCGCTGACATTTTGTTCTACAACGCTGTTGTCAACAAACTCCAAATAAATGCCATCTCGATGATGCCTAACTAAATTTTCTCTAATTATTATTCGTTTACAATACCATAAATGAATCGCATTGCCAGAAGACATTTCAAGTTCTGCTTCACCGATCAATTTATTATTTTTCACAATTCCATCAGCAGCATTTTCTAAATAAATTCCAAAAAAAGTATTGAGTAAAATATTGTTCTTAATTATAAAATTTTTGGACTTACGGATACGCAAACCTGCACGATCTACTAAATAACTTGTTCCTACATTTTGAATTTGTAATCCGTCAATGGTGACTCCATTAGCGATGACCGTGAGTATCTCAGTTTTATTTTCACCATCAAGGATGGGATAATCTAAACCTTTAAGAGTGATTGATTTATCCACCACTATGTTCCCTTCTTTATAGATGCCTTGATGAATCAAAATCACATCTCCATCTTCTGAAGAACTAATGGCTTTAACGATGGTAGTATATTTACAAGTTTTACAAACTTCGATTTCTTTGGCAAATGAATTTTGAAAAAACAAAATACTTATTAAAATAATTTGGAGAATTTTCATTTTGGACATTTATTTAATTAATTTTTCATTTTGACGACTTTGCTTATAAATTACTTCCAACTAATTTATTTACTGGCACTCATATGATTTTTAAGTTCAGGCCAAGTAAATAATTTGCCCCCTTTCACCTTCAACATTTCTTCAGCATTTTTTTTATTTCCAAAGGCCGTTAAATTTGCACCCATTGGACTTGATAAATTTTTACTTATTAAAAATACTCCTTCAGAAGCATCAATTAATTCTTTGGGAGAAGAATAATCATTGACTAATTCAAATGAGTATTTAGTATCTTTTTTCTCCTTAGAATATCCAATTAGACATTCAATCGCATCGAACTTAAATACCTTTCCTTTTGTGGAAACTAACTCTGCACCATGCTGAGCATCAACGATACTCATCTTGCAGAAATCACACATGTCAGCACCATATTCAATTGGTTCCGGAGTGGGTGTACAACTACTTATTAGCCATAGCAAACTGAGAAGAAGAAATATTTTTTTCATTTGTTTTGTCTATTTTATTTTTTATCCACCAAGCAGCTGTAGCTAACATTGCAGACAACATGGCTAAATATCCACCTGTATGTGGATAAGATTTTGCCACAAAATTGATAATATTTTTAGTACCAAAAACTGGCGGTTGAAATGAAGCTCCTGGGAATTTCATTGGTGCACGAGGATCAAGAGTATGACCATAATCGTACTCCCACAAATAGAAATCATAAATCCCTAACAATGCTAATACGCCAAATAAAACGACCCACGTTAAATAAAAACTTGGTCGATTAACTCCTGCCGCTAATAATCCTAAAACCATTAACCCAATAATGATGTATGGGAAATATTTTAACTCAGGAATTGATTCCGGCTCTATCTTTTTCATACCAATATAATGGTTTAGAATATTGATATTTTGCAACACAGCAGGACTATCTCCACCAATTTTATTGATGTGAATATTCATCTGAATCCCTTTTGGATATTGTGGTGCAATCAAAGTAATTTTCCACATGGGCAAGAAAAAAAGAGAGGACAAACACAAAACTGCCGCTACCATTAATAACCTTGGAAGATTTTTCATAAAAGAATTTTAAAGAAGGTAGCAGAGTTTTAAACTCTGCTACCAGAAATTAATATATATGTTGAGGACATATTTCTTTGAGTATCGATTAAAGACTTAATCTAAACCCATTATTGTGTTACATAGAATCTTCATCATCTTCACCCAATCCCCACTTCAAATCAATATTAGAATTCCGAGGTGAAACTCGAATATATCCTTGCATCTCTTGGTGTAACGCTGAACAGAAATCTGTACAATAGAATGGGATAACACCTTCTTGTTTAGGTTCCCAAAGCATAGTTTCAGTTTGTCCAGGCATAATTAAAAGCTCTGACATATTTGCTCCCATGATAGCAACACCGTGAGGAACATCCCAATCTTGTTCGAGATTAGTTACATGTAAATAAACCTTATCTCCAACTTTGACTCCTTCAATATTATCAGGGGCAAAGTGACTTCGAATAGTTGTCATATAAATGTGAACTGTATTCCCGTCTCGTTCAACTCGAGCATCTTTTTCACCCATAGCACGGTATGGATGCTTGTTCTCTTCGATAGGATAAAACTTTTTCGAATTAGGTGCAATCTTACTTGCTTCAATTCCTTGAGCATAGTGAGGTTCTCCTATCGTTGGGAAATCCAAAAGCAGTTTCATCTTGTCACCTGAAATATCATACAGTTGAGCAGAGTGACAAAGTTCGGGGCCAGTCGGTAAATATCGATCCTTCGTAATTTTATTTAAAGCGACCATGTATTTCCCATCAGGCTTTTTTGAATCTCCACCAGGAATCATCAAGTGGCCAACAGAATAATAAGTAGGAACTCGATCTAAAACTTCTCGTGTTTCCACTTTCCATTTTACCACTTCAGAAGAAATAAAGAAAGTAGTATACCCATTTCCTTTGTCATCAAACTCAGTATGCAATGGACCTAATCCTGCATCCACAACAGCACCTGCAGCTACCTCTTCAAATTTTAAAACAGGAACTCCTGCTATTGTTGTCTCGAAAGATTTGTTTTCGATGGCAGCAATCATTTTGGTAAATGAGTGGACTGTTAAATCAGCAGATAATTTTCCATTTCCAATAATGTACTCACCTGTAGGATCTACATCAACACCATGCGGTGATTTTGGAGTAGGCAAAAAGTAAACTAGTCCGGGACAATCTGCCGGATCAAGAATCTTTACAGTTTTCTTCATCGTGGAAGTTGCCATATGTGTATGTTCGTCATAAACGTTGTGCGCATAATTCGCAGGAACTTCTTTAAATTTTCCTTGCTTGATATACTCTTCCGCTTTTTTCCAATTGACAGCTGCAATAAAATCTTTATCGTTTTGCGAAGCAGTAACTTCCAACAAAGTATTTTTTTGCTCAGTATTATAGGTTGTGAAAAAAGTCCAACCATGAGATTTCCCTTTTCCAGAGTGAGCTAAATCATAATCAAATGCAGGTAGCATCACTTGAAAAGCAAGATCCATTTCACCTTCATCACCCACGCTAATATAACTTAGCATGCCTTTGAAGTTTTCAGCGTAGCTATTAATTGCAACGTCTTGTTGTGGATAAGGTACTCCGAAACGAGTTCCTGCTACCACGTATTCTGTATTTTCAGTAGCGAATGGAGAACTATGATTTCCACCACTATTTGGAATTTCAATAATCTCAGTAGTCTCGAAAGTCGTTAAATCGATTCGAGCAATCCGAGGCGTATTATTTCCATTAATAAAAATCCATCGTCCGTCAGTTTCTCCATTTGTTTGAGAAAGTTCAGGGTGGTGAGCATCATCCCAAGGCACGAATCCGTGAGAAGTATTCAACATTGGTTTGGTTTCTTCATTAAAGCCATACGCTTTTTCAGGGTCAACAGAAAAAACTGGAATCACTTTAAAAAGTCTCCCTGAAGGCAAACCATAAACGCTGATTTGTCCGCTAAAACCTCCTGACATGAACGCATAGTAATCATCATATTCACCAGGGGCAACATAAACTTGGGAGGCTGCATCTCCACCTAAAACACCAGAAGTGGTTTGGGAGGAAGAGTTCGTATTCCCGCATGAACTAAAAATTAATACTCCTCCAAAAAGGAATAAAGTGAACAATAGTTTTGTATGAAATTGATTGTTTTTCATCTTTAAATTGATTTAGTTATTGATATAAATTCTAAACAAATGACGCTCTAATGGAAATTGCATTTGGTGATTTTTATCAAATGTTTAAGTGATTTATATCATCAATGGAAAAAAAATGAGATTGTAGATTTGACCTGTCTTAAATATTTTTAATTAGTCTAAACAAAGTCATAATGAAAAAATTATCATTCCTAATACTTCTTGTAGCATTAGTTTTCACTTGTGGAAATGATGCATCAGATAATTCAACAAATTCAGATACAAAGCCTGTAGCTGCTAAAAAAGTTGATGATGGAAAAGGAGTCGGTACAATCAAAAAAGTAACCTTAAATACTCCTTTGGATCCCAAAATGGTTGCAAGCGGAAAAGCGATTTACGAAATGAAATGTTCAGCTTGTCATAAATTAAGTGATAAAAGAGTAGTTGGTCCAGGCTGGAAAGGTTTAACTGAAAAACGAAAACCAGAATGGATTATGAACATGGTCACGAATGTAGAAGAAATGTTAAAAGAAGATCCAACAGCCAAAGATTTACTTAAACTATGTTTGGTTAGAATGCCCAATCAAAATTTGACTGAACAAGATTCTAGAGATGTATTAGAATTTATGTTTTCTCTCGATGGTCAAGAAGTTGGAAAATAAAAATACATACCGAGATGCCATTACCGAAATAATGGCATCTCGGGTTAAAATGCTTTTCATTACATCATAACAATACATTTACAATGCCTAAAAAATGGATAATAGTTGCCCTCCTCAACATGTTGATAGCGGTGAGTATTGGTGCATTATTACGATTTGCATACGTTGAAGAAATAAGTTGGTTAGCATTTAAAAACTTCTTACATGCACATTCACATGTTGCTATGTTAGGATGGGTTTACCTTGCCTTATATACTTTTTTAGTATCTACTTTCTTACCAAAAGATTTTGATCTAAAAAAATACAATATTCTATTTTGGTTTACACAAATAAGCGTTTTGGGAATGCTAGTTACCTTTCCTATCATGGGTTATGCTAGTTGGTCTATTGGGTTTTCTGTGATGCATACTTTGCTTTCTTATATCTTTGTATTCTTCTTTTTACGAGATTTAAGAAAAAATAAAAATATCAATAACAATCCATTTACAATTTCAAATTGGTTTGTAAAATCAAGTTTGTTCTTTATGGTTTTCTCAACATTTGGCCTATGGGGTATGGGCCCAATCATGGTTTCTGGGATGCAAGGAGAAGCTATCTATTATATGACAATTCAGTTTTACCTTCATTTTCAATTTAATGGTTGGTTCATCTTTGCTATTCTAGCATTGCTTTTTAAGTTTTTGGAAACACATCATATTTCTGTTAATCCTCAAAACGCCAAACGCTTCTTTTTCTTTTTATCCATCTCCTGTTTCTTAACTTATGCACTTGCCGTCACTTGGGCGAATCCTCTTCCTATTCTTTTTTATATCAATAGTTCTGGAGTAATTTTGCAATTAGTAGCACTTTACTTTTTTATAAAAATTGCAAAAGTAGTTTGGAAGGAGTTACAAAATAAATTTCAGGAGACCCCTCGCCTACTATTCCAACTTTCTCTCTTTTCCTTTGTATTTAAAATCTTAATACAATCTGCCGTAATCATTCCAGCCATTGCTGTAGTTGGCTATACTATTAGAAATTATGCAATGGGATTTTTGCATTTGATGCTGATAGGAATGGTAACATTATTTCTATTTGGATTTGCAGCACAGATGAAATTGATTCGTCTGGACAATATTTTATCAAAGATTGGAATACGTGTGTTTATTGTTGGATTTATATTGAGTGAAACTATTTTGTTTTTGCAAGGAACTATGTTTTGGGGAGCGATGGGTTTTATGCCTTATTATTACATCCTATTATTTGGAGTTTCAGCAATGCTACCTTTAGGTTTATTGTTAATATTGTCTGGTCAACTTAAATTATTCTCTTTGGATAAAACATCAAATTAACTCTAAAGCAATCTTAAACATGTCCATATAACTTTGTTCTCTATCCGTTGAACTTGCAGCTTCTCCAGTTCGTATATTATCACTAGCGGTAAGTATGGAAAGGGCTTTTACTTTATGCTTTTTTGCCAAGGTAAATAAAATCTGAGATTCCATTTCTACCCCTAAAACACCATGCTCTTCCCAAGTGTCCCAACGTATTGGATTTTTATCATAAAACGTATCTGTGCTGAATATTGAACCTTGAAGAGTTGGAATATTTAACTCTTGAGCTGCCAAGTAGGCTTTTAATAATAAATCAAAATCAGCGGTTGCCGCATAATTGATACCTCCAAAATTAATTGCATTTGCACTAGAATCTCCTGATGCGCTCATTGCTAAAACTACTTGCCCGATTTTAACTTCCTTCTGGATTGCGCCAAAAGTTCCTACTCTAATTAAGTTTTTTATTGAATGGTTTTGTATCAATTCATTAATGTAAATCGCAGCACTTCCCATCCCCATACCTGTTCCTTGAATCGAAACTCTTTTTCCATGATAAAATCCTGTGTAGCCAAACATTCCTCGTACCAGATTATAACAATGCCTTTCCGTAAGCATTCTTTCTGCAAAAAATTTCGCGCGCAATGGATCTCCTGGGAGTAATACTGTCTCTGCAATTTCGCCTTGCTTGGCTTCTATATGAATACTCATATTTGTCTTGTTTATTTTTATTCCAAAAGAATGAATAAGTAAAACTAATCTAGAAAAACCTCCTTTTTGATGACAATCGTCACTATTAGAAAACTAAAATGTTTTCATCTTCGTGCAGTAGTTTAATCAAACATTTTATAATATTCCAAGAAGAAAAAAGAATGAATAAAATTTGGAAAAAGAAATCACAAGAAGAAATTAGCGATATAATTTTTAAAGCATTAAAGCAAAATGTCAATTATGACAAGCAAAATATTTTAGGAGTCCCTGCTTCATTTTTAGATGAAAAAGTATTTTATCAAGATGCTGGATTTTTAAAAGATGCACCTTTTATTTCGACCCTCGTACAAAATCCAAATCATATTGGTTGTCATACATTAGGTCAATCTGAATCATTTTTTAGCGGTACCCACGAAATCGAAAAAGAGTTAATTGAAATTTGTGCAGTTGATATTTTGGGAGGTGAACCATTGCAACAAGATGGCTATGTTGCCTCTGGTGGAACGGAAGCCAATTTGCAAGCGATCTGGGTCTATCGGAATTACTTCACTCAAAAGCATTCTGCAAAACTAGATGAGATATGTATTCTATGCAGCGAAGACACTCACTATTCTATGGATAAGGCAAAGAATGTTTTGGTAGTTGACCTTTACAAAGTTAAAGTCGAAAATAATACAAGAGAAATCAAAAAAGAAGATTTAAATAAAACCATTCAATTTGCTATTGAAGATGGTAAAAGGTATTTTATAGTTGTCGTAAATATGATGACAACTATGTTTGGCTCTGTCGATAACATCGATACTTATGTAAATGAATTGGATGAATTTTCTTGCGAATACAAAATTCATATTGATGGAGCATATGGTGGTTTTTATTACCCATTTACCTCCAATGACAGCCCGCTTACTTTTAAAAACCCAAACATTAGTTCCTTTACTCTTGACGCTCACAAAATGGCTCAAGCACCATACGGGACAGGCATTTTTATTATTCGAAAAGGACTCATTGAACATACTAACACCAAACAAGCTAGCTACGTTGAAGGAGAAGACTTCACACTTATTGGAAGTAGATCAGGTGCTAATGCTGTTGCTGTTTGGATGATCTTAGTAAAGAATGGATATTTCGGTTGGCAGGAGAAAATTTACATTTTACAAAAAAGAGCTAAGTGGATGTGTCAACAACTTGATGATTTAAATATCAAATTCTATCGACATCCTCAATCAAATATTATTACAATTAAAAATGAATTTATCCATCAAGATGTAGCCATGGAATTTGGTTTAGTTCCTGATAATCATTCCCATCCCAATTGGTACAAGATTGTTATCATGGAACATGTAACTATTGAAAAATTAATGTTTTTGTTAGAAAAAATAAAAATTTATGAAGCAAAAAGGTTAACTCAAAGTTCTACTTGATGTTCCTCGTCAATAACCAACCCTGTTGTCTCTTCCAAAAATTGATGGAGGATAACCATCTGATCATGTCCTAATTTTTGGCCAATAAAAGCCACTAAGAAAAGGGTAAGAAAAGTCAAAATTAAAAATGGAACAAGCCATAGAATCAATCCAGGCTTTCCTAAAAAAACATTAGACATTCCTATGATGGAAATGACCACCGTAGCAAATCCAATCAAAAAATAGATAAACATAAACATCGTCCAAACTGATTCGCGAGGACCATAAACACCACGAAGCAAACTTCCTTTTCCTGCTTCCTCCAATGTCAATGATAATTGAGGAGACCAGTAATGCTGATCTTCTTTATGGATCAGTAATTTTCCATATCCTGATACATGAACCCACCCCTTGCAAGGAGCGCCTTCTTTTTCCAAACCGGTTTGAATTTCTTCTACTAACAGCTCTAAGGAAAAAGAAGTCGCTACTTGAAAGCGTGGGCGAACTTTATACGCTGGTAAATGTTCCTCTACGTTTTGATTCTGATTCATCTAAAATAATAGTGTTAAATATTGAAATATAAATCATTTTTTATCAGGAGGAAGCAAAACGCCATCAATGACATGAACCCATCCATTGGAAGCTTTTACAGTACCTAAAATTTTAGCTCCATTGATAAATGTGTCCCCATCTTTCATAGTTACTTTTACTTTGTCGCCGGTAGCTTGTCCAATTCCCATCACACCTCTAATACCTGCTCCAGTATAACTTCCAGGGGCAGCATGATACTTAATTATTCTAGCTAATTGCGCTTTGTTTTCAGGTTTAAGTAATGTCTCTAAAGTCCCAGCTGGTAATTTTTCGAACGCAGCATTGGTTGGCGCAAAAACGGTTAATGGTCCTGCATTAGTTAACACATCTCCTAATCCAGCTGCAGTTACACCAGCAACCAAAGTCGAGTGATCAGCAGATCCTAAAGCCACTTGCAATATATTTTTTTCGGAATCCGAATCATTCACTCCAGACTGACCAGACAATTTGCTTTGGTCTATCCCTGAGGAAGAAGTTGTTGTTGCTACTGGAACATCAGCATTTTGACATTGAGAAAAAGTAAACAGAACCAACAAAAAGTAGATTGAAAAACGAATGGTCTTTTTCATGTGTTATTTTTTTATTTGTTAAAAATTGAAATCTTTCGAGGGCTTTTTGAAATCGAAATTCTAGAATTTGAATTAAGTCTCTTTTATATTCTCCTCTCTGCAAAGAAAACTATTAACTGTTCTTAATAAGTTGATTTTTATCATTTCCAAAGCTGATTTTTATCATTAAAATTACTTCGCTTTTTTTAAAACTTATTGGCTTGTTTGTTTTTTTGCAAAAACTAGAGCCTCTCATTTTATTTGACAAAAATCATTGTCATTCATTAATAAAAATCACCTATTCCTTCTATGTCTTAATTTAACTTGGGAACAAAAACAACTTGATACTTTTAATCATCATCTTCATCATTTTAGTTTTAACAACAATACTCTTACTGAATCCAATTCGGTTAAAAATCGATACTTCACAAAATATTTACTTAGTCGAATGGAAAAATATATTATCCGCAAATGTATTGTTACAAAATAATGAACCGATCATTCGATTAAAGTCATTCTTTTGGAAAAAAGAGATCAATCTTTTAAAACTTAAATCAAACCCTAAAAAAGTCACCGTAAAAAAAGAGAAACCATCCAAACCTGTCTCTTATACACATCTGACGCTGCCGACGAATAGAGAGGTGTAG
>OJFR01000799.1_pt1 | contig 9863 bp, 4 predicted proteins | sample 1594121 | NCBI WGS metagenome assembly OJFR01 (sample SAMN05416812, study PRJEB24817) | seawater metagenome | isolation source: Sea water | place: Canada:Atlantic | collected 2013-07 | reverse complement strand
ACGAGATCAGCCTCGGTCTCGTGGGCTCGGAGATGTGTATAAGAGACAGATTACTAGACTGTTGAATTCAACTTATATAACTGTCGATGATTATGAATTGTCAATTGAGCATCGACCATTTACAATTCCGTTTGTAGTCAAAAATCAATATTTTAATGTGGAGAATATTGAACAATTATATTCTAAAAAATATGTTTCCCATCAAACCAATGGAGTAAATGTTTATGCATATGCTGTTCATGCGCAAATCGTCGGAGGAGAAGATTTAAAAATAATTGGTGGGTTTAAACAAAAAAACAAAGCGCTTTTTATCGAACAAGAAATTGAATTATTTCTAAGTATAAAAGATAAAAAAGTGGAAGGAGAAGTTTAATAAAACTATTGAGTTTGAATATTGTAAAAATATTTTATTCACTTAATTCTTAATTGAGTAAAAAAAGTCATATTTTCATTAGAGAACATAGTACTTGTACTATTCTGTTTTACCAAATTAACTAAATGAAAATATGAAAAACAAGAACCACTTCATCGTGGCGGTTATCCTAATCGTGATGACAATCCTCCCTTATTTTGCTTTAAGCCAATCAACCATAAACGGTAATGTAAAAGATAATAAAGGAGAACCTCTTCCTTATGCTAGTATCTTATTATTAAACCCAACAGACAGTTCACTTGTGAAAGGTGAAATTACAGATGTAAATGGTTTTTTCATCATTGAAAATGTAAACGCTATGGATTACATCGTTTCTGTAACCATGGTCGGTTATGCCAGCCATTACTCCTTACCTCTTAATGTAAGTGGTGAGAATACAACAGAAATTGGTACCATAACATTATTAGATAATACCACGGATTTAGGTGAAGTCAAAGTGGTTACTAAAAGATCTTTATTTGAACAAAAAATTGACCGGATGGTGGTTAATGTCGCAAGCAGCGTAACTTCTGCTGGATCAAATGCTTTGGAAGTATTAGAACGATCACCAGGCATCATCGTTGACAGGTTAAATGGTAGTATTTCTATGGCAGGAAAGAATGGTGTAGTCGTAATGATTAATGATAAGATTAGTCGAATGTCGAGTGATGCTGTGGTTCAAATGTTGGAAGGTATGAATGCTGACAATATTGAAAAGATTGAATTAATTACCACACCACCTGCCAACTTCGATGCGGAAGGTAATGCTGGATTCATCAATATAGTACTAAAGGAAAATGCCAATGAAGGAACCAATGGTTCATTTTCTCTCAATGCAGGTTATGGTGTTCATGAGAAATTTGGAGGAAGTCTTAATCTCAACTATCGCAAAAACAAAATCAATCTATACGGAGACTATTCTTATTCTTACAATCGATCTATCCAGGAATTTAAGAATTCTCGAAGTCTTATTTTTCAAGGTATTCAAACAGAAACTAGTAGTATAAGTGATAGAGATCCTGCCCTTACACAAAACCACAATCTAAGAATAGGAGTCGATTTTCAACTAAGTCCAAAAACGGTATTAGGAGTCTTAGCTACTTGGTCGCAAAGAGATTGGACGATGGATGCCTTTAATGATATTACGGTAAAAGAATCGGATGCGTTAGTTAGTCAAATCAAAATGCAAATAGATGAGCTTAACCTTTGGAATAATTATTTAGGCAACCTTAATCTTCAACACAAGTTCACAAAAAGCCAGACCCTTAACCTAGATCTTGACTATGCTTATTATCATCAGGATCAACCTAATAATTATGATATTAAATATTATGATGAGAATAACATAATAGAACAAGAGGAACAACTTAGAGTAGGCAAAGAAACTCCTATTCAATTCATGGTAGGCAAAGTTGATTACATTAATAATATAAGAGAAAACGTAAAACTAGAGACAGGTATTAAAGGAGCATTTTCCACTTTTGATAATGATATTAGTCTAGAAATGAAAGAGCTACAGGATTGGATAACTGACCCAGACTTTACCGCAGAATATACTTTAAATGAAAATATATTAGCAGCTTACTCTGCACTCTCCATAAAAATAGATGCAAAATCTGATTTGAAATTTGGACTACGTTATGAGTATACCGATTCTAATCTTGGCTCAAAAGAAGAGGCCGATATTGTGGATCGTACTTATGATAATTTTTTCCCTAGCATATTCTTATCTAGGGCAATCGATGAAAATAACAATTTACAATTCTCTTACAGTCGCCGTATCAATCGTCCTGATTTTACACAACTGGCTCCTTTCATATTTTTTAGCGATCCAACTGCCTATTTTACAGGAAACATTGCGCTTCAACCGTCTATTACTGATGCAGTAAAAATGGACTATAGATTTAAAACGGTTCTATTTTCTCTACAATACAGCTTCGAAGATGAAGCAATTTCAAGAGGTCAACCATCTGTTGATCCCCTTACAAATAAGCAAGTCAACACTACTGTTAACCTTGACTTCTCTAAAGCAGTTGCAGCTTCATTGTCCTTTCCAGTACAAGTAACTGATTGGTGGAGAATGCAAAACAATTTTATGGGGATTTGGAAAGAAGACCAAACCAGATTTGAAGGGAAAATTTTGACTACCGATCAAAAGATCTTAAGATTAAATTCTGTTCAATCTTTTAAATTACCGAAGAACTTTACATTAGAACTCTCTGGAAATTATCGTTCTCCAAGCATAAGAGGTTTTGTTAAGAGAAAGGCAAATGGGACTCTAAACATTGGGCTCCAAAAAGCTCTCCCTAACAACAATGGACGACTCAGTATAAATGTAAATGATGCGCTAAAAACCTTTAACTATGAATTATATACAGATGATCCAACTATTGGTTTTGAATATAGAGGAGCCTTTAATTTTGTAGAAAGAGCTGTCCGTATTTCTTATACACGAAACTTCGGAAATAATAAACTCAAAAAAAATAGAAAACGACAAACTGGTTCTGCAGAAGAACAACGTAGAGTCAACTAATGATATTGAGGTTGTAATACGGTTTTGACAAACTGTATTACAACCTATATCTATTCTTGTTAAAAGATCATGTATTAACTGTACCTACTTTCTCTTTTTGACATTAGATTGATTATTTTTAGGTGTAAAAAAACAGAATGTGAAAGAATAATCCAGTACCCTGCTTTTCAAAAAACAAACCATCACACAAAACGAAATTCAACATGCGAATTATTTTTCCAGCAATTCTTCTTTTAATTGCCTCTTTTATTTTTGGCCAAGATGACCAAAATCCTTGCTTGACTAATCAAGATTTTCATATTGTAATTTTAGGTTCTTCGACTGCGGCAGGAACTGGACCATCGTCAACAGACAGCACTTGGGTCAATCGTTACCGTAAATCTTTGCAAGAGATTAATCCTAACAACTTAGTGACTAATTTGGCAATTGGAGGAACGACAACTTATCATATCATGCCTGATTGGTTTGCTGCTCCGCCTAATCGTCCAGCTTCAAATCCAAACAATAATGTAAGTCAAGCAATTGCGCTTGGAGCTGACGCGATCATCGTCAACATGCCTTCTAACGATGCTTCCAACTTCTATGGAATTGATGAACAAATGTTTAATTTTCAAATGATTTCAGCGGTGGCTGATAGTGTGGATATCCCAGTCTGGATTTGCACACCTCAACCAAAAACTCCTTTTGGAGCGACGCAAGATGCGATTCAATTAGGTGTGCGAGATTCGGTCTTTTCTATTTTTGGAAATATGGCGCTTGACTTTTGGAATGGTATTGCGCTTCCTTCGAATGATATTGACCCGATGTTTGACTCAGGTGATGGAACACATTTAAATGACGCAGCACATGCGGTTTTATTTAGTCGAGCTCGTGATAAAAATATCCTTTCAGAAATATTCCAACCTGCTCTAGGGACGGATTTTGCGATGGGAAATTATGAAATTCTAAATCCAACATTGTGTGGTGATCCAGAAACAATTATTCAAGGTGAAATTATAAATCTAGCGGAAGATGATTTTTCTGATATTTACATCGTCCATGATATTTACAATTCTTCCACTACTATTCAGACTACTTTTTACGATACTATTTTTGGTGGATTGAGTGCTTGCGAGTCAGCTACTTTTGAATTCTCTGCGAATACTTTTGGTGCAGCAAGTTATTCGATTTTAAGTGCGTTGAATACTCCGAATGATTCGATTTTGTGGAATAACATTTCTACTGTTTTAAATTTTACCACACCTGCGCCTCCAAGTTTAACTCCTCAGAACGATACCATCTGCAAAGATGAGATGGCATTCCTTTCTGTAGATTTTGAAAATACCGATACAATTTTTTGGTTTGAAAACTTGACAGACCCTAATCCAATTGGAAATGGAAATACTTTGATGACTTCTGCTACAAATGTTTCTCAAACTTATTTTGCAGAAGGAATTAGTGGTGATTTATTTTATAAAGAATCTCTTTTCACCACTAACATTTCTAATAAAATTTGGAATGGTGTGATGATTAATTTGGTGGCGCATGAAACATTGACGTTGGATAGTTTTAGTTTAAAAATAGAAAATGTGGCAACTCAAGGGGTAGTAGCTTATTTTAAAAATGGTTCGTATGAAGGTTCTGAAAATGATGCTTCTGCTTGGACTTTTTGGGGAGTGGATTCAGTTGATGTAGTTACCTCCGGAAATTTTTATAATGTAAATTACGGAAATATGATACTTACCCAAGGTGACACTTTGGGCATTTATTTTCATTTAGAACATAGTGGTGCTTCACTTTCTTACAATGACGCAACGGATTGGGTTAGTCGAACTTCTGACGAATTAGAGATTAGAAGTGGTAGTGGAATTGCACATACTTTTGGGACTATTTATTTCCCTCGCGATTGGAATGGCGAAGTTTTTTATCATCATGGTTTTAATCCTGAAGGTGATTGTTCAAGTGGTCGCGTGGAAGTTTCGGCGATAGTTTCTGAGCCAATAATTGACTTGGGAAATGATACGATGATTCTCTCTAATCAAAATATTTCATTAGATGGTAGTGCTGATTTTACGCAGTTCATTTGGAATGGAGTTGAGGGCGGACAATTTTACAACATTGATTCTACAATTTTTGGAATTGGGACGCATGAAATTATTTTAGAAGCGTTCAATGAATTTGGATGTGCTGCGTTTGATACGATTCAAATCACTATTTCTGAATACGTAGGAGTTTCGAATGAACAGTTTGTGAGAAACAATTTTGAAGTTTACCCAAATCCAACTCATGATTTCTTTTGGATAAAAAACTTAAATTCAAGTGCCGCGAAAATTCAACTGTATGATCTTTTGGGGAGAAATATTTTTGAGAAAGAAGCGATTGGAGATATTGAGGTTTCGGTTAAAGATTTCCCGAAGGGAGTTTATTTTCTAAAATTAAAAACTAAAGATGGATGGGGCGTGAAGAAGATTGTCGTTGAATAAAAAAAGTCCTTCCAGATTTTAAAAATCTGGAAGGACTAAACTATTTTTTTATAAATTCATATTACGGTTTATCCACTTTCTCTTTTGCTCTTTTTGGCAAAATCAAAATTGGTATCTTCTTATCTGAATACATTTGATTAAATCCGCCAACTTCCTCTTGGATAATATATTCCATTTCTGTTTTCATCGTTTTCCACATTTCCAACACCTCACTCAATCTCAATTGAACTCCAGCTGTTGGTCGAGGATCATGCGAATCCAACACACCTTTTAGATTCAACAATTCTGTATTTAATTGATTTTTAAAATTAATCACATCTTGAAAAGTTTTTGAATTCGGTTGAATTAAACTTTTCTCCCAATTGGTAATTGCCTTCTCTACCGCTTTTCCTTTTTCCAAAAGATCTTCAACATCAGTCAAATTTTCCAATAATTTCACTCGTGAATTTAATTGCGTTTTGACTGTACGCAATCGGTTAACTGACTCGTGAATATCGTAAACTGAATTTTCAATTTTCATCAACAATTCTTGCTGCTGTGCATAAACTTTTCCATCTGCATTAATTCTTGGATCAGGTAAAACTTCGCAAGTCGTCTCCACCACTTTCTTTTCTGAAGTAAAACGTAAAGTATATTTCCCTGGTCCAACTGTATGGCCTCGATAATCTCCCATGACAAAAACGTTTTCCACCGCTGGTAGTGTTTCTCTTCGCAAATCCCAATTAGCTCGATTCAAACCTGGCTTGCTTGGAATCACTTGCGCGGGAGGCGGACCACCTTCCCACCGCTTCATTTTTTTAGCTTTCTTATTGGTAAGCGTGCGAATAACATTTCCTGCATTATCTATTATTTCTAATTTTAATTCATTGCTATCGACCCAACTATGTGGCAAATAATAATCGAATGTCATCCCTGCTTTAGGATTAGCTCCATTGTTATTTCTACTGTTAGAACTTAGGGTAAACTTAATCGTCGGGGAAGGTTGGATTGCTGTAATCATTGTTGAATCAGGTAAACCTTTAGTTTCTTGCAAAACACTCAAGTCATCTAAAATCCAAAATGCTCGCCCGCCAGTCGCCGCGACCAAATCATTATTTTTCACCAATAAATCATTGATCGGAACCATCGGCAAATTCGATTGGTAAGCTGTCCAATTTTTTCCTGCATCAAAACTGATATACAATCCTCGCTCTGTTCCTGCATATAAAATATCGCTTTGCTTCGGATCTTCTCGAACTACTCTAACAAAATTATTGGCAGGAATTCCATTGGTGATCTTTGTCCAATTTTTTCCATAATCATTTGTCTTAAAAACCATCGGAGTATCATCATTCCATTTATAACGAGTCACAGCTAGATAGGCTGTACCTGCATTAGTTGGAGAAATTTCAATCGCATTAATAAGGGATTCTTTCAAACCTTTTGGCGTCACATTGCTCCAAGTTTTTCCTTCATCTTGCGTCACGTGCACAAGTCCATCATCTGTTCCTACCCAAATTTCGCCAGCGTCGTGAGGCGAAGTCGAGATGTAACTAAAAGTGTTATAAACTTCTCCACCTGCTCCTTCGTTCGTAAATGGCACACCTCCATCACCATGTCGAGCCGTATCATTTCGAGTCAAGTCGCCGCTTATCTCAGTCCACCTTTGACCTTCGTCATCACTTCGAAATAAAACATTCCCTCCGAAGTACAATACGTTTTTATTCTTTTGCGAAGCGACCAAAGGGGGATTCCAATTGAAGCGATATTTTTGTTCATTTGGATTTGTTCCGAGTTTTGCTTGCGGATAAGGTTGGATATCTTTCGTCAATTTTGTTTGCGAATCCCATACATCAATAAAACCTTGAATCGTCGTTCCAAAAACTTTCGTCGGATTATCCGGATTATTAAATGCGATGAACGCACTCTCTCCTCCAGCCACAGGATACCAATCTCGAGTGCCGATCCCACCTCCTGCAGTTTGACTCGAAATCGCTACCGTGGAATTGTCTTGTTGACCTCCATACAAATGATAAGGAAAACGATTATCAGCAATCACTCGATAAAATTGAGCGGTCGGTTGATTATTTTCAGACGACCAAGTTTTTCCTCCATTGAAAGTTACGCAGCCACCTCCATCATTTGCCAAAATAATATTATTAGAATTTGCAGGATTAATCCACATATGATGTTGATCGCCATGAGGATTGGAGATTCGAGAAAAACTCTTTCCACCGTTGATAGATTTCAACATTGGTGCATTCAGAACATACACTTTATTTTCATCCACCGGATCCGCAAAAATTTCAATATAATACCACGCTCTAGTAATCGTAATTCGATCCGAACAAACTTGCGTCCAACTCTTACCTCCATTATCCGATCGATAAACACCACCTTTCTCCGCTTCGATATTCGCAAAAATTCTTTGAGGATTTGCTGGCGAAACATCGACTGCTACCTTTCCCATTTTCTTAGGCAATCCACCTTCGAGTTTTTTCCACGTATCTCCTCCGTCGGTTGATTTCCAAATTCCAGAACCATCTCCCCCACTTCGAACTTGCCAAGGTGTTCGTTGATGATCCCACATTCCAGCGAATAAAATTCTTGGATTAGATTCATCTACACTTAAATCTGCAGCGCCCGTGTTCTCATTTACAAAAAGTGTTTGCTTCCACGTTTTACCTCCATCTATACTTTTATAAACTCCTCGATCTTTGCTTTTACCCCACAATTTTCCTTGCACCGCTACCCAAACAACATCTGGATTTTTTGGATGAATTTGAATCTCCGCAATATGATGCGACTCTGGCAAACCAATATGTTCCCATGTTTGACCAGCATCAGTACTTCGATACATTCCATCTCCATGCGACGTCATCACACCTCGCACCGCATGTTCGCCCATGCCTAAATAAATTACATTTGCATCGCTCGGTGCTACTTCAATTGCTCCAACAGAACCCGTTTTGAGAAATCCGTCTGAGATATTTTTCCAGCTGATTCCAGCATCATTTGTTTTCCAAACTCCACCTCCTGTGCTGCCCATGTAATAAGTCATTGGATCACCAAGTACACCACAAACAGCATTGGAACGGCCTCCTCGAAATGGGCCAATGTTTCTCCATTTTAATGCATCAAATTTTTTAGCATCAAAGACAGATTGTTCGACAGTAGTGGATTTCTTTTTCCGTTTTTTCTTTCGTTGGGAAAATAGCGGTGAGGTAAAAACTAGTGTTGCTACTAATAGGAAAATGATTTTTTTCATGGTTCTGTTAGGTTTTGTTTTGAGAAAAGAAAGGAAAGTTAAAAAAATGTGAAAACAAAATAGGGGTATTTCATTTTAAAACTGTCTTAATGATACAAATCACTATTAACGAAAAAGTCAATCAATGAAAAATCTTACCTATCTAGACAGAGGAATCGCTTTAAAAAGTACGATGATTACTTTTTTTGTAATGGTTTTGAGTATCTTTTTAACCATTGCATTTTTATAAACGGTGAATTCTTTAACAGTAAACTGTTAACGATGAATGATCAACTTCCCATGACGATGATTCGGATAGTCTGGACATTAACCGTTCATCATTAACCATTAACCATTAAAAAATCCTGCATTTGTTGGACGGTTTCTTCGGGTGTTCCACTTGCATCAATCTCTACGATATTATCTCCATTCCATCGTTTTAAATATTGAATGGCTTTAAAAAATTTCTTCCGATCTTCTTCGAGATTTTCTTCAAATAATTCTTTAGCTTGATTCCTTCCTTTCATTCTTTGATAGCAAACTTCATTGCTGACATTTAGGAAAAAAATTACATCAGGCTTCCGAGCTTCCTCATTTAATTTTAAAACTTCTTTGAATCCAAATCCATCTTTACTTTGATAAACTAGGGAAGACAAATAATATCTATCGCAAATAATCGCACGGTCTCCTACTCTTTCCAGCCATGGGTTAATCAAACGATCTCGATGATCTAATCGATTAGCCGCAAATGATAAGGCTAACGTTCGATGAGAGAATTGTTTTATTTTTTTTGTCAAAACAGATCGAATATACAATCCACCAACCATATCATTATTAGGTTCATAGGATCGTTTGATCTTGAATTTCTTTTTTAATTTCTTTTCCAATAATTCAGAAGCGGTGGTTTTACCCGCTCCATCCAAACCTTCGATGACGATAAAAAGTGATTTTTTTGACATAATATTTTAATATTATTTTTGATTTGCAATGATATAAAAACTATGGCACAATTCTTTTTAACTTTAATCTTGATTTTACATTAAAAAAATACTTTATTACAAATATCGAAACATGAAAAACCTTATACTCTTATTTACATTTTCTTCTATATTCTTTTTGGCTTGCAACTCTGATTCAAATTCTAACAACGCCAACAATGGAATTCCTGACGATAAACTATGGGCCTGTCTCTTATACACATCTCCGAGCCCACGAGACCGAGGCTGATCT
>OJFR01000789.1_pt1 | contig 9945 bp, 8 predicted proteins | sample 1594121 | NCBI WGS metagenome assembly OJFR01 (sample SAMN05416812, study PRJEB24817) | seawater metagenome | isolation source: Sea water | place: Canada:Atlantic | collected 2013-07 | reverse complement strand
TCGCTCTGCGGTAGTGTCACGTATTCAAGAAGTCTCTGACTTCAGTTGAAAATAATAATTATTATAGATGGCAGAGCCAAGGTGAATGCGAGAAAATTCGGTAGGAGCGCTAAAGTACCGACACAAGTCGTATTGATTTTAATTACAATTCATAAGCGTCTGATTTTAAAAATAAAAACGTATCTTTTCTTATTCAATATGAAATTCTTTCTCTTTTGCAAATTTGAAATCATTACATTTTAAGTTACTTATATTCAGTTGTTTATAGTTTGCGTTTTTACTTAATACGACTTATGTCGGTACTATAGCATAGGAGGTAGCGGGGCGACGATTTATTTATTGTTTCGCAGGTGGTGACAGCGCATTTTGAAAGCAACAGTACAGGCCGGTAATTTAGCCATTGTAGAACATGAAAATCAGAGATATTTATTAATATAAACTACATAGCCATATGAAAATCATACTTATACTACTCATTACTTGGTTACCATTCTTGACCAAAGCACAAAAACTATCATCTATCAAAACACAAGCATTGTTAGAAGTCGAGAGACTTGAACTGCAAATTAACGAGGTTAGCAAAATGTTATGGGATTACTCAGAAATCGCCCTGGAAGAACATAAATCTGCTGAACTCCTTATTGAAATATTAGAAAAAGAAGGATTTGCTATAGAAAAGGGAGTTTCAGGTATGCCAACGGCCTTTGTAGCCACCTACGGAAATGGCAGCCCTATTATTGGCATCCTTGCCGAATATGATGCATTGCCAGGTGTTGGTAACGCTCCATTACCCTATAAGGCACCTCGCGAAGATGGGATTAAAAACGGCCAGGGCTGTGGACATAACTTGTTTGGTGCAGCCTGTGTAAATGCAGCTATAGCGATAAAACAAACCATGAGTAAAAACAATATAAAAGGTACGATAAAGCTTTTCGGGACACCTGCTGAAGAAACAGTAACTGGCAAAGTTTATATGGCCAAAGATGGGGTATTCGATAACCTGGATGCAGTATTAGAATGGCATCCTTCTACCCTAACAGGAGGTGCTTTTGAGAGTTCTCTGGCTATGAACAATTTCGAAGTGGAATTTTTCGGACAATCAGCACACGGAGCAGTCGATCCTTGGAGCGGACGAAGTGCTTTGGATGCAGTTGAAATGATGAATTTTGGCGTTAATCTTATGAGAGAACATGTATATCCGACAACAAGGATTCACTATGTGATTACTAATGGAGGAGAGGCACCCAATGTAGTGCCTGATTACGCCAAGGTTTGGTATTACGTGCGCGATATAAGCCGAAGCAATGTAGAGAAATACTATAATCAAATTTTAAATATTGCCGAAGGTTCGGCTCTGGCTACTGGCACAACACACAAGGTGAATTTAATTACTGGTGTACATGCCTATAATTTAAATGGTCCTATCCTAAATGCACTACAAAAGAATATTGAGTATGTCGGTGCTCCTGTTTTTACAGATGAGGAGCAAGAATGGGGCAAAAAATTACAAGAGGCTACATTAAAAGAGCAAAAGGGCTTTGAAACCGATATGGAAACTATCCCAGAAGATTGGGAAAAAATGCCACCTGGTGGAGGATCGACAGATGTCGCTGAAGTAAGTTTTATTGCGCCAACAGCAGGATTTGAAGTGGCAACAGCACCTATTGGAGTGCCATGGCATAGCTGGGCAACTAGTGCGAGTCATGGAACATCGGCAGGCTTTAAGGGTGCGCAAGTGGCTACTAAAGTTCTTACTTTAACTGCGATAGATCTTCTCACAAACAAAAAATTACGGGATGAAGCAAAAACTTATTTTGAACAAAAAACTGAAGGAAAAGTCTACAAGTCACCAATACCCAAGGATCAAAAAGTAATATTACCGAAAGACAATTGAGCGCAAAATAAGTGGATAAGGCTATGAGGATAAACGGCTGGCACCACCTCGCTGGCACCACCTTTAATAAAAAGCAAAGGCGCTATCACGGGTACCACCTCTGTGGTAATGATAAGCATTAGAGAAACCTCCCGCTTAGTGATAGATTAAAAAAAAGCTGGCGTTGGTACCAACGATACTTTTGTAAAATAAAGAACCTAGAAAGGTTTACATGAAAAGCTGCTCATCAGAATGATGGGTGGCTTTTTTGCTATTTATCCATGAGGTGATGATAATCATTTTTATAATTGATTATCATCACTTCATTTACATATACAAATCGATATATTAAATCATTATTAAATAAAACTAATTAATTATGATTCGACCAGATATAAAAACCTTCCACAACGATTGGAGAGAGAAATGGTTAAGCCCAGATATTCACCGACGTCATTTTTTAGGTAAAGGTGCATTGGAGTTGTATTGGCAAAGTAAAATAAAGGCAGATGCGAACCTAAAAAAAGCAGACGAGCCTTCTACGTTGGAAATTGAAATGCCTTGATTTTCCAAAGAATAAATTGATGTTTCTTTGAAAGATGATTTCTTAAGTAGTTAGCCAAAAGAAATCGTATAGTTATAAGGATAACTAGGGAGAAAAGATATTCTTATAAAATACGTTTTCTATTGGCTAACTATTTATTAGTAAAAGGGGAACGATTCAATATATAATTTATCGCTGGCATCCCCGCTAAGAAATAGAAATAGCAAGTACGAACGCTGGAATTTATTTTCTGTGGGAGTCTTAAATATTCAAGAAGACTCAGCCTTCAATTGGAAACGAAACTAAAATAATTTGTTGAAAGAGTCAAGATGAATGCTAAGACTAATTTCTAGTCTCCATGCCAAGCGATGGCTTCAGCGGTATTAAGAATTTAAAATAAAGATTATGATATACTATACACAAAGCGTTGAATACTATCACAGACTTCTATTGGGGAAATAAAAAAGAAGTGATCTCTCTAGAGCCAAAAAATTGAATCACCCGATTTGAATCAGAATTCAAAAAGATGCTATAACATTTTTAATATCCTCAATTATGAAAGAAAAAATATTACTAACTCTTTTATTTGTGGTTACATTTTTTGCGTGTAGTATTTTTATAAGTAATGGACTAGTTCAAACTAAAGATTATAAAGTTTACTTAACTGCTTCAGCTGCTCAACCATTATTAGCAGCAGTTGATATTCGGCCAAAAGATGATTTGGAAAAATCGTCCCGATCTAATGATAAAGTAAAAAAGGATTTAATAAAATATAGAAGAGAAGTTAGGAAGGCTAATAGAGAAGCTAGAAAAGAATTCAGAAAACAAAAAAGGCAACACCGTAAAAATATTGGACATATAATACTGCTAAGCTTTGGTATAGGTCTCGGTATATTTATTATATTAATTGGAATTATTATCCTAGATTTAACAACCATCTCTAGTGGAATCCTACTTGCAACCCTTGGTATACTATTAGGTCTTTCAATTATATTTCTATCTATATTGGGGATGATTAAAGTACATAAGAAAAGGAAGCAAGGCTAAAATGGAGCATTATCTACAACCTCTGTGGTATATATAATTTGAGAACTAGTTGATTGCTATTCCACGCTGTCCAATACAACCTGCTGGCCTTTAGTTTTACATAAAAATTATAATAGTTGGTAGAGCCAAGATGAATGCGAGGTATAGAGGGGTAGTGCCAGCGGGTTAATGAATAGGGATGAGGTCGATTATTAATTTAGAAAGCATAACCAAGTCCTATCCCTGCGCCAAGTATTCCTATTTTTGCTCTGAATAAAAAACTTTTTCCAGGTTTTTGATAACGATAACCACAATCTAAAAGTGGTAAGAGAAAGGTTCCCTTGGTTACTTCACCCTCTTTATCATAGCCAATAAAAACACCACCACTTAACTCGAAATGATGCTTGCCTTTTCCTTTCAGCATTGTTAAAGCACCAAGGCCTCCATTTCCAAATGAACCAAAATAAACAATTGATGTTCCATATCCAACTCTTGCATACCAATTAACCTCTCCGGATTTAACACTCCCTATTGGTACTTCTAGATTTACAGTAGCTGAACTAACTAACAGGATAGATCCCACTTCACCGTATATATTGAGTTTGTTGAACTTTGGATTCTTTTCAGTTTGAGCTAAGCTTAAATCATTACACAAAAGCAATGTCAAACAAACCAAAAGTAAATTTTTCATATTTATCTAGATTTAAGTTAGTCAAATAATTTTATCTATCGGTCTTATAGTTAACCTAGAGAGAGAGAGTTGTACGAGCCTGATGAGTAATTAATCATACTACTATTTTCAATTTTGCTTATTTTTATCCTTAGAAGTTATGATATTAATCATCTACTAAATATGATAAATGTTAATGTGATAATTTTCATTTTATGCAGCAGTTTGAAATTTTTTTTATAAAAATGATCTTCTTGTTTTTTGTGGGAGTACCGATAAAACTCCTGCGTTAGTGTCACGTATTCAAGAAGTCTCTGACTTCAGTTGACTATAAAAATTATAATAGTTGGTAAAGCCAAGATGAATGCAAGGTACCACGGCAGAGTGGTAGTACCAGCGACTGAGTATCTTTCTAATACCACTATCAGTACCTCCAGCGAAAATAATAATAATCTTACCTTTACCGCTCGCGCCAATCGGATGGATGGTGTGAAGCATTCCAAAAGCCGTTGGCTTTTATTCAAATATAGAAGTATTCAATAATTGACAGCCTATACGTATAGCAACTCAACTATATGCTAACTACTTAAACATCATTATTTTTTAATCTAATTTTTTCAAGAATATGACACCAGGAAGAGCGGCAAGGAAATATAAGAAGACCTTAGAAAAGGCGAAAGAAAGAGAAGCGATCAGAGAGAATAGAGCAGCTATGCAAGTAATCGCTTATCCTCATACCTTCAGAAATGATACAGAACGTTTTCCTCATTTGCATGAATTAGAAACCCGCTATGAAAACGGAGAAAAGTTGAGTGGAAAGGAAATAGAATACATGTGTCAGAGTGAGTATTATGAGGAACGATTGGAATTGGAAGAATGTGACGACTATCGGTTCTATCGGATTTATTTGGAACATATTGTGATGAAACACAAATTTGGAATGCCAGCCGAAACTGCCACTAGAACGGAAAAATTTCTTTACCAACAGAAACTGGCTCCCGAAGTGACCGAAAGAAGGAATCAAGAACTTGATAAATTCTATACCGAATGGAAAGCAAAGATGGAAGATGCTTCACCAACTAGCGATAGGCTGTTGATGGAAGTACGAAAGGTAACCAATGAAATGCTTAAAAAGGGGAAAGCTAATAGTGATGCAGACTTATCAGCCGTGAAGATGGAAGCTCGAGAAAGAGAAATTATTTTCCAATCAAAAGCAACTTATGTTAAAGTAAAAAACACGCTGATGCATCTTGGAATAGAGAGTGCGGCGTTAACTCTTTGCGGAGAAGAAGTACAGGTGGACGAATGTTCTTTGGTTCATATTTTATGGGGACACTTTGCTGCTGAGACTAAACTATATGATGACCAGAAATCTCTCTTTACTTCTGTCATCAGAGTGGAAACTTTAATTTTTAAACTGAAAGAAATATTAGAAAAAATAGAGAAGAGTGGACAGCTGGGAGATACCATTCCTGCTGATGTTTTTTTTAGACACTATGGAAGATTGTATAGAGTCTATTTTCACAAAGTAACTAAATCTGAAGAAGGAAGGGAGGATTATTTGATCTACCGCGTCCATACTTTTTATCCAGTAGATTTAGAAAAAGATATTACCGATTCAAAAGAATTGACCGCTGAAAAGATTGATAAGTGGTTGAAGGTTTATGTTTGATGACAGGTGGGCAATCTCTTGTGGTTGACTATCACCATGGGGTTTTTTCGCTCGCGCTATGCCTCTGACTGGGGTGAAACAATCCTATAGCCTTTGGCTTTTATTGGAAACAAAACTAAACTCAATAGTTCTGTCTTAAAACCTATATTTGCAAAAAAACACTTATGACTAATTCATCTACCCTTTATTGCTTTATGCTTTTTATATTAATGTCCTGTGGCTCCAATGAAAATAGTGTAGCAACAGAGGAAGCATCAACAGCATCAGATGACCAAACTCAATCTCTTGAAAAAAGCAAAACGACTGAAAAGGAGACGACCACTCAGGTTGAAAAAGCTAAAGACCCGGAAGCGATCACGATACAAATAAGAAATGAATATGCAAGGATAGAAGCACTTGATAGTAAAGGTCAATTGAGGAACAAGAAATTAGATTATGATTGTCCTGATGATCCACAAGGAGGAAGTTTTGTTTTCCAATTTCATGGAGATACTTTATTGAAGGTCAATCATAATTTATATATGGGGGATCATTATGGACAAGAGTCTAACTATTATTTTCAAGAAGGAGAACTTATCTTTGGATTTCACCGGAGCAATGTCTGGTACTTTGCAGGGACAGAAGACGAGAATGGAACTCCAAATAGCAAGGATGATATTAGTATCCAACGAGACTATTTTTTCGAAGGTCAACTTGTGAAACAACTATTTAAAGACTACACTAATTATTCTAATAAAAAAGGAAAATTGGAAAATGAAATTCCAAATAAAAAAACAGGAAAAGGAGTGGGGGCAACTTTGGCTGGAAATAAAATCCTAGATTTTTCAACTAAAGAAGAAGTGAATTGTGATTTGTTAAATTAATTATTTTGAACAAGCACTTAAGCAGTAATCAAATTAAATAATATATCCATCTAGGGCTTTTTAAAAATACAATATTTTTATAATGTTTTCTATAGATTTATTAAAACAGACTACCTGAAAAAATGTCAAAAAAATCGCTTTCTAAAACAGACTATCTTAACTATCTCGCCTGTCCAGAAGAATTTTGGATGTCTTATCACCAGCCAGAACTGATGCCTCCTTTTTCTTTGGATGCTCAGCATAAAGTAGAGCAGGGAAACATCATTGACCGAATGGCACAAGAACGATTTAAACATGGTGGCGTGATCAATGGTGAATTCATTCCTCACAATAAAATAGAATTCCAATATCAAGTGCAGTCGGAAAGATTTATCGCCAAGGCCGACATCACCGTCTTCCATGGAGAAAAGGAATGTGATATTTATGAAGTCAAAGCTTCGACTAAATTGAAGTCAGAACACAAGATTGATATTGCTTTCCAGCGCATGGTATTTGAATCACAAGGATATCGAGTTAGGCGTACTTTTTTGATTCATGTCAATAGTAAATATTCTTTTCAGCATCCACCAGATCTCAAAAAGTTTCTACAAATAAAAGAGGTAACCGCAAAGGTAGATGGTATTATGGAGGATACTCGTAGGCAGTCTGAGGAGGCATGGGAATGGATTCAACAAGACAGTCTTCCTTCGCTCACTACTTTAACTAATCTTTGTGACAATGAGTTGAACTGTACTTATTTGAAACACTATCATCTGCCATTTCCAGAATATACCATATTTGATATTAGTCGCTTAAATAGAAAAAAGCAGGAACAATTATTGGAAATGGGCGTGATCGATATTCATGCGGTACCGGAGGATTTTAAGTTGTCTAATAAGCAGAGACAGCAAGTAGAAGTAGCGCAACAAAATCAGGTCTTGATAAAAAAGGAGGAGATTACAGCGGTATTGGAAGGGTTAGCGTATCCGCTTTATTTTTTGGATTATGAGACGTTTGCCTATGTGACTCCGCCGCATGATGGAATCTTTCCGTATCAGCAAATGGTTTTCCAGTACAGTCTGCACGTGATCGAATCGGAAGGAAGCGAGGTGCAACATTTTGAATATTTGATGCCCTCGAAGGAGACGCCTTTGGAGGAATTATTTGAGCAAATGAGTCAACAGATTCATCCGACTGAAGGAACGGTTATCGTATGGAATGAGAGTTTTGAAAAAACTCAAAACAAGCTGATGGCAAAACGATTGCCGCAGTTTGCTGACTTCCTGCACTCTGTGAATGATCGAGTATATGACTTGATGAAGGTATTTAGTCAGGGGCTTTATTTGCATCCAGACTTTAAAGGAAGTGCTTCCATCAAAAAAGTATTGCCTGTCTTGTGTCCTGAGTTAAGTTATCAAGATTTGGAAATTCAAAATGGTGGTGCTGCGGTGATACAATGGCATCATATGACGGATGGAAGAATGACGGAAGAGGAGGCGAAGCAAGCCATCCAGGATTTATTGAAATATTGTGAGTTGGATACTTGGGCGATGGTTCAGATATGGAAGGAGTTGGGGAAGGGTAGTGTTGAATGACAATTTGATTGCATGTTTTAGATTTTAAGTATCATTTAACTTCATTTGCAAAAAAAAGAAAACGCTATGTCAGTATCTTATATGAAAATTAGTTTAACCCTATCCATCTTTTTAATTTTTTTTTCTAGTATTAATTCAACTGCTCAAGACATTCTTGTTCCATTTAGAGTAGGTGACAAATTTGGGTTTTCCGATGAAAAAGGAAAATTATTATTTGACACAGAATATGATGGAATTGAATTTATTGGAGAAAATTATTTCGCGTACAGAAAAATTAAAGTTGACTCCACAAGATTGTACCGAGGTAAACCGGAAGAAAAAGAATTAAGAGGAGTAATTTACAAAGGAAAAAAAATAGTAGCAGATCAAGAATACACAGATTATTTTGTGGATCACAAAAGACAATTTATTATAGGTTCTTATAATCCAAATCGTCCTGAAAATTGTATGCTTTATAATTTTTCAGGAGAGCGGTTATTTAGGAATGATGCAAATTCAATGGAGGTTGTCAAAAATATTTTTTTCACAAAGATGAATCCTAACCTTGTGATTTTTAATCTTTATAAAAGAAGAATAAGACGAGGAGGATTGCCGAGTACCTTATTAGTTTTTGATATTAAAAAACAAAAAATTTCAGACACCTTATTAGTAGACGCTATTGATTTGGAATTTGGAAGAACTGTGAAGAGCGAGAAAATGATAGCCATAAATTATAGTTCTACTTTGGCTAAATTTATTAAGTATAATTCTGATAAGAAAAATTTTGAAATCGTCACCGATTATAAAAATGCAAACTCACATGGATCAAAAAATAAATCGAGAAGTAGAAACGATTATGAAGACGAAGAAGTTTATATGCCTTCAGTAGGGTATGGAGCTATGGAGGAAGAAGTTGAAGAGGCACCTTATGAAGCATATCAAAAACAACCATTCCCCAAAAAAATATACTTTACCATATTAAGGAAGGATACGACCATTTCGTATGACGGCATGCCTGTACCTAAAATTCCAAATGCTACCTATGTTTTTGAAAAATACAACCAACAGCAATCTCCGATCATTTATAAAATTGGTGAAAAATATGGAATCGTTTCTTCCAATGAAGAAAAGACTACCGCTATTTTTGATTCTCTTTTTTATATCCGACAATCGAGAAACCTTAAGGATAAAACTAAATTTCCATATCTAGCTGGGCAAAAAAATCTAAAAACTAATGAATGGAAATTTGGAGTGGTCGATCAATTTGGGAAAGAAATGATTCCAATTATTTTTGACAGCTTATTAAATTATATTCCTCAACTTCGTTATGAAGAGGTACGTGGGAAAACAATTTTGCAACTAAGAGATCCTGAGTGGAAATCCTATTATTCCAAAGATCGTCCAAAGCCCAAAAATCTTACTTTAAAAAATGGTCGTTTACTAGGAGTGAAAAATGGTAAACATGGAGTGCTAAATATTAATAATGATGTGATTGTTCCATTTGAATATGATGGGATTTATACCAATGATGTTTCATATTTTACTCCAATAGATAGAAAATTAAAATTTTATATTTTTAAGAAAGCTGGAAAATATGGATTTAATTATAAGCTCAAGGGCGACCCTGAAAAAATAAATAGCCGAATAGTTTATCCTTTTTATCCAACTACTGTTCTTCCAAATTTTTATGGAAATAAAGGCTGTCTCTTATACACATCTCCGAGCCCACGAGACCGAGGCTGAT
>OJFR01000786.1_pt1 | contig 9951 bp, 7 predicted proteins | sample 1594121 | NCBI WGS metagenome assembly OJFR01 (sample SAMN05416812, study PRJEB24817) | seawater metagenome | isolation source: Sea water | place: Canada:Atlantic | collected 2013-07 | reverse complement strand
GAGATCAGCCTCGGTCTCGTGGGCTCGGAGATGTGTATAAGAGACAGCTTATAATACTAATTATATATAGATTTATAAAGTTAAAAAAACTTATCAATATTTTATGCAAATTTATATCGTAATAAATGTATTTTCAAAATTAAAACATATTAAATAGCATCATATTTTTTTAATATCATAAAAAAAGTTTTATGAATTATTTATTAAATAATATATTATATTTTTGTTTTTCAAATTTAACTATTGAAATCACTTTTATCACTATTAATAGTACTAATTCTAACCCAAGTATCTTTCCTAAATGCACAAAATTCAGTTGCAAGAGATTGGAATGATGAAATCTTAGAAGCCATTAGAAATGATTATGCCAGACCAACGGTTCATGCAAGAAACTTGTTTCACAGTTCTATGGTCATGTATGACGCTTGGGCTATTTTTGATGAAAGTGCAGAAACTGTATTTCTAGGAAAAACATTTGGAGAGTATACTTGTAATTTTAATGGTATTACAACACCAAGCAATACAAATGAAGCAATTCATGAAATTATTAGTTATGCTATGTATAGGTTGCTCACTCATAGATTTAAGAACTCACCAAACGCTACTATTTCTTTAGATAATTTCACTACATTATTTGAGTCTTACGGTTACGATACCATGATAACAAGTACTGATTACAGTTCAAACTCATTTGCAGCTCTTGGTAATTATCTGGCACAAGAAATGATTAATTTTGGCTTACAAGATAATTCTAACGAACAAAATAATTATGAAAACCAATATTATACATCTCAAAATGAGGCTTTAATTTTAGATTTATATGAAGACAATTCTTTGATCAATCCAAATAAATGGCAGCCTTTGGCTTTTGATGTTTTTATAGATCAGAGTGGTAATATATATGCACTAGAAACGCCAGAATTTTTAAGTCCAGAATGGGGGCAAGTAACTCCCTTTTCTTTAAAATCGGAAGATTTAACAATTTTAAATAATAGTTTTGATAGCTATGTTTACAATGATCCTGGATTTCCAGAATTTATTCAAAATTCTGAATCAGATGGCATAACCGATCCATATAAATGGAATTTTGCTTTAGTAATTGCCTGGTCTGCGCATCTAGATCCAACAGACGATACTCTCATAGATATTTCTCCTTCATCCTTAGGAAATACAGCCATAAATACTTTTCCGACAACATTTGAAGAGTACCAGAGTTTTTATAATTTTACAGAGGGAGGGTCTACTGGTTCTGGACATGAATTAAATCCAATTACTGGGGTAGCCTATACTTCTCAAATGGTTAAGAGGTCAGACTATACTCGTGTATTGGCTGAATTTTGGGCAGATGGTCCAGATTCTGAGACACCACCAGGTCATTGGTTTACCATCTTAAATTATGTGAGTGATCATCCCGAAACAGTTAAAAAATTTGGAGGACAAGGAGCTATTTTAAGTGATTTAGAATGGGATATAAAATGTTACTTAGCTCTTGGAGGTGCTATGCATGATTCTGCAGTAAATATATGGGGAATAAAAGGGTATTATGATTATATTAGACCCATATCAGCCATTCGTTATATGGCCTCAAAAGGTCAAAGTACTAACACTAGTTTAAATAATTTTGACCCTCATGGATTACCTTTAATTCCGGGGTTAATAGAAGTTGTAGAAATTGGAGACCCGTTGGCTGGTGATGATGATTCTAATGTGGGAACGATTAAGGTTAAATCTTGGAAAGGTCCAGATTTTATTAGTAATCCAGCTACTGATGTAGCTGGTGTAGACTGGATATTAGGAACTCACTGGTGGCCTTATCAAAGACCAACTTTTGTAACCCCTCCATTTGCAGGGTATTTATCTGGACATTCTACCTTTTCTAGAGCCGCAGCAACATCATTAACTCAAATTACTGGAAGTGAATTTTTTCCTGGTGGTATTGGAACATTTGAAGTTGAGCAAAATAATTTTTTAGTTTTTGAACAAGGACCATCTGAAGGCTTTACGCTAGAATGGGCTACTTACCAGGATGCTTCAGATCAAACAAGTTTGTCTAGAATTTGGGGAGGTATACATCCTCCTATTGACGATATTAAAGGAAGAATTATTGGAGAAAAGATTGGTAAAGAGTCCTTTTATTTGGCTCAACAATACTTTACGGGAACACTAAGCAACACATCTATTTCAATACATAAAATTAGTACAGAAGTATACCCTATTCCAGTGCTAAATACACTTCACGTTAAGACTCAATATTTAGAAGAAATTACATTACAATTATATTCGCTTACGGGTAAGCTTATATTTTCTAAAAACAGAAAAAATCATCAAGGGATACTAGATTTAAAATTAGATGATCTAGCCCAGGGAGTTTATATTTTAAAAGGAGTCTCTAAGAGTAATTCTTTACTCTTTCAGAGAAAAATTATTAAATAAATAAGCTGTTTTATAGAACTCTATCATTAAAAATCAATTACGATTCCAATACTAGGAATAGATGTACTGGTATCTTGATTTATTTGTGACAAACTAAGAGGGTTTGTTAGATTGCCACTCATATCTCTAGAAAGACCATATTCATTAGGTCTCGGAATACTTTGACCAAGAACATTCTGAACTTCAAAAAAGATGTTTAAACTTAATTGTTCATAGTTCCATTTTTTATCTACACGAATATCTAATTGACTAAAAGTTGCTAGTTTCTCTTCCCCTAAACGAGTATAATCCAAAATAATTTCTGGATAGGAAGCTAATGTAGCATCTAAGTTTGTTGGTACATAAGGTGTTTTTCCAGCAAAACGATAGCGCGAACTAATTTCCCAATTCTTTTTTAATTTATATCCTCCTACAAAAGAGGCCAAATGTCTACTATCCCAAACAGAAGGTATATATGTAGCAGTGTCAAAACCTGTAAATTCACTAAAGAAATAAGTATAAGAGAAAATACTGTAAAAATTATTTAGTAGTTTTTGTTGGTATTGAAATTCTAGACCATAACTTCTACCCTTTCCAACAGTTTCTATATCTTCATTTCCTAACACTTCAAAATCTGCTCCTTTATTGGCCAGAGAGACTTGATCTAAAACTGAAACAGGATAATCTGAATAGCGCTTATAAAAGCCCTCTAAAGAGATACTTGCCGCTGGGTTTAGATAATGTTGTAAACCTATTACATAATGATCGCTTTGTGTATAATCACTATCTTTATTTGTGAAGTTTCCACTAGCGTCTTTAAATCCTAAAATCGTATAGGGTGCTATTTTAAAATAGCGTCCTGCAGTAGCACTTATGCGCCAATCTTCTAAGAATTCATAAGATAAAGAAAGTCTTGGTGAGAAACTTGATAGCAAATCATTAGAACTTGTAAAACTGTCATCATCCATTCTAAATCCTAAAGAAACATCTAATTTATCATTAAAAAATGAACGAGTTGCATTTGCAAAAAACCCGTATTTTATAAAGTCTATTTCAGTAGTATAGAATATGGCGTCTGCATTATTAACAGTGCTATTTGTGTAATAAGAATGTTGCGTATTAAAACCACCTGTAAATTTCCAATCACTTAAAAATTTAGTAAGCTGGTATCTTAGCTTTGTTTCTGACTCTATGGCATCATTTCTAAAAATAATTCCTGTTTCGTTTTCTGGATCTAGATAGTTTGTAAATATATTTTCTAAGCGATTATTACTTACTGTAGTTTCCATATAACCAGAACCATCTTTAAATCTTTTTCTCCAGGTAACTCCAATAGAGTTTGTTTTTTGTTGTATAAATGGTGCTTGTTCTATAATTGCTTGAGCTTCTTCATCAAAATCATCTGGAGCCTCAACACTAAAATCATCTACAGAACCTAATCCTATAATATACAGGTTGTTGTAATCATCTATTTGATGTGATAGTTTATATTGGTAATCCCAGTAATCTGGTCTTATTGGTAAGCCAATTAATTTAAATAAAGCTTGTAAGTAACTTCTTCTTACAGATAGTAAAAAGCTTGTGTTACTTTCCGGTTTATTATTTTTAAACAAAGGACCTTCAAAAGTAAATGCTGCATCTGTAGCGCTTACGCGAATATTAGTATTAAACCGCTCTTTGTTTCCATCACGCTGTTTAAATTGAAGAACACCAGATAAGGGATTGTCATATTGCGCACCAAATGCAGAAGTTGAGAGCGTAACATCATTAATAAAAGAAACATTTAATAAACCAACTGGCCCTCCTGCACTACCCTGAGTTGCAAAATGATTGATATTTGGCACTTCTACACCATCTAAATAATACACAGTCTCATTGGGTGCACCACCTCGTATAATTAAATCGTTACGAAAGCCACCAACAGATGGAGATACACCTGGTAATGTTTGAGCAACCTGAACTACGTCATTGTTTCCTCCTGGATACGTTGCAATTTCAACAGCAGACAAAGATTGGGTAGATAGAGGAGTTTCTTTGGGTCTACTTATGGTATTTTTATTAGAAACAACTACTTCTTCTAAAGATTCGGATGATTCAATTAAAATAAAATTAAACGAGCGGTTTCCTTTTGATTTAATAATAATATTAAACTTTGTCTGTGAGTCAAAGCCAACAAAACTAGCTGTTAAATTGTAAGAACCAGGAATAATATCGGTAATTATAAAACTACCATCTTCTTCAGAATAGGTTCCTTGGTTGCCGCTTAAGTATAATGATGCTGCAAATATTGGAGCCCCTTTTTCATCTACAACCATCCCTCTAATACTTGTTTTCACTTGAGAAGACAAAAAGAGAGTGTTTGCAAGAAAAATAAAAAGAAATAGTATGTTTTTTAATTTGAAAGTCATCGCAATTTGGTTGAGATTAATGGCCGCAAAAATACCATTTTTAAAATATTGAAAACTCATTTATTATTTTTTGTCTAATTTTAATAGAGAATTTATTAAAATTTTAACATGACTATGAATTACTTAAGAAAACCAAGCAATCTATTTTGGGTTATTAGTAGTATTGCTCTTGTTTGGAATCTAATGGGTGTTTTCAATTATTTAGATCAGGTATTTATGACTGATAAAGTATTAGAAACACTGCCCAAAGAACAACAAATTTTATATCAAGATATTCCAGCATGGGTTACTGCTGCATTTGCAATTGCAGTATTTTCTGGAACTTTAGGATCGTTATTTTTACTGTTAAAGAAAAAAATTGCTTCAACATTCTTTATCATATCATTTTTAGGAATTATGGGGCAAATGTCTTACGGATTATTAATAGATCAAAATTCTGACAACTACAGCCCATTGGGTATCGCAATGCCTATTACAATCATTGTTTTTGGAGGGTATTTAATTTGGTATTCTAGAAAAGCAAACGAGCACAGATGGTTGTCTTGATTATACTGTAGTTTCAGTAAATTTAATATTCAAATCCTTTTCTATTTCATGAATTCTCTGAAGTTCATTAGACAGTATTAAAGCAATAGAAACTCCTGTTTTTCCTGCTCTTGCAGTTCTTCCGCTTCTGTGTGTATAATAATCTAATTGATCTGGTAATTGATGATGAATTACAAAGGCCAATCCACTTACATCTATTCCTCTTGCAGAAACATCCGTAGAAATTAAATATTGTAAACTTTCGTTCTTAAAAGCACGCATCACTTTATCACGTTCTTTTTGCTGCATATCTCCTTCTAAAGCTCCAATAGAAAAACCTTCTTCTTGTAAGAATTTGGTTAAATTTTGAGTTCCTGCTTTAGTTCTACAAAAAATAATACCTCTTTCTGCCTGTCTTACTTCTAAAAAACGGATAATGAAAGATGCTTTTTCTTTAATAGTAGTTTTTACAAATTGATGGCTGATATTTGAATTTACCATAGAGTTTCTATCTATTTCTACACGTGGTGCATTAGAATCCATATAGGTTTTAATAATTCTTTGAATTTCATTAGGCATGGTAGCAGAAAACAACCATGTGTTTCGTTGGCCTGAAGTGTATTTTAAAATTCTATTTAAATCTTGTTTAAAGCCCATACTGAGCATTTCATCAGCTTCATCTAAAACAAGTGTTTTTATTTCTTTTAAATTAATATTTCCTCGCTCTATCAAATCAATTAATCGTCCTGGTGTTGCAACAATTATATGGGTAATTCTTTGTAGGTTATTAATCTGACGATCTATTTTTTCTCCTCCATAAACTGCCTCTACAAACACCTTTTGATCATAATACTTTGTGTATTTAAAAAGTTGTTTTTTTATTTGCTGAACCAGTTCTCTGGTGGGTGATAAAATGAGCGCTTGAACAGCGTTATTAGCCGGATCTATTTGCTGTACTATTGGGAGTCCAAAAGTAGCTGTTTTACCAGTTCCTGTTTGCGCTAAGCCAACAAAATCAGTTCTATTGTTTAATAGTATTGGAATTCCTTTTTCTTGAATTTCTGTAGGTTTTGAAATCCCTAACTCTTTGATAGATTCTATAAATTCTTTTTTGATACCAAGAGATGCAAATGTGCTCATAATTGAATTAAATTTCAGAATGCAAAGGTACAGTTATTTAGGAGCTAACATCGCTAAAATTTCATCAGTTATTCTCATGGGTTTGAAGCTTTTTGCATGTAGCAAGCAAAAAGTAGTTTGAGCTTTCACTAAGAGTTTATTGTTTCTGTAAAATTCTACATGACGAATAGATTTTAACCCAGCTGTTTTACCAACCCATGTTTTAGCGAGCAAGGTATCACCAAGTAAGGCCTGATTTAGATAATCTATTTCATGACGAATTACAACCCATACATACGCAGCAGTATCTACCCCTTGTTTTAGTTCATTCCAATGTAAACCTGCAATATCTTGAATCCATTGAAGATACACGACATTATTTACATGATTAAGTTCATCTATATTAGATGTTACAACGGTATAATTTGTTTCAAAAACACTCATATAACAAACTTAGTAGAAATTTTTTTGGATATGTTAATTAATCCATAAATATTTTTTTAGGTTAAAATAGCCATCTGATTATATAGATATTTGCAAACCTTTATGACAGAAACAGCAAATAGTTTAGGAACTCAAAAAATAAGTAAACTTCTTATTAAACAAGCCATTCCAGCTTCTGTAGGAATTTTGGTGATGTCATTAAATATGATTGTTGATACTATTTTTGTTGGTCAATGGATTGGCTCTATGGCCATTGCAGCTGTTACCGTAGTTTTACCTATTGTTTTTTTAATTTCCTCTATAGGAATGGGAATTGGTATTGGTGGAAGTTCCATTATTTCTAGAGCTTTTGGTAGTAATAATTTTAATAAAGCATACCTAACTTTTGGAAACCAAATTTCTTTAACGCTTGTATTGTCTATTTTCTTTGTGATCATAGGAATCTTATTCTATAATCCACTACTCTTATTGTTTGGTGCCAATGGAGCTATTTTAGAACCGGCAACGGAGTATTTTAATGTGGTATTATTTGGAGTTCCTTTTTTAGCATTTGCCATGATGGGCAACCCTGTTATTAGAGCAGAAGGAAAACCTAAATTTGCAATGTATGCAATGATTTTGCCCGCAATTTCAAACATAGTACTAGATATTATCTTTATTAAGTTTTTAGATTTAGGTATGTTTGGTGCTGGCTTGGCAACCTCTATTTCATATGCGGTGTGTGGACTTTTTATTTTTAGTTTTTTTATCTCTAAAAAGAGTGAGCTTGTTATTAAACCGACCTATTTTATACTAAAACTAGCCATTCTAAAAGAAATTGTTCAATTAGGAGGCGTTACCATTGCAAGACAAGGAACCATTAGTGTGTTAATGATTGTTTTAAATGCCACATTATTTACCTACGGTGGTGAAAATGCTATTGCTGTATATGGTATTATAAACAGAGTGATGATGTTTGCCTTATTTCCTGTCTTAGGAGTTACACAAGGCTTTTTACCCATTGCTGGATATAATTATGGGGCAAAAAATAATGAAAGAGTAAAAGAAACCATAAAAATGGCCATATTATATGGTAGCTCGGTAGCCACTCTAATTTTTGTGGGAATTATGGCTTTCCCAGAAACTATTGCAACTATTTTTACTTCAGATGCTGCCTTAATTAAAGAAACGCCCAAAGCCTTATTGTATGTCTTTTTAGCCACTCCTGTTATTACAGCGCAATTAGTTGGTTCTGCTTATTTTCAAGCCGCTGGTAAAGCATTACCCGCATTAATACTTACTTTGTTAAAACAAGGCTTTTTCTTAATTCCATTAGTGTATATTTTGCCCAAATTTTTTGGCCTACAAGGAATTTGGTATTCATTTCCTGTAGCTGATATTTTAGCCACCATTGTTACACTTATTTTTTTACGTTTAGAAGTACGCAAAAATCTTAGCTAAATACCTCTACCTTTTCATATTTTATAGAATAAATATATTAACATAACTCTATAGAATTTTATAATTTTTTATTAAATTAAACCTTCACATGATACTATAGTCATAGTATAAAATAAAACAATAATGAAAAACTTAAACCACCTAATTATCTATCTAATTTTCATTTTATTATCCTGCAGCAAAGATGAAGACGCACAACTAACTCCAGTGATTGAAACTGGAAAAATGACCAAGCAACTCGTTGTAAATAATACTAATAGAGAATATATTATCTATGTTCCTGAAAATTTCACAGGTACTTCTTCTCTTCCACTCTTGTTATCCTTTCATGGTCTTTCAAGTAACATGAACTTTAATTATGATTATACAAATTTTGATGAACTCGCAGAAAGAGAAAATTTTATAGTTGTTCATCCTAACGGAATAGATAATAGGTGGACAGTAAGCGCTACTAATAACCCAGATATTGATTTTATAGAAGCTCTGTTAGATCAATTGGAAAACGACTACAATATAGCATCTAACAGAATATACAGTACGGGAATGTCTAATGGTGGTAATTTTAGTTTTACTTTGGCTTGTGGGCTCAATGATAGAATTGCCGCAATCGCTTCAGTAACAGGGCTAATGCTTCAAATGGCAATTGGCGATTGTATACCGTCAAGACCTCTAGCTGTACTTCACATACATGGCACGGAAGATCTGATAGCGAATTATGCTTTTGTACAAGGAGGATTAGATTTTTGGACTGACCATAATAATACAAATGATTTTCCCATTATTTCTGATATTCCTAATATTGATTCAGGAGACGGGAGCACCGTAAAAAGGTTTGAGTATTTAAATGGTAATAGTAACGTAGAAGTACAGCACTTAAAGATTACAGGTGGTGGTCATGAATGGCCTGGTTTTTCGGGGAATATGGATATCAATGCTTCTGATGAAGTTTGGAATTTTGTAAAAAACTTTGATTTAAGTGGTAAAATTGAATAATAATTAAATACAGGCGTTAAGGAAGACGATGCTATCAAAATTATTTTATGAATAGCTACTTAATAAAAAAAATTAATAAATTTAACGAATAAAACAAAACATTAATGAAAAATGTAAACCTCCTAATTACCTCTCTAATTTTTATTTTATTATCCTGTAGTAAAGATGATGAAATCTCTCAGACACCAGAAACTCAAGGGTACAAAATGCTACTCATTGGTAACAGCTTTTTTAAACCCTACGCAAACAATCTCAGTGAGTTAGCTCTAGATGCTGGTTTTGAAGACCACAATTCAACTCTTGTATTTAGAGGTGGTGATAATGGAAGACCTATCAATTTTTGGAATGACTCAGACAGTGATGCACATCAAGAAATTAAAGCCACTCTAGATCAGGGAAATATAGACTATTTTGGAATGACCGCTGGCTATGATTTAGACAATACAGACGATCCGTTTGAGGGCCAACGTGAATGGATAAACTATGCATTACAAAACAATCCAAATATTAAGATTTTTATAGCCATACCAGTAATAGATTATCCTGCTTACTGGAATGAAAGAGCCGAAGAGTTTGGATTTAATACCATAGATGAACTTTATGACTATTT
>OJFR01000780.1_pt1 | contig 9976 bp, 8 predicted proteins | sample 1594121 | NCBI WGS metagenome assembly OJFR01 (sample SAMN05416812, study PRJEB24817) | seawater metagenome | isolation source: Sea water | place: Canada:Atlantic | collected 2013-07 | reverse complement strand
CTACACCTCTCTATTCGTCGGCAGCGTCAGATGTGTATAAGAGACAGCTTTCATTTAATTGATTGACCACGGCAATTTGTTTGGCGCGCTCTAATGGGCTGAAGTCTTCTAACGCCTTACCGCACCATTCAACTTGCTGCTTGCTGGCGGTTTGACCCGATAACATTTTAAGCAAGCTGGTTTTACCTGCACCATTAGGGCCGAGTACACCGAGTACTTTGCCGCGCTCAAGTGAAAGGTTAATGTCAGACAAAATGTGCTTTTGCGCTATCTCATAGGAAAGCTGTTTTGCCTGTAGGCTTGCTGATTCTGGCATGGCACCTGTTTTATTTTAATGATCGCGTACGATCTTATGGGGAATACACAGCGCGCTCAGAAGAAACCCTGAAATGACAATCTGTTATTCACGTATTCCCGCGTGATAAAAATGAAAGATAAGGCTGGTATCTGACTTACAAGCCGGTATTCGCTGCGTATCGCGATACCTAAAGCTTGTTTACAGTTGCGGGTACAGTTCTGGTATCTCACCAGATTCCCATTTAATTTACGCCTTCGTCATATTCGTTAAATCCGAAATAAGCACAGCATAAAACCTATATATGGCGCGCAATATAGCAAGTATTTAAACGCCCGACGAGCGCTAAATACAGACGTGTAGAATACTTACCTAGTTAGACTTGCTGAATTTCACGCCTTTGAGGTTTCAAATAGTGAATCATTCTTATTTAATCACAAAAACTACTGAATAAACATCATATCGCAATTGAAAATCATTCTCATTAACTGTATGGTGTGCGCCTTTTTCCGGTCCACATTTTGAGTAGGAAGTTTAATTAATGGCTCGCAACGTTTCTTTCAGTTGTTTTTTATCAGGTATAACCGCCTTAAGTTTGAGTTCTGGGGCAGTAGCCCAAGGCCAAAATGAAGACATTGAGCATTTAGAAGTGACGGGGCGTGCGCAGCAATTTTATTTAGACAGCCGCACTAAGTTGGGCACTAAAACGGATGCAGATCTTCTTGATATACCTATGTCAGCTCAGGTGCTTACCGCTCAGCTTATCTCTGACCAAGCAGCCCGTGATATTACTGACTTGTATCGCTCGATTGCAGGGGTTAGCGAATACAGCTATTCAGGCGTGACCTTTCGTGGTTTTCGCGATGATGGCAATGTGTTTTATGACGGTGTGAGAGGCGATCCGTATTCAGGATTTAGCGTGCCTGATTTATTTAATGTTGCCAGAGTAGAAGTACTTAAAGGCCCAGCCGCTGCACTTTATGGCGGTGGTGAGCCTGGAGGTATGATCAATTACGTAACCAAAAAAACCACCTTCAATGAGTCTGCTGATGTCAACCTGACCGTCGGCAATTATGACCTACTGGGGATCTCAGCCCAAGCTACAGGTGGGTTAAGTGACACCACGGCATATCGTTTAGGTGGCTTTTATGAATCTCAAGATAGCTTTCGCAATAATGCTGACATGGAAAACATCGAATTGGTTGGCGGCCTATTGCATGACTTTAGTGATGACACGCGTTTAACCACTACGTTTGATTACATTGTACAAAATCTTGGGGGGCACAGATTACGTGGCGTACCGGTGGATGATAATGGTAATTTCCTGGTTGACCGGAGTTACAACGCCAACGAAGAAAGTGATTTTCAGGATCTTGAGGCTTGGGTCGTGCAATCTCAGCTTGAGCATACATTCAGTGACACATTTAGCGTTAACTCAACCCTAAGATTGATGACCAATGAACGCGATCAGGCGTACCACGAGTCTCGCAGTTGGGTGGACGTAAATGGAGATGGCGAAGCTAATATCGAGGATGAAACGATACGCAGAGAATATCGCTCTCAATACCGTGCGAATGATGAAGTGAGTTTGACCACGGATTTTGTTTATGACTTTAGCGTTGCTGGCATGGACCACCAATTATTATTTGGTGGTGATTGGCATTATTTAGACTCCGACTATGACTACCTTCGTGCTCGCTATGAAGCCGATGGTGTTGGTAATCTGAATATTTTTGAGCTTAATTACGGTGAAACCGACCCAAGCACCTACAACCTGACAGATCAAAATAGAGACGGTATTCGGCGTAACCGCCAAGGCTTGTACCTACAAGACATGATACAGCTAGCCGATAAATGGACACTGATGCTAGGTGCTCGCTTTGATCACTTTGATGAAAGAGACAAAGAAAGCGGTTATGAGTACGGTGATCAAGATGTGACGTTTCGCTCTGGTTTAACCTTTAAGCCAACGACTAGTATGTCGTTGTATGCTAATTACTCTGAAAGCTTTAACCCGGTAGACGCCACGGACCAAGCGGATGCCAGCGTGACAGATCTTAAACCTGTGACCGGTGATTCGATAGAGTTTGGGGTTAAAAACGAATGGTTGGGCGGCAGTATTATGACCACCTTTGCTGTGTATCACATCAGCAAAGAAAACTTAGTGGCCAGCAACCCAGATTATATAGAAGGAGAGAATGACGACACCCAATCGGCGTTGATCAATTTTGGGGTGGTGGAAAGCGACGGCGCTGAGTTTACCTTAGTCGGTGATATTACCGATGAATTAAGTATCACCGCCAACTATGCGTATAACGACACGATAGTGGTTGACGGTAGTTCAAACAATACCTTTGGGGAAGGCGATCGCTTTGTGAATGCACCCCGTCATCAAGCAGGATTATGGGGACGCTATGCCTTGCATAGTATCAATTCGTCTGTTGCCCTTGGGGTGAACTACGTGGGTGAGCAAATCAGCTCGGACGCGCAAAAGGTCAAAGCGTTTACGGTATTTGACGCCAGTTGGACAACCAAATGGGACAACATACTGTTTAGCCTAAACGTGAATAATGTATTTGACAAAGAGTATGCAGTCAGTGGTTTTAGCCAGCGAAATGGTCATTTTCCCGGGCAACCAAGAGAAATCATTGCCCAGTTAAAATACGACTTTTAGCGCATTTGGGATAAAGGCATTGGCGGAAAACGTGGATAGTGCAAATTGAATAGAGCGAATTGGTTTAGCATTCACAGTTGGCTTGGAGTGAAGCTGGCTATTATGCTGTGCTTTATCGTACTGACCGGCACATTGGCCGTTATTTCTAACGAGCTAGATTGGTTAGCTAACCCGGCCAAACGAGTAGCACCATCAAGCGTTGAGAGTATGAACTGGCAGAAAGTCTACGCCAGTGCCCAGCAACAAGCACCTGTCAATTCGTTGCGCTCTATTCAAGCCCCTTTGCATCGCTGGTATAGCGCTGAAGTCATTTACCTAGATGTTGATGGGCAGCGACACCGCCTGTTTTTTCACCCTACCTCAGGGAAGTTCTTAGGAGATGGGCGCTGGCTTAACTGGCAGCGTTTTTTTCGTATGCTGCATCGTCACCTAATGCTGCCACTCACCCTAGGTATCACGGTGGTGAGTTTGTTTGCTGTGGTGCTGTTGGCGGTGCTGGTGTCTAGTTTGTATGTCTATAAAAGCTGGTGGACACACTTTTTTAGAAAGCCACGCTGGCAACATCGTAAAACCCGTTGGGTTGACCTTCATCGTTTGGTTGGAGTGTGGAGCTTATGGTTTTTGCTGATCATCAGTGTAACGGGTTGCTGGTATTTGGCAGAACGTTGGGGGGCCAATGCCACAAGCCCTGCACGTTTAACGGCAACCAGTACAGAGGCGTTGGCTAAACAAACGATGCCCAGCGTACCTACATTTGCGGCCATGCTGGTACAAACGCAGCGGGCGTATCCTGAACTGGCTATTGAAAGGGTTAATTTTGCCCAGGCGTCATCAGACGTGATTGAAATTCAAGGCCAAGGGAGCGCTGTACTCGTGCGCCCCAGAGCGAATTTCGTGACCTTTGACCCTGCTACAGGGCAGCTTATTCAACACCAAGATGGCCGTGACTTAAGCGTACATCACCGTATTTCAGAAGCGGCTGACCCATTACATTTTGGCGTTTGGGGGGGCATGTTCAGTAAAATAGTGTACTTTTTGTTTGGCCTTTTTCTGACGGGCCTCACCGTGACAGGCACCTATATGTACGGTATGCGTGTGGCGCGTATATCACGCCATGAACTAAAACCGCGCAGACGCATTTGGCGCCAAGCGCTTTCTCACATGAAAGCACTGGGCTGGGTCTCAGCGATAGGCGTATGCGCCAGTATTTTTTATGGCGTATTTATCTTCTTTGCTTAAATCTATTAAGTCATTATGTGTTGGTTAGGACAGTGTAAATGGCAAGCTTCTGAGAAGGTGCAAGCTTGTTTTCGCTTATGGCCAACCGTTGCTTTGTACTAATGCTCAGTGGGAATACTAACGCTCAGTGGCACTCATTGGATTTATAGGGAAGGTGACACTAAAAAATATTTTCATTTCTTCAATACTCACTGAAATTTCAGCGTTAACAGCATCACAAAGGGTTTTAACGATACAGAGGCCTAGCCCAAAGTTGTTCTCTGAACTTCTTGCGTTGTCTTTTTGCCAGAGCGGATCGAACATCTGAGAGAGATCACCCTCGGTAAGTGAAACCTTCATTACATTGCTGATTGTGAACTTAATTTTTCCTTGTTTATTGCTTATCAAGGCTACGTTGATGGGCGTCTCGAGCTTACTGTGCTGGATGGCGTTATCAAATAGATTATTCACTATGGACTCTATGGCCATCCGGTTACTTTTGATAATGGTCGACGGTGTAGATTCAATGTCAGTAAAGATATTATTAAAATTCTTTTGTCTCGTGATGTTATCGATAAGCACATCGAGCTTAATGTTGTCGGCTAAGTGTAGACTTTGATGACTGTATTTCTGAAGAAGCATCAAGCCCGATATAATACTTTTCATTCGATTGGCGATTTGAAGAACAGTCGGTTTAAAATCTTTTTCTAACCTATCTTCTCCCGGGAATTTCAATGCGACTTCGGTCATGTTAATTAACTCAGTGACCGGTGTTTTGAGCTCATGGGCTATATCAGAAGTCAGCCTTTTTTCGCGAACATACAGTGAGTAATTATCTTGGATGAAATGGTTAATACTGTCTGTGATAGGAGTTAATTCCTCTACATTGTTTTCGAAAACGGTGCGAGATAGCGGATCACTGAAACGCATTTCTCTGATTTTTTCGTTTAAGTTATCAAGAGGAGTTAAAGAATAAGATACCGTATTCTTTACCACAAACCTGACGACGAGAGGGACTAGGACCAAGGCCAGAATAAAGGCGACATCAATAAACCATAAAGTGAAGTTCAATAGTTCAACAGATGTTGCATAGGCAATGATCATCGGTGGGGCTGCAGGCCTTGATTCGCCATCTAACTCTTCTTCCATTTGAGGGATAAATTTAGAGTAGGCTATTCTTCCTGAACGTCCGTCTGGTAAGGTCATGTCGTTAATGACAAACTCATTCAAATTGATTGCGGTTAACGGTAACTGGTTGTCTTTGTATAAGGATAACGTAGCTGATTTTTTAAATGCTTTGTTGCTATGCCAAAGTTGAAAATACTCAGGTGATTCAGTACCTTTGAACTCAGGTAAATATTCGCCTGAGAAATGGAAGTTTATGCCGTCTATATCTTGTCTAACTAAGGTTTGAAGCAAGCCGATTTTAGCCTTCATGGCATGGTTGAACTCATTTTCCACCCAGTTATCTACGCCAATGTCGGCTGCTAACAATACGCTTATAACCAGTATTGATATGACAATTGAGAGTCGTCTGGTTAAGGTTTTACGAATTGATTTCATTTATCCCAACTATTTTATAACCAAAACCACGTTTACTCTTGATAGGAAGAGATGCTCCTATGTTTTTGGCCTTTTTTCTGGCCGACGATAAATGTGCTTCAATGGCATTCTTTGAGGTGTGGTCATAATTGCCTGACAGATACTCACTGAGTCTTTCAGAAGTCACTACACGGTCTCGATTCAAAAACATACACTCAATGATTTTATATTCATTCGGTGTTAACTCTATGTCTTGTTGGTGGTAACTCAAGGATTTAGTCTGGAGGTTTAACACAAAATCATTAATTTCAATTCGATCATTTGCATGAGTAGCAGGGCCTCTTCTCATCAGGCTTACCAAGCGGGCGCTTAATTCATCAAATGAAAAAGGTTTGGTCAAGTAATCGTCTGCGCCAGAGAGAATACCGCTGACTTTATCATCTGTTTGTGAACGAGCGGAAAGTATTAATACCCGCACGTTTAGATTTCTTTTTCTTAAGGCTTTTAAAATGGCCAGACCATCAAGTTCTGGCAACATAAGATCAAGAATAACAATTTCGTAGTCACCCATCAGTGCCATACTGAGGCCTGTGGTGCCATCAGCTGCAACATCTACAGAATACCCGAGTTTATCAAGCCCAAGGCTTAAGCTGTTCCTGAGGGTAGCTGAGTCTTCGATTAGTAGTATTCTCATGACGTTTCGCCTGTTTTTTTCATACCTCTAGTATACCTCAGCTTTCTTAAGATTCGCTGAGGGTAGAAGCCTAAAATGAACGTAAAGTTTATCGTCAGTTAACCTTAAGTTTCGCTTGATACTGTTTTGAAGTCGCCGAATGGGTGGAAACGTATGTCAATTCGACAGTAGAGGGTTGTGTGAAAATTTCAATAGTGATACCGGCAAAAAACGAAGAAGAAAACATAGAGCCTTTGGTGCGAGAAATCTGTGAAGCGCTAGTGGATACACCAGATTATGAAATTATCTATGTAGATGATGGTAGTACAGATAGAACCTATCAAAAAATTCGTGAGCTTAGCCTGAGTCGCTTTGAGCATGTAAAGGCGATAAAGCATCTATATTCTGTGGGACAAAGCACGGCCATTTGGAATGGTGTTAAGCAGGCAAAAGGTGAGCTTATTGTTACGCTTGATGCTGACGGCCAAAATGATCCTGCTGATATCCCTAAACTTATTGCACATGCGGCTCCATTCCCCGAGGGAATTCACTTTTGCATTGCAGGAAATCGCAAGAACCGAAAAGACACGCCCTGGAAGCGGCTTCAGTCACGCGTTGCGAATCGCATACGGGGTCAAATTCTCAGAGACAACACTCCAGATACAGGATGTGGCTTGAAAGTGTTTCCCAAACAAACATTCCTCACATTGCCTTATTTTGATCATATGCACCGCTTTATCCCTGCACTCGTACGCCGTCAAGGTGGAACGGTAAAGGTTGTGGATGTACATCACAGAAACCGAGCGTACGGAAGCTCTAAGTACAATATGTTGGGTCGCCTAGGAGCAGGAGTATTGGATATAGCCGGTGTTCTGTGGCTACTGAAGCGCAGTAAGCTCACAGACATTGTGTTGGATCCTGAGGGGGGAACAATAGATGCACAGCAATCTAGTTAAGCTTACTTTGCTGGTTAGTTTACTCTTTTTGCTAGGTCAATTTGGCGAACAATTACCATGGGGTGATACGTTTAGTCAGCAATGGATCGATAGTCATACACGTGACAATGGTTTTGCTGGGGTAGTGAATTACTTTTGCATTTCTGTGTGTTTGATGTCTTTTGGGTTGCCTAGACAACTTGTGGCCTTTATGGGTGGCTACGCCTTTGGAGTTGTACAAGGGAGTTTATATTCGACCCTTGCTGCTGCGACGAGCTGTATCGTCGTCGTGTTTTTCGCCCGATATTTTGCCCGCTCTTTTATTCAAACCCGCTTAAAAGAAAAAATGACTAAGTTAAATCGTTTTTTAAAGCAGGATGTTTTAGTTAAATCGTTAGTCGTGCGCTTGATGCCTGTTGGTAATAACTTAGCAACCAACCTTATTGCGGGCGTAACACAAGCTCGAGTCTTGCCATTTGTGACTGGCTCAACCATAGGTTACTTACCTCAAATGATTATTTTTTCACTGATGGGAAAAGGGGTATTAGTGAACTCTGGTGCAAACCTCATAGTGAGCGTTTTGCTATTTTTGTTAGCTAGTCTGCTTGGTGCGTATATTCTGAAAAAATACCGCAATCAAATTACCGGTAAACCAGATCATCTCAACGAGACTAAAGTAAACGTTAGTGCGCTACATACCAATGAATATGAACGATAGAAAGCGGCAACAGCAGTTTGCTAGCATTGTACTTTTACTGACAGCCGCAGCACTGATTCTGATCGGATTGGGGCTAAGGGATCCTTGGCCTGCTGACGAGCCTCGATTTGCTCAAATAGCGAAAGAGATGGTTGAAAGCGGCCAGTGGCTTTTCCCTACTAGGGGCGGCGAATATTATCCTGATAAGCCACCTGTTTTCATGTGGGCAATTGCGTTTTTCTATGTGCTAACAGGCTCGATACATGTTGCCTTTTTACTGCCCTCTGCCTTGGCAAGCTTATTAACTGTATTTTTGGTTTATGATCTAGGTAAACGTCTCTGGAATGAAAGTGTAGGATTAACGGCAGGGGCGCTTTTACTATTTAGTGTGCAATTTTTATTGCAGTCAAAAACTGCTCAAATCGACGCTATGGTGAGTTGTTGGATTACCATTGGCTGTTATGGATTGTTGCGTTTCATATTAATTGAACGTCGCTGGCTTTGGTACTATCTAGCATTTTTCTTTATGGGCTTAGGAGTCATCACGAAAGGGGTTGGTTTTCTTCCTGTCTTGATGTTGCTCCCTTATTATTTTTTTCAAAAGACAAACACAGTTAATTTAACAATGCATGCGCAGCGCTATGACGTATGGCGTTGGTTGGCCGGTCCAATATTTATGTTTCTGGCGATTGGATTGTGGTTGGTGCCGATGTTGATCCAGGTTGAGTTAAGCCAGGACCCTGCTTTGATTCAATATCGCGATAATATCTTATTTAGGCAAACAGTCACTCGTTACGCTGACTCTTGGCATCATTTAAAACCATTTTGGTATTACTTGATTGAAGTTATTCCTCTGTTTTGGCTTCCCTTCAGCGTGGCTGTGCCCTGGCTATTACCTAAGTGGTATCAAGCATTTAAAAATTGTGACGCACGGATTATTTTGCCAGCAACTTGGATTTTATTATTAGTGTTGTTTTTCAGTATTAGTCCGGGTAAGCGAGGTGTGTATATTCTGCCGGCTTTGCCTATGTTGGTTATAATTAGTGCTCCCTACGTAAAAGAGCTGATATCAAAAACGAGCTTGCCGCGTTTGCTTTGGGTTGTGGTCGCTGCTTTATCTATTTTATGTTTAGGCGTTGGCTTTGCTGGTTTAGCAAAGTTGACTTTTTTATTAGAGCTCGAAAATAAGTATGGCCTTTCGCCATGGCTATTTTTTCTTTTTATTGGCGCACTAGGAGTTGGAATATCTCTGTTTACCGTACGTAAAAAGGTTTGGCAGGCCTGGCCACTTTTTATCAGTCTACTCATGGTGGGATACAGTACGTGGGGTTACGTTCTTTTAGATGATGTAAAAACGCCCAAAAATATCTTTCGAAATATTCAAGCTATCGTAAAAGAACAGAATGTCACCATTGGCTTGGTGAATTTTTCAGAACAGTTTATTTTATTTTCCCCTTATTCGGTTGTTCATTTCGGCTACCACTCTGAGCTTCCAGGACAAATTAATGCCGCCTATCATTGGTTGGGTCAAGTAGATGACGCTCGCTACGTGTTAGTTGATGAAGACAATATTTCTGGAAAATGTTTTGATTTGCAAAAAGCCAAGCCGGTAGGTTATGCGCATCGCAAAAATTGGATTTTATTATCCGCCGAAGCTCGAAAACCTGAATGTGGGTTAAGTGCACTTATTCCTGATTTAAAAATTTATCGTTATGAAAAAGCTGTAGCAACGTCAAGTAGATTATCTCATAAAAGATAATCTACTAAAGTTAATCTTAAGTATCACCTAAGTTTAAAAAATTACTCTATGTGAAAATTCACATAGGAAAGCTTGTTTTGAACTTAGGTCGAACAGTAAATATAAATCCATCCTCATCACAGTTTGTAATATATTCATCTCCTGTCTCTTATACACATCTGACGCTGCCGACGAATAGAGAGG
>OJFR01000774.1_pt1 | contig 10036 bp, 8 predicted proteins | sample 1594121 | NCBI WGS metagenome assembly OJFR01 (sample SAMN05416812, study PRJEB24817) | seawater metagenome | isolation source: Sea water | place: Canada:Atlantic | collected 2013-07 | reverse complement strand
CTCTCTATTCGTCGGCAGCGTCAGATGTGTATAAGAGACAGTTTTCTGTATTGACACTATCTATAGGCTCGTTTACAGCAATAGTTGTTGCTTTTAGTTCTTTTTGAGTCTTAAAATTAGGTAAGTACTTGCGTTTTGCAAAATGAGAAGAATTATTACAGGCAAATAAGCCAATTATTAAGCAACCATAAATTATAAAAGTAAAATTTCTCATGGTAATTAATTACTAAATATTGGCTGTTAACTGAATGATAATACTATTTTTCAGATAAGCTCTTTTCTGTAATAGAAAGTATTTTAGTTGTAATATTTAACCGTTTTCTTAATTTTTTGCAATGTATTAGGTTAATTAATGAAAACAGTAATAGTATCTATTTTTGAAGGACAAGCAGGTAGAGCATAACTAAACATTTCTCTCTTTATTATATCATCATTTGTAAGTCCCCCTTTAGTTATGTCATATAAACCTTTAACGTTAACAATATTCATGTTGTCATAAGTTTGAGGAGAGAGTTCAGCATAATTATTGACTTGTGGAAATGTAGTGTCTGAAAGAGGTGCTGGTATTTTTATTCTATATGCTCCTTGGTGAATAGATAATTGTAATGTGTCTCCTGCACTATAAGGATTATTTACTTTTATACGATAAACAAAAGAAGTGGTAGGTCGAGCTATAAAACTACCTAAATGAAGTTCTTTATTGTTGGGGATTGGAATACCTTTTAAAATAGATGTTCCACTACTGTAAGCACGTAGTTCTGTGCCACCTTTTTTTTCTATATTTAAATAAAAAGAACCATTCGCATCTGTATTAAAAAAATAAGTGTCGAAACAAGGGGTTGTTTTTGCGCAACTTACTTGTACATCTGCGGCTATGCTAAAATTGGCTAAAGGCTTGCCACTACAATCATCTATAATAGTACCACTAAGCACCATGCCTTCTTCTTTTTTTTCTTTTTTACAGCTTACAGAACCTATAATAAAAATAATAGCGGATATGTATAATAAAGTTTTCATAGCGAAATAGTTTAGGAGATTAGTAAATAATTAATTTGTTGGTTTTAGAGAAATGATTCGTTTCTAACTGAATAAAATAAATACCTTTAGCTAACTTCATTTTTCCAACAGAAAGGGTATGGTTGATTTTTTTATTGGTAATATTTAATTGCTTAGTAAAGAGTTGTTTTCCACTCAAATCGTTTACGCTAATTTTAGCAGAAGGTTCGTCATAGCTAAAAGTAGCATCTATAACTAGGTAACCGTTGGCAGGGTTAGGATAAATATTTAAACCAGCATTATTAGTTGTTTTTTCTTTTTCTATCGGATAAGCCAGACGAGCAGAAGGAGCAGTACAGCAAATGCCATAAGGTTCATCCATATCCGTATAATCAGGAGAATTGAGGTAATTAATAGTTAATCCTGGACTTGGAGATTGAGAACCACTATCGTAATAAAACGTAGCAAACCCACCTGATGCAATATCAAAATCATCTTCTTTAGAGAAGACACCACCACCTAAAGTTGTAATTGAAGGAGGTTGACTAGGATATTCATAATAAGGATTTCGTTCATTTACTTTAATGTCAAACTCTGTCCTGTAGGTGGTGGTTCTATTGGTTATAAAGTTTTCTAAATAGAGTTCTTCATCGCCAATTTCTTGAGCAAGAAAAGTACGTTTGGCTTCATAGTTTCCTATATCAGCACATGTAAAGTAAGCATATTCTTCATTTGTTTGTGGAGTAGCTCCTGCTGCTGGTTGTTGAGTAAGATTAAACACAAAACTATTATCATTTCTATTAGCTGTATGTAGATGATTATACCATACATATTGTCCTGACAAATGATTATAGCCTTGTTGTACTACCTGACCTGAAATTATATCAAATGGTGTATTGGCAAGTTTGGTATTAATGTTTTCATTGAGAATGTCATTATTAAAGGCTTGGCTACCTCTATAATCTAAAGCGGATTCAAGCGGAACAAAACAAAAACCTGTTCCATTGCTTTGTAAACTCATATCTACACTAAAACCTAAGAAACCTCCAAATAAGTTCCAATTACCGTTATATGAGACATTATTCATATCAAATATATTGATATTTCCACCTGCTGTTACACAAGTAGGTTGTGTGCTTAGTGCGTATGAGTAAAATAAAGGAATAATAGGTGCATATCCATAAGTTATTTTAATACCCCATAGTTTTATTTTTATTTTAAATCGATTATGACCAAGTGACGCATTTATAATTTCGCCATTCCCATTAGGGTTTGTTCTAGCTTTTGCTTGTGCACCCAAAAAGTCAAATGGAATCCATAAAATTTTAACTTGTGTACTAAGTTCAAAATCAAAAATATAATCATTGTAATTTCTTGAGGAGTTAGTGTTGGGGTCTTGTTGAGGAGAGCCATCAAGAGCCCCATCTGCTAAAGCTACCATTTTTGCATGTGTAGGTACACCATCATTTGGGTATGTTTTTAATTGATTATAGAAGCTATTATGACTACTATTAGGGCTGTAAGTATTAAAGGCAAATAAATTGGCACCAGGATGGGCATACCATTTTAATAATTGACGAGGAGATTTTTTATTTAATATTTGAACAATTGAAAGTTGAGGAATAGAGGCAGTAATTAAAGCAGTGCCAGGGATAAGCTGACCTAACGTTGTTTCAAAAAAACGATAAACATATTGGTAAGCTAACGGAATATTAGCACCTTGGTGTGGTGAATCTATTGTGATTAATAAGCGGGTGTTGTGATTAAGGTGTAGAAATTGGTCATCTAATAATTCTTCCCAAGCAGTAGGAAAGTCTGGGTTTTGTGCCAAGTAAATTTGATTGTATGGATCAGCGTTTTCTACAAAAAAAGGAGAAAAATCTAAGGTTTGGTAATCACCAGATTCCATAAAGTTTAAGGTAAAGCGAGCTATAACCCCACCCATACTGATGCCGACAATTACAAATTCTTCATCATTGTCTGAATTTGCTTTTAAATATTCAATTAAGCACAATAAATTAAGGGCATTATACCTCATATCCGTTTTAGAATCTTTCCAATCTACCACATAATAACTATAACCAAAATTTTGTAAGTGTTGTAATTCTTCTCGAGTTATATTGTCGTAGTAAATTTGTTCAATTCCTGTTCTTTGTGAAGGAATTTCATCCATTAAATCAAAACCTTCTACTAAAATTATTTTCTTTTCTTTTCCAGTGCTTTCTACTTGACAAGAGCTATAAACACCTACATTCATTCCCGGTATATTGTTAAGCACATAATCTGGGCGAATAGGTAAGGAATTATTATTGATAAATAATCTTGAGGTGGAACTTTTAACAACACCTGGTGCTTCTATATTATATAACCGAGTTTGAATTACTTTTTCTCCATTAGTTGGATATTCAACTGTAATATAACTTGTAGTATTAGGATTTATAGTTATAAAACCATTGCCATCACCAAAATCTATTTGTAGTTCATTTGGAGTGTAATAATCATAAATGGTATTGCCATCTCTAAAAATAAAATCAGGATTAATTGCAAAAGTTACCTCTAAAAAGTTGGCTTGATGGAGCATTGGTGTTGCAATAAAAATATTATCAACAGTATAAGGAGAGGCTATTGGTGTTGAATGGTCTAGGAAGTAGTTATTGGTTGTGTCAAAAACAAAATAATTTGGAGTATTAATAGCATCATATTTAACTCTATAAAACTGCCAATCCATAATTCCCATAGGAATAGTGTCTGGACCATAATTATTGGCATCAACCATTAAATCATTAAAAGGTTCTTGAGTAAGTGTGTCATGTGCAGCATAATACATCTCTTTATACACTTGATACCATTGCATTTGATGAATAGTATCAGGATTGTTAATTTGATACAACAGACTATCAGCTAGTTTTGCAGAACGTTCGTTTAAAAATAGAATGTCATTATCTGGGTAAGTTATTTGGCTAAAGATATGTCTAAGTTCAAGGTTTGCACTATCTAAATACTGATATTGTGCGTATGATTTACTACTTAAAGTATAGCCAAAGAAAAGAACAATTATTACCAAAAATGATTGTGTTTTGTAAAATGTTTTCATAAGCGGATTATTAATATTGTCAGACAAATATATAACATTCTTTAACACTTTTTTCAGTATTTATACGTAATAAAACTAAGTATTTTCACTTAAAAAAAATTATATCATTTCTTCTTAAAAGCATTAATCGCATTTCTAGTAAAATCAGAAAGCACTAATTTACCACTCATAGCTGCACGTTCGCTAAGTAAGGTATCCCAATGTTCTGTTCCCTCCCAAAATACTTTTTTCAGCATGCTCATCGCTTCAGGGTTAGATTGAGCTAACTTATTTGCTAATACTTCAATGGCTTCATCCATTACTTCAATAGAATCAAAAATTTCGGCATATAATGATTTTTCTTTAGCCCATTCAGCAGAATACCACTCGGTAGCATTAATGGCTAACATACTCATTGCTGAAGTTCCTATTTTTCTTTTCACAGCAGGACCAACCACAAAAGGGCCAATACCAACGGCTAATTCACTTAACTTAACAGCAGCAAATTTAGTGGCATAACAATAATCAACAGCACTTGCCATACCTACACCACCACCAACAGCTTTTCCTTGTACTCGTCCAATAATAAATTTAGGACATTTTCTAGCAGCATTTATCACATTGGCAAAACCCGAGAAAAATACTTTTCCGGTTTCTATATCATCAATGGAAATTAATTCGTCAAAGCTAGCCCCTGCACAAAAAGCTCTATCTCCTTCCGATTTAAGAATAATCACTTTTACTTGTTCATTATTTCCTAGTTCGGTAATGGTATTAGCTAGTTGGTTCAATACTTTTCCGGGTAATGAGTTACTCATAGGGTGGAAAAATTTAATGGTTGCAATACCTTTTTCGTTTATTTCAAATGTTACGTTTCCTTGTTCTGTTGCGTTCATTTTTTATTAGTAGTTTAATTTCTAATTTTCAATTCAATTATTTTTCCTCCGAAAAAGTTAAAATATAGCCATTCACATCTACTATGGTAAATTCTATGGTATCGTAAAAAGTACTTTCTAAATCGGAGATAATTTCAACTTCGTTGTGGTATAACTCTTCGTGTAGTTCGGTAATACCGTCTATTTGAATGTAAAGTGTTAATCCTCCACCAGGTTTTTCACCTTTTAATCTTGGTAATTCGTTAGCTAAGCTTTTTTTAGATTGAAACATCAATACAATGTCGCCACGCTTAACCATTGCCCAGTCTAACTCTCCTTTTTCAGGAACCGTTTTTAACAAAGTGAACCCTAATATATCTGTGTAGTATTCAATGGTTTCTTCTACATCGTTTACCATTAGATTGGGAGTAAGTGATTTTAATTTCATAATACAGTTAAAAGTTTGTATAGTTTATAAAGTATAAAGTTAGTTTTCAATCGACAGTTTTTCAGTTTACAGATTATTTAAAATTCAACATTCATCACTTCTTTTAAACCGCTGTTAGTTGCAAAGTACTTAAATTTTTATAAATGCCATTTTCTTTTTTCACTAATTCTTCGTGAGTGCCTTTTTCTTTTATTTTACCATTGTCTAATACAATAATTGTGTCGGCTTTTTTAATGGTGGATAGTCGGTGAGCAATAACAATAGAAGTTCTACCTTCCATTAGTCGCTCTAATGCTTCTTGCACTAACCTTTCACTTTCAGAATCTAACGCACTTGTAGCTTCATCCAACACTAAAATAGATGGATCTTTAAGGATAGCTCTAGCAATAGCAATACGTTGTTTTTGTCCTCCGGATAATTGAATTCCTCTATCACCAACCAAGGTTTCAAATTTTTCCGGGAAACCTTCGATAAATTCTAACGCATTGGCTTTTTTAGCAGCTTCAAAAATTTCTTCGTCTGTTGCACCTGGTTTTCCATATTCTATATTCTCTTTAATAGAGCCTCCAAAAAGCATAACTTCTTGTGGTACAATTGCCATTTGATTTCTAATTTGAGATAATTGATAGTTGTTTAATTCTTTTCCATCAATAGTTATATTGCCACTTTCGGGGTCGTAAAATCTAAAAATTAATCCTGCAATAGTCGATTTTCCTGAGCCTGACGGTCCAACAATAGCAATTTGCTTACCTTGCTCCACACTAAATGAAATACCTTTTAATACTTGAATATCTCTACGAGAAGGATAAGAAAAACAAACATTATTGAACACCAAATTACCTTCAATTTTAATTTCAGGAGTTTGTTTAAGCGTAACATTTTCAGTTGTTTCGTCTAAAATATCCATTAAATTTTCTGTTGCTCCAATGGCTTTTTGCAATTGAGAAAACAAATCGGCTGCCCCGGCAAAAGAGAATCCTAACAAAGCAGAATAAATAGCAAAAGAAAGTAATTCTCCTAAGGTGATGACTTCATTTTGAACCATGTGTAAGCCGTACCAAATAATAGATACAATAGCAGCACCGGCAGCAAACATGATTAAGCCAATAAAAACTCCTCTCCACAACGCTCTTTTTATGGAAGTGCTTACGGAACTATCGATACTTTTTTTGTAGCGAAGAATTTCGAAAAATTCGTTGGCATACGCTTTAACACTAGCTATTCCGTGTAAAGTTTCATCTACAACGGTGTTAGAATCGGCAATATCATCTTGAGCTTCTTTAGATAGTTTTTTAATGTATTTTCCGAAAAATATGCCAATAATTGCTACCACTGGAATAACAGCTATCATAAAAACAGTTAGTCGAAAGGAAATGAAGAGTAAAAAGAACATTCCCACAGGAATAGTTATAAACTGACGAAGAAATTCAGCTATGGTTGTTGTAAAAGTATCTTGCAATAAGGCAATGTCAGAAGTAATTCTACTACTTAATTCTCCCACACGTCTTTTAGAAAAATAACTCATAGGTGAAGAAATTAAGTGTCTGTAGGTAGTCATTCTTAGTAATGCTAGGGCTTTGTAGGTAACCAATCCAAATAAATATACTCTTAGGAAGGATAGAATTGCGGTAACTAAGAAAATCCCTACCAATAATAAGGTAAAAGTATTTACTGTAGTTGCATCATCGGCATTTACAGAATCTATTAAATCGCCCAATACTTTTGGAAAAACCATTGTAGTAATACTTGAAATAAAAAGCACCAAAAGACCAATTATAAAAGGTATTTTAAAAGGTTTTATAAAGCGAAAAACACGCATCGCTTTTTTGATAGATTCTTTTGAAAATCGTTTTTTCTTTGCCATTAGGTTAAATTTCTTTTTAGTCTTTTACTTATGTTTATGAAACTCGTAATCTCTTTCTACTTTAGCAATTCTGGTTTTGAAGGATTTGTACCAAGTGGACTTGCCCTTTTCTTGTGCTATTTTATGTTCGGAGACTTCTTTCCATTTTTTTATTGATGCTACATCTTTCCAGTAAGAAACTGTAATTCCCAGTTCATTTCTTGCTGCTTCTACCCCTAAAAAACCTTCTTGTTTAGCAGCTAGAGCAATCATTTTGTCTGCCATTTCATTATATCCTTCGTCTGTAGTTGTTTTCGTAGAAGTAAAAATAACAGCGTAATAAGGTGGTTGGGGAGTTGTTGCAATCATGCTTATTTTTTCTTATTCTTATCTTGAAAATCTAATGATTTTACGCCAATAGCATTTAATATTTTTTTAGCAGTAATTTTTAAAGGCTCTTTTATGGAAGTAGCCAATTTCTTCATTGTGGAATCATCCGGGCGAGATACGAAACGAGAGTCACTATAATTAAACCCTTCGCCTACTTCGGTGAAATAATACGTGTAAAAGGATTTTCTTGTTTCTCCTTCAGGAATAGTTATTTTTGAGTAACCATGAGGTGAATTTTCATCGGTTAAGAAAATAACTGCTCTGTTAAAATCGCATGGAACTTTTGCTTCGCATTGTGTCATTTTTTTATTCCACAATTCTAAATCTCCACCATATTCCGGTTTCCAATTTTTATTTAAGTAAATCAACAAATTAATTCTTCTCCACAAATGTTTTGCAGGATTATAATTCACATCAATATGCACATCTACATAACTTCCATTTTGTCCTTGATGAACACCTGAACCCAACGAATCATCGGTAGTTCTAAGTCCTTCAATCCCTGTAATGGTTTCCATAAATTGATACATTTCAGGAGAACCAACTACTTTTTTTAAATCGCTAAAAGCAGGGTGGAAACGATCAAAATGATAATCTTCCGATTTGTTTTCGTTTATACTTTTTCTTTTTACATTTAAGGTATCAATTTTAGGAAAATTCTCATATAATGTGGTAGCTAATTCTTCCGTTAAGAAATTAGGCAAAACAATATATTTACAAGGTTTAGCAGTATTAAAATCTTGTTTTAATTGTTCTATTTTTTCTTGTGATAAATAGATTGGATTGATGATGTTTTGCATAACAGTTATAATAGTTAGGACAACAAAATTAACAATTTAATCATTAAAAAAAGTTGATAAAACCAAAGTGAATTTTTGCTGATCTAAATTGAATAGGGTTGTCGAATTGTTTGCCTACAGCATAACTTATAGAAAATATTCCGGCATTGGTTTCAAAATTCATCCCTACACCAAAACTATAAGGTCTGTCTAGGGTATAAGTATTGGCAGTTCTTTTCTCCCAAAATGCACCATCTGTAAACAAATATAAAAATGAATTTTGTTCTAAAATAAATCGATATTCTATTGTTTGTATACTATAAAAAGATGCGAATATAGATTCTTCATCAACACCTCTTAAGGTATGTAGTCCTCCAATTCTTAGCATTTCATTATCGAATAAATTTTCATTGTAAGTATATCCGTTTTGAGTACCTAATTTAATAACACTTCTCTTTTTTATTGGAATGTATAGTGCTAAATTTGCTTGAGCGGTATATAGGTTGGTTTTTAAGTTTACATCTTTATAAAGTTGTTCGTTGAGTTGAGGGTTTTTTGTGATTTTTTTATTTCCCAGCGAACCATTTGCAGTGATATTAAAACCTCTTCTTGGGTTATGTATGTAATCTAATTGGTCATAAACAATTCCAATTCCGTAAAGTTGAGTAGAAACATCAGCAAAATCGGGTAAAACAGTAAGGGTTTCAAAACCTTTTTGAGATAGTAGGCTAGAACTTTTATTATGATAGAATATATTAAAATAATTATTTCCTTTCAGAATATATCTTATCCCAATTTTATTGAAAACGTCAATATAAGTGCTATCTCTTTTATATAGATTAAGTTGGTATTCGGCTCCAAAAGGACTGTTAAATAAAAAAGGGTAAGCTGTACTGAGTTTTAAATCTTGTGAATTGTTTTGCATGGCTCTCCAATTGAATGAAATTTCTTCTCCACGCTTAAATGAATTCATTAAGTTTAGTTTTACATCTCCATTTAATCTAACTTTTCCGGTTTCGTCAGGTACGATACCCAAAATTCCATTAAACCTGTTGGCTTGTTTTTTTTTTAGTACTAACAACACGTAGGCACTTTCTTCATTAAAAATAACTTTAGAGGGATTTTGCTCTTCCACAAAAGGGATTTCTTTAATTCGGGTGTTAATTTTTTTTATTAACTCTTCGTTGTAAATGTCTTCATCATTAATACGAATGTAGTTTTTAATATAATCATCAGAAACAGTTGCATTTCCTTTTATGGCAACACTGTCTATTTTATACAGTTGGTTTTTGTTGATGGATAAATTGGCAGAAAGATTATAGTCAGTTATTTGTACACTATCCAACTGGATAGAAGCAAATGGATATCCATGATTTTCATAAAAAGAAATTACTTTGTCAAAAAAACGTTTTAATTGATTTTGATTAAAAGGTCTGTTGTTGTAGATTTTATCCCTAAAACCAATTTTGCTTAAAATTCCTTCATCAATAGTTTTGGTAGTAAGGTTGACCCATTTTATTTGTTTTCCTAAATGGTAGTGAAGAAAGTATGTTGTGGAATCGGATATTATACTATCAATATGAGCCTGTCTCTTATACACATCTCCGAGCCCACGAGACCGAGGCTGATCTC
>OJFR01000770.1_pt1 | contig 10053 bp, 9 predicted proteins | sample 1594121 | NCBI WGS metagenome assembly OJFR01 (sample SAMN05416812, study PRJEB24817) | seawater metagenome | isolation source: Sea water | place: Canada:Atlantic | collected 2013-07 | reverse complement strand
ATCAGCCTCGGTCTCGTGGGCTCGGAGATGTGTATAAGAGACAGATCAATAAATCAGCATTGCCATTGGCGGTAAGTACTTCTACCTGAAATTTATCAGCATGTTCTTCTATAACTTCAAGGGCTTGTGTTCCTATAGAACCGGTAGAACCTAAAATGGCAATTTTCTTTTTCATATTTTTCTCGCAAAGACGCAAGGATGCAGTTTTTTCAATTATAAACTTACTTTTTTAACGATTTTTGCTTGATTTCGTTAAGTAATGTTTCTTTTGCTTGTTTATAAGATTTTATGTTAAGGTAACTTCCATTACCAAGTTCAGCGATAGTTAACATTGATTTTTCAGTCCATTTTTCATTTTTTACACCAACAACCGAAACATTAATTCCATTGCTTGTGTTTTGTTCAACATTCGCTTTATCTTCTTTACTTAGGTTAAATACACCGTCTGTTGCTATAATAATAAGGTTATTTCCTTCGGTAAGTTTGTTTTGATATGCTATTTCATAGGCTTTTTCAAGACCTTGAGCACCTTCTGTTCTCCCTCCAGCAGATAAATCTTGTATAATTTGGGTAATTTGGGCTTTGTCTTTTACAAATTGAGAAGCTAAAACAACATCAACAGAAGAGGCGTAAGTTACAATTGCCAATCTGTCAATAGAACGTAATCCGTTTAGCAATTCTATCATAGCAGCTTTAAGCAAATCCATTCTGCCTTCTAACTTCATCGAAACTGAAGCATCAATTAAAAAGACAATATTGTTTTCGGCATATAATCCAACTGGCATTGCTGCTGTTGAAATAGTATCTTCAGGTGCCAGAATAATTTCAGGCTCAACAATGGTATCAATTTGTTCAACAATTATAGGCTCTTCCGAAGGTTCTCCCAAATAGAAAATTATTTCTCTTAAACTATCTTGGTGTACCTCAACAGCTTGTTCGCTAGAACCATAACCTTTAGCACTTGCTACAATATAATACATGTCATTTTTTAGAGTTTGATTAGTTTCTCCCACTCTGTTTGTTCTTAGCTCTTTATAAATTAATCCATCCCAAATAATTTCTACCAATGCATTAGGAATAGGTTGTTTAGTAGCATTATCAATTACTTTTATAACCATTTCAGTATGGATGTCTTCAGGTTGTTTCTTGGTTTCAAAATCAGGACATTCTAGGGATTCATTTATATCAGCTGTTTTGGCAACACCTTCAATAGTAAAAGTAATGGGGTGGTTCTGAACACTTGTCCAAACAGGGATATCAGCCTTATACGCTCCTTTTCTTTTAGGTGTATATTTTATTCTGATAATTACTGAGCTATCGGGCAGAATGGTTTTAGTGGTTACTTTTACATCAACACCATAAGGTTCTTCAATTTTGGTGATTTCGGCTGCAACTTTTCCGGCATTGGTAACTGTAAAATCAACGTACTTTTTATCTTCTTTATTAATTTCTCCGAAATTATGTGTGGATTTATCGAACACCAACTGAGCAACAGCAGCCTGTAGGCTAAATAAAAAAATAATATGTAATAAAAGTGCCTTTCTCATTGATTAAACAATTGCTTTTAATAAGCAGGTTTTTAAACTAAAAGTTTGCCAAAGTTACAATTTGTTTTTGCTAAAAGAAATGGATTATTTATATATTACCACTAATCTTTACTAAAATGTTTATGATAATCTTGTTGGCTTCTTTTTATTACTTCTAACGCTTCCTCTTTTCCATAAACATGGCTAATTTCCACATTGGCTTTTTCCTCTCCGGGAATAGATTTATAGGTTAAAAAGTAATGTTTTAATCGGTTGATTAATGATGGCGGACATTCTAAAATATCGTTCCACTTGGCATATACTTCATCACCTTTAAGTATGGCTATAATTTTATCATCCGCTTCATTATTGTCTATCATTCTGAAACCGCCAATAGGAATAGCAGGAACAATAATATTTCCATGCGTAATGTTTCTTTCTGTTAACACACAAATATCTAACGGGTCACCATCTCCTAAAATGTTGGTTTTACCTGTTTTTTCCATGCAAAAAGTAGCTACCTGCTCGGCACAATACGTTTGCGGAACAAACCCATACAAAGCCGGAACAATGTTAGAAAATTTTTGTGGTCTATCCACCTTTAAAAACCCAGAAGCTTTATCTACTTCATATTTTACTGAATCGCTTGGTGTCATTTCTATAAACGACATTACCATTTCAGGAGCTTGTTCTCCAATAAAAATCCCATGCCACGGGTGTGCTTGATATTTTTTTTTCATTCCAATTCTACTCTAAAATTTTGATTATTTTTAATTCATTCCTTCTGTTGACAGCATAAATCTGTTCTTTTTCATCCGAACTTTCTGCTTTAGAAATAACCTCCTCTGAAATTATTGGCTGTTCTTCTCCATAACCTTTAAAAGTTAATCTTGATGAATCTACTCCTAATGAAATTAGTTTTTTCACAATACTTTCTGCTCTTTTTTCTGATAATTTTAAATTATATTCACTGGTTCCTCTTGAATCGGTATGACTACCAATTTCAATAACTAAATTTGGATGTAAATTCATAAATACAACTATACTATCAAGAATAGTGTCTTCAATATTATTTCCCAACCTAAAGCAAGTACTATAATCTAAAGGAGGAATTATATGAATAGTTCCAACAACAAAATCCTTATCACTGTATTCAAAAGTAACTTGACTTTTAGCAAAAAGAGTTAGAAATAAAACGAATATTATAAATAAACTCTTCATCCTAATCAAATCTACCTGCCAGAACAGCAGTTTCTTTAAAAGATTTTACGTTTCCTTCTAAGTCAAAAACCTCTATAAAAATAACATAAATACCTATACGAGCTTTTTCATTATAATCGTTAATACCATCCCAACTAAAAGTTCCTTTGGTTCCGAGTAATTGGCTTTTAATCAAGTTACGTACTTGCCGTCCCTTGGCATCGTAAATTACTACATTGGCTACAAAACCGGGAGTAGAAAACTCGTAAGAAATATTTAACACATCATCTATTCCATCGTTGTTGGGAGAGAACGTTTTAGGATCAATGGTGATGGTTCCGCCATCGGTATTAGCAAGTTGGAATTGAGAATTTTCATAACCCGGAGTAGCAAACCCCTCTTCTTCTGCTGCCGAATGCCAATTGGTTCTATCATTGGTTAATCGGTTGTAGTCTATTCTTTCCAACGAAACACCTTTAACACTATTCAATAAGGAGAAATGCATGTCTTCTTCATAATAAAAACTATCAACCGTAAGGTTTAAGTTATTTACCAACACAACCGTTCCTTCGCTGTTATTATATGTAGGCAAACTTGCCATTTCTATAAATGTTTCGGTTTTAGAATTGATATACTCTGTAGCAATGTTGTTCGCATCTTTAGTAAGCAATACAAATTCTCCCGGTAAAATTAATTTTGGAGAAGTGGTAATAGGTTTAAGGTTAGCTACAACATTATTATCAGTATTTGCTAATGACCAATTTTGTAAATCAATAAATTTGTTAGAATTGTTATACAACTCTACAAAGTCGGAACCTCCGGTAAAAGGGTTAAACAACACTTCATTGATTACTAAATCGCCATTAAACCCTTGTTCGGGCAAGGCAAAAATTGCAAAATTGTTGCTGCCTATTACATTTCCTACGCAATCGTAAGCTCCCGTAACAGTTACCGTATATTTTATTTGGAAAGTAAGTTTGTTAGCCAAATCTAACTGTACATTTTTATTGTCAATAATTACAATGTTACTAATGTTTATACCATTGTTAATGCTGTATGAAGCCGCTAATAACCCGTCTCTGTCTATAATTTCACTAAAAGTAAGGATTACCGTAGAGTCTGAAGTAGCATTAGCTTCCAACAAACGAGGTAAGGTATTATCAGGATTAGCAGCGAAAACGGAGTTTTGAGCTCCGGGAGTTCCTCCAAACCATTGATTTGAAGCTGACCAATTATCATATTCTCCACAAGGGTTAGCAGGATCTATCATTTCCAAGGTCCAACCACCATCTTTTTTATTATCGTCTTTATACCACGAATCGAAATAATGTACTGAATGAATAATAGTAATATCAGGAGCATATAAGGTCATGATATCATCCGTATTATTTAATGAAGGTAATTCGCTTATGGTAATCACTTTTCCGAAAGGAGCAAACTGATTTTCGTTGGTTGTTTTACAAACGATTACATACTCTCCGGGAAATATTTTTCCGGGATTAAGTTGTTTCATAGAAGTTAAATCAGATATCCAACAATTAGTTAAATCTATCACCTTATTAGTTGGGTTGAACAATTCTATAAACTCTTGTTCAGGCAACCCAACCGTTGGCGATGGATCAGGAAAAAGTTCGGTAATAATGATTTCATATTTTTGGGGTGCTTTTCCAATACCAAAACTAAAAGTAGTGGGGTTTAATGCATTTCCAGAACAATCAGTTGCTCCGGAAACTGTAACCTGATAAACTAAAGAAGAGTCTAACGTAGGAGTGAAAGTCAGCACTACACTTTCAAAATTACTGTTTACAGCTGTGTTAGTAAAGGTTACTCCATTATTAATAGCATAAGTAGCTGTAGCCAAACTCATAGAATCCATCACTTCGTTAAAACTTAATTGAAGTGTGGTCGCAGATAAAACATCAACACCAATAATATTAGGAGCTTGCATATCGGGAGTTGGGTTATACACCGAGTTTTGTGCTGCAGGAGTTCCTCCATCAAGGTGATTAGAAGCTATCCAATTATTAGCATTACTACATGGATGTACAGGATTAATTCTTTCTAATGTATAACCTCCATCTTTTTTTACATTATCTCTATACCATGCATCAGTATACGCTACTACATCAATAATATCGGTAGTATTATACATTAATGTAAGGCTATCACCACCATTTGAAAGCGCTGTAAATGCAGAAATTCCAATTACATCTCCATAAGGAGAATATAAAGCGGTATCATTTACATCACACAAAATAACGTAACTATTAGGAGTTAATAAAAAATTAGGTAATTGTTTTAATGTAGTAGAATTGATAAATTGCCACGAACCTAAATCAAAAGTATTGGCAGAAGCATTATAAAGTTCAACAAATTCCTCTTCAGGTAACCCAACTTGTGGGGTTGGGTCGGCAAAGATTTCATTAAAAATAATATCTCCTAAATTAGGTGTTACCAACACAAAATAAGTAAAAGGTTCCGTTAAAATATTAATAGGGTTGGAAGCCGTATCTTCAACATTAATAACACTCAAAATATAATTTTGCCCATTGGTAAAAGCGGTAGCAAAAGTTAAATGCACTAAGGAGCTATCCGTCACATCTCGTATAGCATTATTAGGATTTCCTATTCCGTTATCTACACTATAGTTAGTTAGCGTTTGGGAAGTAGCTATATCAACCGGTTCATTAAAGTATACATCTAAATTAGTGGAATTGACTACCACCACTGAATCAATTGTTGGTGGAACATTATCAATAAAAGCACCTCCCGTTACATTAAAATCATCATAAAAAAACAAAGTAGAACGCGTAGAAGTATAATTACACAACACACCAAAATAAGCAGATGAAATGTGGTTGTTGTCGGTAATACTGCCTTCTAAAAAGTAGTTGGTTCCGCCCAAGGTATCCGAAAACAATTGCCAATTGCCCAATTGATCGCGAGTAACTCTTACACTTAGTGTTACAGATGAAGTATTTAACCTACCATTTGTTCCGTCAATAATCATGGTTTCTGTTGTTCCATCCTGACGATATAAACTTACCTCATCAGGTGTTCCACCAATTTTTACAAAATAACCATTAAGTGGATTTTTTAAATCGGCTTGGTCAGACACTACATACACTTTAGCAAAGTTGGTGGAAGAAGGGTTAAAACCTAATTCCACATAAAACTCCCAAACAGCATTGTTAATAGATTGGGATGGTGTAGAAGCATACATTATATCGTTTACAGCAGGCGCATTCAGCTGAAATTGAAAAGCTCCATTTACATCAAAATTATTGGTATCTCCCGACCAAGTTGGGTTTATAGAAAAATCACCATCAGAAAAATCATCAGTAAATTGAGCATAGCTAACAGTTGATGCTAAAGCAAACAATATGAGAAAAATAAATCGTGTCATGACATCAAAAGTAACCAAATCTCTTTTATTTTTTGTTAATTAACCACTAACAAAATGAAAGATGGTTAATTTTTTTAAAATTTAGTAATAATTGAGCTTTCAAAATAGTGCCTCGAAAATTTAATTGATACTTTTGTCTGAAAATTTAAAACTTATACCCTATTTACAATGAAAGTAGCAGTAGTTGGTGCCACCGGAATGGTTGGTAATATAATGTTAAAAGTATTGGCAGAGCGTAATTTCCCTATTACGGAGCTTCTTCCCGTTGCTTCAGAAAAATCTGTTGGAAAAAGTATTGCCTATAAAAATAAGGAATATACCATTATTAGTTTAGAAGCTGCAGTTGCTGCAAAACCAGATATTGCTATATTTTCTGCCGGAGGAGCAACTTCCTTAGAATGGGCTCCAAAATTTGCTGAAGTAGGAACAACAGTAATAGACAATTCTTCTGCTTGGAGAATGAACCCCAACAATAAATTGGTTGTCCCGGAAATTAATGCTAAGGTATTAACCAAAACCGATAAAATTATAGCTAATCCTAATTGTTCTACTATTCAGCTAGTAATGGTGTTAAATCCCTTACATCAAAAATATGGGATTAAAAGAGTAATTATTTCTACTTATCAATCTATTACCGGTACAGGAGTTAAAGCAGTAGAGCAACTTAACAATGAACAACAAGGCATTAAAGGAGAAATGGCTTATCCTTATCCTATAGATAAAAATTGTTTGCCACATTGCGATGTATTTACCGAAAATGGCTACACCAAAGAAGAGATAAAACTAATGACAGAACCAAAAAAAATTATGCAAGATGATAGTTTTAGCCTTACCGCTACCGCTGTTCGTGTACCTGTTGTTGGAGGACATTCAGAAAGTGTAAACATTGAGTTTAAGACCAATGTTGATGTTAATGAAATCAGAAAAATTTTACACGAAACTTCAGGAGTAGTATTACAAGATAATACAGATACTAATACTTATCCTATGCCTATTTATGCGGCTGATAAAGATGAGGTTTTTGTTGGAAGAATACGTAAAGATGAATCGCAGCCCAACACCATAAATTTATGGATAGTAGCCGATAATTTAAGAAAAGGAGCAGCTACCAATGCAGTACAAATTGGCGAATATTTGGTAAAAAACGGATTAGTTTAATAAAAATAGAAAAAATATCTAAATGAACAACTACAATACACTTAAAGAACTAATAGCCATAGATTCACCATCGGGCTATACAGAAAATGCTTGTCAATATATTTTTAATTTACTAAAAAGCTATGGCTATCAACCGGAATATACCAACAAGGGAGCAGTAAAATGTGCTTTGGGAAAAAATCCAACGTTGGCTCTTGCTGCTCATGTTGATACATTGGGAGCTATTGTTTCGGGCATCAAATCTAACGGAACACTTTCTTTTTCTTTGTTAGGTGGCTTATCTTTAACCGGTGCTGAAGGCGAGTATGTAAAAATCATTACCCACGAAGGAAAAACTTATACCGGAACCATTTTATTAAACAACCCATCGGTACATGCTAATAATGAAAAAGAAAAAACCGAACGCTCTATTAAAAGCATGCACATTAGAATTGATGAAGAGGTTTACGATAAAGAAGATGTAGAAAAATTAGGCATTGAAGTTGGTGATATTATTTGTGTAGATGTAAAATATCAAGAACTAGAAAATGGTTTTATAAAATCCAGATTTTTAGATAACAAGGCAGGATGTTTTGTATTATTTGAATTGGCTAGAAGACTAAAAAATCAAAACAAAGAAGTGCCGGTAGAATTATTTTTCTCTAACTACGAAGAAGTTGGTCATGGAGGAACAGTAGGCTACTCCGAAAACATAAAAGAATTATTGGTATTAGATATGGGTGTTTTAGGAGACGACTGCCAAGGCAACGAAGTAAGTTGTTCTATTTGTGCTAAAGATTCTTCCGGTCCTTATGATTATACTTTTAGAAAAAAATTAGTGGATATAGCCAAGAAAAACAATATCCCTTATAAAATAGATGTTTATCCGCATTATGGTTCTGATGGTTCTGCTGCCTTACGTGCCGGAAATGATTTTAGAGTAGCCCTTATCGGAATGGGAGTAGCTGCATCGCATGGAACAGAAAGAACACACAAAAAAGGTATTGAAGCTACCATAGATTTATGTTTGGCTTACATCAATCAATACAACTAAAAAATGATTAAGTATAACCCTAAAAATTGGTTCGTACATATCTTATCTTTTCAAAAAAGCGATACCATTCGTATTTTATGGAAAGAGCTAATTTTAATGGCTTTACTTACCACTGCTATTTCCTACTTAGAAATTGAATTTATAGCTAAAGCATCATGGCATCGAGAATTAATGGCAGTTTATTCATTAGTAGGCTTTGTTTTGTCGTTACTGTTAGTATTTAGAACCAATACCGGTTACGACCGTTGGTGGGAAGGTAGAAAAAAATGGGGTGAATTGGTAAATAACACCAGAAATTTGGCAATAAAGATATCAAGTTCTTCGGTATTTAACCAACATGATAAAGATTTCTTTACCCGCATGATTCCTAATTACGCTTATGCCATGAAAGAACATTTACGTGAAGGTGTTAAGATGGATGAACTTTCTCTTACAGAAAGCGAAAAACAAGTATTGGAAAATAAAGAGCATAAAGTAAATTATATTGCCAAACTTATTTATGATAAACTACACGAAGTCAAATCAAGAAACGAGTTATCCGAAATAGAATACCTATCGTTAGATACTAATTTAAATGCCTTTGCCGATATAAACGGAGCCTGCGAAAGAATAAAAAATACTCCCATTCCCTACTCTTACAGTTTGTTCTTAAAAAAATTCGTTTTTATTTATGTAACCACCATGCCGTTAGCATTTGTAGCTTCTTTCGGATACTGGTCTGTATTAATTACCACCTTAGTTTTTTATGTTTTGGTGAGTATGGAAATTTTAGCAGAAGAAATTGAAGATCCTTTCGGAATTGATGATAATGACTTGCCTACCGATGAACTTTGTGAAAAAATTAAAGCTAATATTCAAGAAATATTAAACGATTAATACAAAGTAAATCATGTTAAATTAATAAATATTATTTTTGAATACTGAAATTTAACTAAATGTCGGACAGCATAATTATCATCCCTACCTACAACGAAAGAGAAAACCTTGAAAAAATGGTTAGAAAGGTCTTTTCTTTAAAAAAAGAGTTTCATCTTTTAATTGTAGACGATAATTCTCCTGATGGAACAGCGGGAATTGTAAAAGACTTACAAAAAGAATTTCCCGGCAAACTACATTTAGAAGAACGAAAAGGCAAACTAGGCTTAGGAACAGCCTATATTCATGGGTTTAAATGGGCATTAAAAAATAACTACGAATATATTTTTGAGATGGATTGCGATTTTTCTCATAATCCGAATGACTTAATAAAACTATACAATAGTTGTACAAAAGAAGGTGCCGATTTAGCTATTGGTTCAAGATATGTAACAGGTGTAAATGTAGTAAATTGGCCTATGGGAAGGGTACTGATGTCATATTATGCTTCTGCTTATGTACGTTTAATTACAGGTATGAAAATTAGAGATACCACTTCCGGTTTTAAGTGTTATAAAAGAAGAGTATTAGAAAGAATTAAGTTAGATAAAATTAAATTTAAAGGTTATGCCTTCCAAATAGAAATGAAATTTACCACTTATAAGCTAGGCTTTAAAATAGTAGAAGTTCCCATAATTTTTACTGACAGATTAGAAGGTACTTCTAAAATGAGTAAAGGCATTTTTAAGGAAGCCATTTTAGGAGTTATTCAAATGAAAATTAATAGCTGGTTTAGAAAATATTAGCCACTTTCTTAAGTCATATATCTGTCTCTTATACACATCTGACGCTGCCGACGAATAGAGAGGTGTAGA
>OJFR01000768.1_pt1 | contig 10060 bp, 2 predicted proteins | sample 1594121 | NCBI WGS metagenome assembly OJFR01 (sample SAMN05416812, study PRJEB24817) | seawater metagenome | isolation source: Sea water | place: Canada:Atlantic | collected 2013-07 | reverse complement strand
ACCTCTCTATTCGTCGGCAGCGTCAGATGTGTATAAGAGACAGATTTAAAATATCCAGTTACTGCAATCATGGCTGCATTGTCGGTGCAATATTCAAATCGAGGAATATAAGTTTCCCAACCCATTTCTTTTCCCATTTCTTCCAATCCACTTCTCAAAGCAGAATTAGCTGAAACTCCACCAGCAATAGCCAAATGTTTAATACCTGTTTTTTGAGCCGCGACTTTAAATTTTTTCAATAAAATGCTCACAATTCGAGCTTGAACAGAAGCACAAATATCATTTAGGTTTTCTTCAATGAAATTCGGATTCTCTTTTATATTTCTTCTTAAAAAGTAAAGAATAGCAGTTTTTAATCCACTAAAACTAAAATCCAATTCGCCGACTTTAGGTTCTGTAAATTCAAATACAGGTTTTCCTAATTTGGCATATTTATCAATCAATGGGCCAGCAGGGTAGTCGAGGCCAAGCAATTTTCCAGTTTTGTCAAATGCTTCTCCAGCTGCATCGTCAATAGTGGTCCCTAGGAGTTCCATTTCCAAATGATCGGTAACTTTTACAATCTGAGTATGACCTCCCGAAACCGTCAAACATAAAAATGGCAAAGGAGGCTTTGGGTCTTCGGCATAATGAGCTAATATATGTGCTTGCATATGATTGACCTCAATCATTGGAATATCCAAACTCATAGCAAATGATTTGGAAAAAGAAACACCCACTAAAAGAGAACCAATCAATCCTGGGCCTCGGGTAAAGGCAACTGCTGAAAGCTCTTCTTTTTTTATTCCAGCTTTTTGGATGGCAGCATCGACTACAGGAACAATATTGATCTGATGAGCTCTCGAAGCAGCTTCAGGAACAACACCTCCATATAGCTTATGTACTTCTTGGTTGGCAATACAATTACTCAAAATCACTCCATCTTGAATTACTGAAGCAGAAGTATCATCACAAGAAGATTCGATAGCTAAAATTATTACGCTCATTTGTTTTTTTTTATATCTGTTAATTGTATATTTATGAAAATTATTAAATATAAAATATTTCATAAACTCTTGCACCTCAAAAAAGAAATTTAAACAATGTTCTTTTACCAGGTCAAGGGATTTTTTTTGTATTTAACACTCTTCAATTTTACATACTTACATGAGAAAACAAAGAAATGAAAAAAAGGATTAATTTTTTTTCATCTCACACGTCAAAAACTATTTTTTTTACATCTTTAAATTATTAATCTCATGTTCGGCAACAAATCTAAACAAAATCCAAAAACCAATAAAACAGAGAGTACCTCTTCTTCCAATGGGACTTCACCAGGCACAACTTGTATTATTGCTCCAGGGACTCGAATTGAAGGGAAATTTTTCACTACTGAAGATATCCGATTAGACGGAGTTATAGTCGGTGAAGTAAAATGCAATAAGCGAGTGGTCATGGGAGAAACAGGAAAAGTAGAAGGTAACGTAGAAACAGTCGATTCATCAGTTAGAGGAAATGTAGTTGGGGAAATCAAAGTTTCAGGAACACTCCATTTACATGAATCAGCAAAAATTGACGGGACTATTATAGCTCGCAAAATGGTGGTAGATTCAGGAGCATCTTATTCTGGTGATTGCCGTGTAGGAGATCAACATTTTAAATAATGGCCCAAAATTGAAAAAAATAAAGTATTGGTGAATATATTATACAATCTTTAGGATAAAATAATTACCAATAAAGCTTATTTTTTAAAAAAAAATTAAGCTTTCAAGGTTTTGTTTCAAAATTTTAAAATGTGAAAAATAAGCGCGTTTTAAAAAACACGCCTATTTTTCACAAGTGTATTATTAAATGAATTTCTTAATTAAGAATAATCATTTTCTTCGTAGCAATGTGTTCAGTTGACTCTAGTTGGTAATATAAAACGCCAGTTGCTGATAGTTCGTTGCTTTGGATAATAACTTCGTTATATCCTTTAGCAAAATTACTTTCAATAACTTTTAATGTACGACCAGAGATATCTGAAATAGTCACTTTAGCAAAACCAGCTTCCGGTAAATTGAAACTAATTAAAGTTTCTTCATTAAACGGATTTGGTCTGTTTTGATGCAATTTGAAGTCAGTAATTGCAACAGTAGTAGGAGAGAAGAATGTTAAACTAACTTCTCCAGTTGCTCCGCTCATTAATGAACTATGAGACTGAACTGTTCGAGAGGTAACATCGATCAAACCACTTAATGCATCTGCATCATCTAATGCTGTAAATTGAAGTGTAAATAATACTTCATCTGATTTTACAGAATTTGGATTTCCATACCAAAGTGCTCCAATGATTCCTTCTTCAACTGCATTCAAACCTAACTTGTTTTCTTCAAAACCTTCGATTACACCTGGGATAATACCTTCGTAAGCCAAGTAGTTTTCGTCAAATTCTAAAGTAAATTGCCAAGCAATAAATGCTGCATAATCTTTAGCATAAACTGGAATTGAAATCAACTCACCATTAGTTACTTTTTGATTTTCAACGCTCATTACAAAGTTTTCACCTGTTCGAGAATCGACATCATTTGTAATTAAAGTACTTGTATTTAATCCTCCGAAGATTTGTCCAACCTTCACAGCTATCCAATCTACATCAGCCATAGGTAACATAGCTGGATTATAAACTCTATTTGCAGAAGGAACAACAGGCGCCATTGGTTGAGCAGGTAATGTCATTGATGGATCTAAATCAAAAGGATCAAGAATTAATTCTGCGTACTCTTTTTGAATAAATCTCCAAGGACTATATGCATCAATTACAGATGAAGGAATTGGTGAAATTTCAGGGTTTACAATAACATCCTGAATCAATACCAAATCAAGCGTAGTAATTGTACCACTCTGATTTACATCAGCTGCGATATAATCGTAGATAGATGTAAATGGAATATTATTCACAATATGTTGTTGGATAAAGAACAAATCACTAGAATTTACATCTCCGTTGTTTAACCAATTAGGATTGTTTTTTCTAGGAACTAAATCGAGCATTACTCCATTTACAACATTAGCAACTTGCACTTCGTAATCACCATTTGCATCAGTCATATCAGTATCAGTAGTATCAGGAGTATTGCTTAACAATGGTAACATTGTTTCAATTTTCACCATGCTTGCATTTGCTAATCCTTGACCTGGAATTAAAATTACAGTATCTAAGATTGTTTCAATTAAAGCTATACCGCTCATTGGATCGCCAATAATATTGTAAGTTGTGTCAAGACCAATTGAATCAATTCTAGTTCGACTCCAAGTACTTACATTTCCAGAAATAGGAAGGGTAGCGTTATCACCTACTTCGAATGTTCCAATTGGATTAATACAAAGTGGTGGATTATCTGTAAGAATATCATTGTTATACTTTGTAGTTAACTCATTAGAATATGGCGCACCAGTAACAGAAAATGAAGTTATATCTCCAACAACACCAAGTGCATCTAATCTAAAGTTGAATAAGGATTCACCGTCAGGAATAGATACTGGATCTGGAGTAGAATTAAACCAAGAAACGGAAAGTACTTTTCCATCTGGGCTAATTTGATTGGTAAAATTACCATTACATATTAAGTCTTGGTGAATTCCACTTAGATTAGGTACATTGATTGTTACAGCACCACAAAGGTTAGCTGCATTGTCTTGAGCAAAAGTTGCAACCGTTTCATCATCTACTTGTATACTGAATTGGAAACCAATTACATTAGTGAAATTAGTAGAAGTGTAAGGAATCGCAACTTGACCATTATCTATTACATCAACAGATGTTAAGCAAGTTGTTGGTGGTGTAACTATTAGAGTAGTTGGTGTACAAGTTCCAACGTTTCCATGAACATCAGTTACTTGAAGAGTAGGAGTGATCCCATCTGAGATTGGATGTGAACCAATATCAGCTAAATCAAAATCAGTATTTCCAGTTAATTCAATAGTCATAATGTTAGAACAATCATCGATTCCTCCATTTAACATAGCAGCAGTTGCTGTGGCTGTTCCATCAGCCTCTAAAGTGATTATTAATGGATCAACACAAATAATATTTGGTGCATTATTATCTTGAATCGTAATAGTTGTTTCACAGAAAGTAGTATCCGTACTTCCAGGAACTGATACGGCTAAAGTAATATCAAATTCTGTTGTTCCATCTGCTATTTGTGAACAGTAGAATACATTAGGGAATACATCTAAGTCAACTATTGGTGAACAGTTATCGAAACTTCCATTGTCAATTAATAAAATAATTGGAGGATCTAATAGAATTGAATCTTGGCCATCAGGAATTCCTACTGTAATACTGTTGCATGCCGCGATTGGTGGTGTATTATCTGTAACATTCACATTTACTGTATAAGTATCTGAATTTCCACAAGGATCAACAACGGTAAAAGTTACTGGTGTAGATCCAACAGGATAGGTTCCTGAGGCATCTGCAGTTCCTGCTCCAGTTCCATTATTGGTGATAGTTAAATCATCAAATGATACACAACCAGGAAGATCTAAAACTCCGGCAGCTGTTAATTCTAAAGAAACAAATGCATCACATGATCCAGCGTTTGCATTTGCTGAAACTGTACTAGGGAAATTAGTCGATGCGAAAATTTGTCCTTGAACATCTTGAACGGTGATTACTTGGGAATCTTCGAAAGAATTTCCGTTGACATCAGTTACAGACCAAGTACGAGTGATTTGATAATTATAGAATTCACAAATTGCTGAGTTTAAAACTTGAGTAGAAGTTTCGTTAAAAATAATTCCAACTACACCACAATTATCATCAGCCGTAACGCCTGCTTCTACTGAAGGAACGGAATTACAATCAACTGTAACGTCAGCAGGTACTCCAGAAAGGGTAGGAGCTTCATTATCTACAATCGTTACATTAGTTGTACAAGTTCCAGTATTTCCATTAATATCCTGAACTGAAACAGTTACTGCAATTGGAGAACCAGCAATATCAGCACAATCAAATAAGATATTGCTTTGACCATTAATTAATATCGTTGATTCATCGACACCACAGTTATCAGTTGCATCCACAGAAGAAAAGGAAGCTGAACCATTAACTCCAGGATCTTCTACAAGCATCCAATTAGCTTGATCAAAGTCTCCAACATAACCAGGGTAAAAGTTAATATTTGTTGTTGTTGCAGCTCCAAAAGTACCATCATCTGTATTGGCTCTAAAGCAGAAAACATCTAAGTTTGAAAGTTCAAGAGCTACATTTCCAGATTGATTAAGAGCACCATTTGGATCAGTCAATTCAACAAAAATACCATTCAAGGTATATCCAAATGGATCGAATGCTGGGCCATCAAATGTTGTATAATCCCATGAAAAATAGATTGTTTGAGCACTAGAGCTAGTTACACAAAAATCCGAGTTACCGCCAACACCACTATTTCCACTAGTCATTATTATATTTTGACCAGCTAAACTTGAAGCTGACGTTCCAACTTCACCATTTTCATCTAATTCAAGTGTGATATCAGAAACACAGTTAAGAGTTGGAGCAATATTATCATCTTCAACTGTTATTACTTGTTGTTGGCTCACAATGTTACCATTACCAGCATCATAATTCCATGTAATATTATGTGTACCTACAGGGAATAAATAATCAGGTGTAGCAGTAGATCCACTATCTTGAATGCATAGTCTTAATTGTCCTCCTGTAACTGATCCATTATCACCAGCAGCATTATCAGAAATATTTAATATCCAAGTTCCTTCTGCATCTACATTATTACTAAGGATAATTGAAAAAGGATCCAAAGGTTGAAATGAACCACTAATAGCAGGTGAATTATTACAGGTGTTTTCAAACACACTAGCATCACTTCCACCATTAGTAAAGGTTACATCTAAGTCATTTCCTGAACATCCAAAGAAAAGTCCAGGAAATCCTGGTCGATCGAAAACAGTTACTGTATTTCCGTCTGGATCGGTTAGAGTTACTCTTAAGTCACCTACCCAAGTATGGTTAACATCTAAATCAATTTCAATTTCATCAACAATACCTGTTTCCGTAAATTCAATTGGAATGTTAACTCCAACTCCACTATTTTCTGGAATAACGGTAGAAGGAATATCTCTAGAAGTATTAGTACATGTTCCACTACTACCAGCTCCACAAGCTGGACCTAAATTAATTGTACCTGCTGGTAATGGAAATGGTTCTCCACAAATCGTATTTCCACACTCATCAACAGCATAAGGAGCATCAATAACTAAAGGACCGCAAGTTCCAGATATAGGATCTAAAACAGCTCCAGGTAAATTTGGTACAGGGGTATTATCTTCCTCTAAAGTAACAACAAACACATCACTATCACCCATATTGGTAACAGAAGGAAAATTATCAGTTACAGTAATTGTTACCATAAAAGTTTGTCCTGAGGCAAGAGTTGTTAAACTAGATACTAATGTTCCTGGAAGAGGATCTTGAGTAATAGTATATCCTGAGCAATTATCATTTACCTCAGTTAAAAACCCATAATTGGGAACTACAACAGGGTCTGAACAATTAGCATAGTCTAAGGTTATTCCAGAAGGATAAAGTACATTCGGAGCTTCATCATCAAATACAGTTACCGTATAAGAAGTTGAACTACTATTTCCACAACCATCTGTAAAGTTCATTGTAATTTCATTAGAACCTACCGGTAATATTGCAACTGGTGCAGTAGTAGGCGTAATAACTGCAATATTATTTCCTTTGCTATCAGTTGCGGTAGTAGAAACTAAATTAACCGTTCCACAATTATCAGTAACTGCAGGTATTGTTAAATTTACAGTTTGAAAACAGTTTCCTGCTGCATTATTAACAGAATAATCTGCTACTGTTGGAATTACTGGAGCAGTCAAGTCACCTCCTGAGTGGATAATAGTTTGACCCAGTAAAGAATTTCCACAATCATCTGTTACACTAAAAGTATAGGTTACTGTCCAGTTACAATCATTTCCTGTTGATGAAGTTCCTGTAAGTGTTGCAGTCACATTTCCACAATCATCATTGTAACCAGCTGCAGCTGAAGTAGCATCGAATGCAGGCGCATTAGCTAAACAATCGTTAACAGCTGTCATTCCAGTAGGTGCTGTTCCAGTAGGTGCAACATTATCAGTAATTGTTATAGTTTGAGTGAAAGTTGCACTTACATTTCCACACTCATCAGTTGCAATAAAAGCATTAGTATATGTTCCAGCATTAGGACATGATCCAGCTACAAAAGTTCCAGCAGTTTCTGTAATAGTTATATTAGCTGCACTAGAACAATTATCAGTAGCTGTTGGCATCATTGCCTGAGCAGTAGTTAAACCAGCTACATCACTACAAGCTAGCGTAACATCAAGACCACCAGCAGTAGTTGTCCAAGAAGGGACATTATTATCGGTAATAGTAATCACCTGAGTATAGACTACACTCGAATTAGTACATTCATCAGTTGCAATAAATGTATTGGTATAAGTTCCAATATTTGGACAAGCGCCTACATTAAATGTACCTGCAGTTTTTACAATTGTAATATTTCCAATTGCTGAACAATTATCATTAGGTGTAGGTTGTGCGGCTTGAGCAATAGCTAAACCTGCAACATCATTACAATCTAAAGCAACATCTAAAGCGCCTACAGCACTCACCCATGTTGGATCAGTTGAATCTATAATAGTAATGACTTGAGTATAAACTACACTTGAATTAGTACATCCATCAGTTGCAACAAATGTATTAGTATAAGTTCCTGAATTAGGACATGTACCAGAAACAAAAGCTCCAGTAGAAGTTTTAGTAACCGTTACTGTTCCTCCGCAATTATCTGTAGCAGCAGGTACTAATGCTTGAGCAGCTAAAAGAGCTGCTGCATCACTACATTCTATAGTCATGTCAAGATCACCTGCAACAGTTGTCCAAGTAGGTACTGTTTGATCGCTTCCTGAGTGAACTATTTGTTCACCAGCTAAAGTATTGCCACAACCATCTTCTACATCATAAGTGTAAGTTACTGTCCAAGAACAATTTGTTCCTGAAGTAGAAGAACTAAAGTTAGTGATATTTACCATACTGCAATCATCAGAATATGCTGTGGCTACCGTTGCAGCATTAAATGCTGGAGCCGCTGCACTAGCACCTGATAAACATGAATTTATACCTGTTGTACCTAAGGGAGCCGTTCCTGTTGGAGCATCCGTATCACTTCCACTAATAGTCCAAGTTTCACTTCCTAAAATATTTCCACAATCATCTGTAACATTATAAGTATAAATAACATCCCAATTACAATCATCTCCTGAATCAACTGTTGAAGTAAGAGTAATAGAGGTCGCATCAATAGTACTGCAATTATCACTATATCCCAATGCAACTGTTGCAGGGACAAAAGGATAATTAGTCGTTACATACGTTAAGGCATCAACACGGCAAACACTTACTATTGAAGGAATGGTTAAGGATGCAGGAGCCGCGCCAAGTGGGTTAGTGCTATCTTCAACCGTAATAATTTGATCTTGAGAAAAATCATTACCACAATCATCAGTTAAAGTCCAAGTTCTAGTAATAACACTAGCGCCATTACATGGATCATTTGAACTAACTACATCAGAATAAGTAGCTTCACCAATAGTAGGATCGCAAGTATCTGCTTCATCGATAACATCTCCAGTTAAAGTTAAATCAGTTTCATCATCCGTACATTCTATTGTTACATCAGCTGGTACAGAAAAAGTAGGATCTATAGTATCTTCAACTGTAATAATTTGATCTTGAGTTGCAGCAGTATTCCCACAATCATCAGTCAAAGTCCAAGTTCTAGTAATAACACTAGCCCCATCACAAGGATCATTTGAACTCACGACATCAGAATAAGTAGCATCATCAATAGCAGGATCACAAGTATCTGCTTCATCAGTAACATCTCCTGTTAAAGTTAAATCAGTTTCATCATCCGTACATTCTATTGTTATATCAGCTGGAGCAGAAAAAGTAGGATCTACAGTATCTTCAACCGTAATAATTTGATCCTGAGTTGCAGCAACATTACCACACACATCAGTTAAAGTCCAAGACCTAGTAATAACACTAGCACCATCACAAGGATCATTCGAACTCACGACATCAGAGTAAGTAGCCTCACCAATAGCAGGATCACAAGTATCTGCTTCATCAGTAACATCACCAGTTAAAGTTAAGTCAGTTTCATCGTCAGTACATTCTATTGTTACATCAGCTGGAGCAGTAAATGTAGGATCTGTAACATCCCCAGTAATATTCACTACAACATCACAATAGCCTAAAGCATCACATGTTCCATCATGAATTACCCTTACAGTAACAGATTGTGGGAGAATTGCACAAACCGGCAAAGTTGGCTCAGTTCCTACTAGGTAACTACCTGTAGTTACAAGTAAACATCCTGTACCTCCAGCAGCAACCGCAGCAATTGCCATAGGAATAGCATCGGCTTCGCAATCTACTGATATGGGTAGAGGGCATTGCGAATATCCTTGAAATGAAAAAATTGTAATAAAAGCCAACATAGAAGTAAGCTTTTTTAAATGTCTTAGTTTAGTTAGAAAAAGCATTTTTGCGCTGAATCTAACTGCATTGTTTTGGGAGTAAATTCTAGGAACCATAATTTGTTGGTTTAAGATTAAAAAAAAATTATTTGAATTCATTCAGTTGCTACAAAATCACCTCGCGAGCAATGAATAAAAATTAAAAAAGCTTACAACTTCATCATTGAAGTATGCAAGGCTCATAAATAGCCAATTAAAATTTCTTGTGGAACAGCGTCGAGAAAAGCCTGATAGTCGTGTATTAAGTGGACTAAACTCTTCTTGGTATATTAAAGACATTAAATACGGTTCTTGGATTAAGGAAAAATATTATTATTTAAAATAATATTGTTTTTTTGTTTTTTCCTCAGTATTACCGTTTTACCTGTTTGAATGAGTACATAACTATCTGATAGTCAGAAAGTTAATGTTTCTAAAATAGTTGATATTCTCAACAGGTTGTGGATCTGTCTCTTATACACATCTGACGCTGCCGACG
>OJFR01000767.1_pt1 | contig 10071 bp, 8 predicted proteins | sample 1594121 | NCBI WGS metagenome assembly OJFR01 (sample SAMN05416812, study PRJEB24817) | seawater metagenome | isolation source: Sea water | place: Canada:Atlantic | collected 2013-07 | reverse complement strand
CCTCTCTATTCGTCGGCAGCGTCAGATGTGTATAAGAGACAGGTTATGCATTAATTCTCTTTTAAAAATAAAACTCCAAATAATGAAAAAAATATTAGTCCCTACAGATTTTTCTGATCATGCGAATAATGCACTTCGGTACGCCATTAATATTGGGAATTATTTCGAAGCAGAAATTGAATTGTTACATATCTATGAGATGAAAACTATTATTGGTTCTGCTACTTTGGTACGAGAATACTTAAAAGAAGATGCCGAACGAGATCTCGCAAATAACATTCGTTCTTTCAAAGATTTAATTTTTGGAAAAACGATTTTGAATGGACGAGCAATTGATGGCAACCCAATTGATATTATTTGTAGCATTGCAAATAACGAAGATTTTGATATGATAGTGATGGGCACTCAAGGTGCGAGTGGATTGAAGGAAGTGTTTTTAGGGAGTAAAACTTCGGGAGTGATGAAGCATACTCATACACCTATTTTAGCTGTTCCAGATGGTTTTGCCTATCGTCCAATCAAGGATATAACTTTTGCGGTAGATTCAGGAATTGTAGCAGATGCTGGAGTTCTTCATCCACTTATGGTATTAGCGAAGTTTTATAAATCGACTATTAAAGTTTTGCATTTGGAGAAAGAGAAGATGGTGGTCGGTTATGACCCTGGAATCGATATTTCATTGGGAGATATTCCACATTCTTTTCATCGGGTTACTGGGTCAGATGATGTAAATGGAGTGGTCAATCTTTTTGTTTTTGAGGAGAATTCAGACATGCTTTGTATGATTCGAAGAGACCGAGATTTTTGGTCAAATCTATTTCATCAAAGCGTGACGATGAAGGAAGTTTTCGATAGTCCTGTGCCGCTTTTGATTTTAAGAGATGTCGTTTGAAATAATTAACCGTACAAGATTTATAAGATAATATCTTTTACCAAATATTTAAAGGCTTGAAAATTCGAGTCTCAGAGGGTGGTGATGAAAATCACCATCCTGTCTGATTTACGTCAGTACCTACCTTTTCTTTCCTTCCTACCTTTGAAATATCATTAACGATTAATTGAGGAAAGATGAAAAAAATAAATACAACCAACAGTTTTTTACAAAGACAAACAAAACAAAACAAGAATTTTTCAATCATGAGTTTGTTGCTTTTTGTTTTCCTTTTTTCACTAGCGAGTTCTTGTGAAGAAGAGAATGTGAATGTATTGCTACAAGATATGGCTGAGTTTGACAAGGCGTACATTCCGGTACTATATTATACACGAAGAGGTGAAATGGATAATGCAAAGAGATCTGTTTTTTTTCTAAATCATTCATGGCAAAAGGTTAATCGAAAATACAAAAATATAAATCCAGAAAATGATGATTGGCAAGAAGCATTTCGAATGACCGATGCCTGGTTGTCAGATGCTTATTATTCAATAGATGCCATGCAGCCAAAAGATGCTTATATCTTTTTAGATCATGTCCGATATCAGATGATGGAATTGCGAATGAAAAATGGTATCGATTATTACTTAGATGATGTTTGGGAATTTGAAGCATCATTAGATTTGGCAGAAGAAGTAGCAGTAGATCAGATGCTTTGTTTGTTAGATTATTGTGAGTTTGAAGATATCGTCAAAGACTTGAATGAACAATGGAAGATAGTGGAGGAAGCAAAAGTAGATGCTGAATTATTTGACTTAGATGCGGAGGATTTAAAAGTATTGAAAAATCAAAAGAAAAAATTGCAAGAAGCAATTATTGTTTTTAATCAAGCAGTTGAAGAAATGGAAGGAGAGAATTTGGCAATGACAGCTACTTTTTTGAGACAAGCATATTTAGAATACTTGGCTGGGTTTGGAGATTTTATTAGCTCTAAACATTATTACGCTAGCCGTTGAAATAATAAAAAAACACACAAAGTGCGTGTGTTAGGAGAGTAGATTCTTCTTTGAAGAATTTGCTCTCTATTTTCCAAACGAAAAGTAAAATTAAAAAAAATGAATACAGAAAAAACGATTCAAGACATTATGACTACCAACCTAGTGACGGTAGCTCCAGAGGATTCTTTTGGAGAGGTAAAATTACTATTTGATAAAAATGACTTCCATCATTTATTGGTGGTGAACGAAGAAAAAGAGCTGATTGGAATTATCAGTTTGGAAGATTTATGGAGAACGGCCTACCATGTTTCCTTTGTGACTACAGGGCAAACTTTCTCTAAAGACTGGTATAGTAATTATCAAGTTAAGCACATGATGACAAAAAAACCGATGACCATTGAACCTGAAGATACATTAGGTCTTGCGGCAGATATTTTCAAAGCCAACAAATTTCGAGCACTTCCAGTTTTAGATGGAAAAGAGTTAGTCGGTATTGTCACGCCTTACGATTTGATGCAATATGCTTTTAATGATGTTTCTATTTCTGAAAATAAATAAATAAAATGATGAATACTCCAATTAAAAATTTAATGATAACCGATGTTATTACTATCCGTCCAAATGACTTGATGATAGTAACTAAGGAAATTTTTGAAGCGAACACTTTTCACCATATTCCTGTGGTCGATGAAGGAGAGCAGTTAGTTGGCATTCTTAGCCGACATGATTATAATATGATGTTGACAACTTTTTCAGTTTTCAAAAACTCCAAAGCTGATGTAGCTAATCGAAAATTTATGATGTCAATGTTAGTCAAAGATGTGATGACCAAGCAAGTGGCAAAGCTACATCCTGAAGATCCAATTTCTGTTGCAGTAGGTATTTTTAAGGAAAACTTATTCCATGCATTACCTATCGTAGATGATGAAAATCGAGTAGTTGGAATGTTGACTACATTTGATTTATTGACGTATGCATACGATGAAAAGAAAACATTAAACATTAGATAAACACAAAAACGAATAGTCAGAAGTGAATCTATGTTGCTCTCCTTGAGGGCAGCATTTTTTCATGGAAAAATGTAAGAGTATTGTTGCGAGAGCATTTTTTATATACAAGTAGCAAGAAGGCGTTGAAGATTCTCAATGATTGGGAACAACAAAAACATACTTTTATAAAAGTCATTCCAAGAGACTATAAAAGAATACTCGAACAGAAAAAGGAAGAAGTACTCATTGGTTAATGATGACTTACCGCGTAATTAGGTATCGGATACCTTTAAGGTATCCGATACCTACAATACTTTAAATTGAAGATATTCGACTCAATGAGTCAATAAATAAATAAATATGGCAGATCCACAAGGTTTTTTAAAATATAAAAGAGAGTTACCCAAATCCCGAAAGGTAGAAGTTCGGGTAAAAGATTACCAAGAAATTTATAAAGATTTTTCTGATGAAAAAGTCAAAACACAAGCTAGTCGATGTATGGATTGTGGTGTTCCCTTTTGTCTTTCTGGCTGTCCTTTGGGAAATGTGATTCCTGATTTTAACGATGCAGTTTATCAAGAAGATTGGGAAAATGCATATCATATTTTAAGTGCAACGAATAATTTTCCAGAATTTACAGGACGAATTTGTCCCGCGCCTTGCGAGTCAAAATGCGTTCTAGGAATCAATCAGCCGCCCGTGGCCATTGAGTTGATTGAGAAAAATATTATTGAAAAAGCATTTGAAAAAGGTTTTATTCAACCGAATCCACCTGTGATTCGTTCAGGCAGAAAAGTAGCGGTTGTTGGCTCTGGTCCTGCAGGATTGGCAGCAGCGGCACAGTTAAATCAAGAAGGACATTCGGTGACGGTGTTTGAACGAAACTCTCGAATTGGTGGATTGCTTCGTTACGGAATCCCCGATTTTAAATTAGAAAAATGGGTGATCGATCGACGATTGCAAATCATGGAAGCGGAAGGAATTCGCTTCGAGGTGAATGCCAATGTCGGTGAAGATATTCCAGTCAAACAATTAATGGATGAATTTGACGCAGTTGTTTTGTGTGGTGGTTCAACTGTTCCTCGAAAATTAAATGTGAAAGGAGAGGACTTAAAAGGTGTTCATTTCGCGATGGAATTTTTAGAACAAAATAACAAAAGAGTAGCAGGTGATACCATTTCCAAGAAAGAAGAATTAGTGGCGACTGGCAAAAATGTTTTGGTGATCGGAGGTGGCGACACCGGTTCAGATTGTATCGGAACTTCCAATCGACATGATGCGAAATCAATTTTACAATTAGAAATATTAGTGCAACCGCCTAAAAATCGACCAACCGATATTCCTTGGACCTCTGCGCCGATGTTGCTAAAAACAACTTCTTCACACGAGGAAGGTTGCGAGCGAGAGTGGGCCATTTTAACCAAAGAATTTATTGGGGACAAAAAAGGAAACCTTAAAGCAGTAAAATTAGTCAATCTGAAATGGGTGATCAATGACGCAACTGGACGCTCCAAGTTTGAAGAAATCGAAGGAACGGAAAGAGAAATTCCTTGTGAGTTAGCATTGTTGGCGGTCGGATATTTGCATCCACAAAAAGTAGGTTTGCTGGAAGAATTAAATATTGAATTGACTGAGAGAGGGAATGTCAAAGATGAAAATTACCAAACAAATTTAGAAAAAATTTTTACTGCTGGTGATATGAGAAGAGGGCAATCGTTGGTGGTTTGGGCAATTGCGGAGGGACGGAAGGCGGCGGAATCGGTGAATGAATTTTTAATAAAAGAAGATTAGTTTTCTATTTACGACGTGATTTAAAGACACCTTGTGAGTTTAATAACAACCACAAAAAAAAATTAAACTAAGGAAAGATTATACATCATCAAAAAGTGTAAGTTTGATCATAATTTATTTTGATTAAAAATAGAAAATGAAAAACCTTCAAGACAAAGTAGTCGTTATCACCGGCGCAGCATCAGGAATCGGAAAAGCACTCGCTCAACATTTTGCCAAAGCAGGGAGCCATTTAGCATTAAATGATTTTAATGAAGATGGACTTGCACAAACGGTAAAAGAACTCAAAGCTATTGCAACTGGAAAAATAATTTCAGCTCCTTTTGATGTTTCCAAAGTTGAAAATTTTGAAAAATTCGCTCAACAAATCTCTGAAGAATTTGGGTGTGTAGATATTGTTATAAATAATGCAGGAGTTGCGCTAGGTCGAGTATCAGTCGAAGAGGTGACTTACCAAGATTTTGAATGGGTGATGAATATTAATTTTTGGGGGATGGTTTATGGCACAAAAACATTTTTGCCATTTTTGAAAAAACAGTCCGAAGCAGCTTTGATAAATATTTCAAGTGTTTTTGGAATTGCCGGAATTGGTCATCAAGGACCCTATTGTGCATCAAAGTTTGCCATTAGAGGATTGACCGAATCCTTACGAATGGAAGCGATGATGGATTTTCCTCATGTCAAAATTCATTCGGTTCATCCAGGTGGAATAAAAACCGATATTGCTAAAAATTCAAGATGGGCAGGCGATGTTATTTCTGAAGAAATGCAGGAAGAAGTAACTAAGAGATTTGAAAAAATGTTTATCACCACTCCTGAATCTGCTGCTGCAACAATTGTCAAAGGCATTCAAAAAAAGCAATCTAAGATATTGATTGGAAAAGATGCGAAGCAATTGGATCTGATGGTGAGATTGATGCCACAAGGTTATACTAAATTAGTGATTAATAGATTTAAAAAAGAGAATTTGACGGATTAGTATTTCACGTTTATATCTTGTTATAAAAAACAGTCATATAGTTTTTATATTCATCAGCGGTCATTAGATTTTCCCACTCCGATGGATTAGTTAATTCCATTTTCACTAACCAACCTTGGTCGTAAGGAGAGTCGTTGAGCCAATTTGGATGTTCTTTTAATTTAAGGTTTATTGAAGTAGTTTTCCCACTTAATGGCGATTCAATTTTAGTTGTGGTTTTATTTGACTAAATTGTTGTTAATTATTTATTTTTTTCGATAAAACTTCCCACTTTTGGTAAGTTGGTTGAAATCACATTTCCAAAAAATGTTTGTACGGAATCAGTAATTCCAATAGTTAAATATATTTCCTTCTCGTTCAACAGTTACGTTATTTTTCAAAACCCATTCATTGGTTTCGTAATAACGAGCTTGTGGATTTATCTTTTTCATATCATTTCTTTCTAAAATCAAGATAGTCAAAGTTTCGTATTTTGAGCAAAATTTAAAATATGAAAATGGTGCTACAATTTCTTTATTTTATTGCTGGACTTTATCTACTCATCTGTTTATTATTATATTTCTTTCAGGATCGTTTGATTTTTTTTCCTCAAAAATTGGCAGTAGATCACACCTTTCACTTCGATGGAGATTTTGAAGAAAAGTTCTTTCAAGTCGATAATAAAACAATGGTTCACGCGCTCTATTTTTTTTCTAAAAACCCAAAAGGAGTCATTTTATATTTTCATGGCAATGCAGGGGCGTTAGACGATTGGGGAGAGGTCGCTGATGATTTTGTCAAGCTGGATTATGATGTTTTGATTTCCGACTTTCGAGGTTTTGGGAAAAGTACCGGTATAATGAGTGAAGCTAACTTTAATCAAGACGCTCAAATGTTGTATGATTTTTTATTGGAGAAATATGACCCTGCTCAAATTGTTATTTATGGTCGATCGCTAGGTACTGGAGTTGCGGTTGATTTGGCAGCTGGGAATAAAGCGCAACAATTAATTCTCGAAACTCCTTTTGCCAACTTTGCAGATTTGGCACAAAGTCGGTTTAAAGTATTTCCCGTAAAAGCATTGTTGAAATTCAGTTTTGCTAATAAAGATAAAATAGGAAAAGTGGATTATCCAATTCATATTTTTCATGGAACTAATGATGAAGTGATTCCATATAATCATGCAAAAGAATTGCAATCAGTATTAAAACCAGCATCAACTTTTACCACTATCGAATTCGGAAGTCATAACAATATATCTACATTTCAAGAATATTGGACTAAAATTAAAGCTATACTAAAATGAAATATTTTTCAAAAAAGAATTTACTCCTCCTGTCTGTGATTGGATTTATATTTTGGATGTGTGGGAGTTTGCTAGGAAGCAAAATTGCTACTAGAGCACACCCTCAAAAGATTCCCTCTTCCCAAGGATACTTTTCGCAACCTGTTGAAAGTCAATCATTTAAGTCTTTTGATCAAGTAGAGATTTCTTCTTGGTTTATAACAAATGACTCATCTGAAAAAGCAATTATTTTACTTAGTGGAATTGGAGGAAATAGGATAGGTGTGATTTCTAGAGCTAAGTTTTATCAAGAAAAAGGTTTCAATGTTTTAATGCCCGACTTGCGAGGAACAGGAGAGAGTGGGGGAGATTTAATTTCTTTTGGCTGGCAAGAACGATTTGATTTATTGGCTAGCGTTGATTTTTTAAAGAAAAAAGGAATGCAGAAAATTGCAGTTCACGGAATGTCCTTGGGAGCAGCAACCATCGTTTATAGTTTTCAAGAAAAACCAGAATATGACTTTGTGGTACTCGAATCTTGTTACGACAATATCACGAATGCATTAAAAAATAGAGTAGACAAATTTCCAATTCCTTCTTTTGCATTTTACCCGATGACGAAATTTACAGAAATGAGAGTGGAAGCAAGTTCAGCAGATTTGAGCCCTGAGAAATATATTGGGTTGAATAAATCGCCTATTTTTATCCTTGCAGGTGATGCTGAGAAAAAAGTAAAAAAGGAAGAGACAGAGAAATTGTTTTCCAATTGTAATTCCATAACAAAACAATTACATTTTTTTAAAAATGCTTATCATGAAGATTTTATGAATAGATATGAAGAAGAGTGGAAAGTCGAAATGGAAAAATGGTTAGTGAAAATGGAGCAATAAAAACCGTAAGCCAAATTCAAATAAACTATCCACAATTATTTGAAAAGACTTACGGTGAAAATGTAATATGTTCGGAACTATTCTATCACTATCTTTTTAGATAAAATTTCATTTCTAGTTTTTATACTTATAAAGTATATGCCAGAATCGAGATCACTTAAATCAATTTTAGAATTTAGGGTTTTGCCATTAAGGAAAACTCTTTCTTCGTATATTTTTCCTCCCGCAACATTTCTAATAGTAAGTAATACTTGTTCAGAAACTTCTTCTAATAATACATTTACAATAAATTCCCCGTTGGACGGATTTGGAGAAATAGAAACTTCATTAATTCTTTTTACTTCATTCTTATTATCTGGATCAGGTTCATTTAAATTGCCTCCATGTCCATGGCCAGGTCCACCGTGTCCTCCTCCTCCTCCTCCTCCGCCTCCGCTAACTTGGCAATCGTCTGAGAAAAATACGTTATTTTGAAGATGATCGATATCAGTATTTCTTTCGATGATTTCCCTAAGGTTAGTATTTCTAATTTGGTCTTTTTGCTGTGATGAAAAGGCAGGATCATTTAAATAGTAATAATAATCACCATCCCTTAATTCACTAAATTGTTTTCCCAGAACTGATTGTAAAGTCAAACCAACTGATGAATTATTTAAATGATCTTCAGCCAACATGCCAACCCATAAATCCATATCGTAAACATTACCATATGCTTCCTCCAAGGCTGCTTGTAAATCGGGGTCAGAAGTAATATCACTAAAATCACTTGCTGGTTGATTAGTATAGAATGCTCGAACTGAATTGTAATCAGGCAATCCATGATCACGACCTCGTTGGATATTCAGGGAGGCTAAATCCAATCCAAATGGGTCTGGACTTCCAGGAACAGGGAATAAAAAATTTCTCAAATTATCCACAATCTGAGCATCAACTTTTTGTTGTGTTTGACTTGCTAACCCTTGAAGAAGCGGGGCTATTCCATAATCAACTACTACTGATGGATTAAAAAACCCATCTAAAAGAGCAATACTTCCACTTCCAACAGGTTCACATTCTGAATTAATAACTGGAATCTCTTCAGTCACCATTGTGTGTCCTAATCGATAAGCAGCTGTGGCAAACATATTAGTAATGTCAGGATGAACGGAATCATCATAACCATCATATTGTGGAATGTTAATTCCAAGTGCTGGCAAAAATCCGCGGTATGTAATCGCTTGAATATAGCCTCCAACTAACTTCCTAGCTTGCTGGTAAATTTGCTCATCATTATTCAAACCTTGGTTTACCAATTGATCACAGATTCGATTGTGTTCCCGAACAAATAAAGTATGCAATGAAGTTAGTCCAGGTTGCTCATTCGCTCGAACATCACCTGCTACAAAGACTAAAGTTGTACCTCCTCCATCGCCTGCCATACTTGGAGCATCTGGATCAATTGTACCTTGTGCAGAACCATCATCAGTATTGTATGGCAATAGATCTCCAGAAGATGTTTTTAATTTTCCCTGATTAAATGTCCTTAACCAATTGCTTCTGGTTTCTTCAGAACCATAAACTTGGGAGGCATCCAACCATGAAGTAATCAAATTTTGTTGTTCGCGATTATAGTTTATTCCACTACCAACTGCTGGTTCTGATCTAAGAAATGGAATAGGTAATGTAAATAATGCCTCATCTGATGGCAACAGAATAGGAACATACTCTGAGTCACCTTCAGGTGTCAAATCAATATCGTGATCAATAAATTGTCCCCATGTAAAGACCAACGAACTTAATCCTCTTGGGCTGGGCAAATCATCAGATTGAGCTACTACTATATTTGAAATTGCTCTTGGAGATAATCGGCAATTCCCAGCCATATCATTATATGAATCAGGCAATCCATAAGCCGCTTGCATATCACGGTATAGGTCAATATCGGAAGCTCCCCAAACTACTCCTTCCGTACTAGAAATATTATTGCAAGTACCGTCAACTGATCTATTCGGTAGTCTTGGGCAAGGAGCAGATTCGGTCAAGTCTTTATTCGTTCTTGAAATGTGTTTAATACTTTTTCCGTTTACTCTAAATTTTTTAAACTTCCTTCCCTGGCCAGTTTGCGCAAAAGCAGCATCAAAAGAAATTAAACAAAGTGTGATGATAAATAAAACAATATACACACGTAAGTGGGTTTTGTGGTGGCTTGCACTTAATGTTACATTTTTCATAATTAGTAAAGTTTTAAGGATTTGGAAATAAAATCTGTCTCTTATACACATCTCCGAGCCCACGAGACCGAGGCTGATC
>OJFR01000764.1_pt1 | contig 10087 bp, 5 predicted proteins | sample 1594121 | NCBI WGS metagenome assembly OJFR01 (sample SAMN05416812, study PRJEB24817) | seawater metagenome | isolation source: Sea water | place: Canada:Atlantic | collected 2013-07 | reverse complement strand
GATCAGCCTCGGTCTCGTGGGCTCGGAGATGTGTATAAGAGACAGGTTTAAAAGCGCAAGTTAAAAGTGATCAACATAGTATTTTCCTGTTAAGTAATTTGGAAAAATTAACTGCCGATGCGCTAGAATTTGATGCCATCGAAACGCTGTTGAAAAAAGAGAGTGGAACATTTACCATTTTGGTTGCAGGAGACTTTGTCGATAAAAATGGATTTGAGCTAGAACTTAATCTCATTGAAACTAACAAGTTGGATCGTTTAATTCAACTCGCTAAAACCAATGATAAAGGAAATATTATTTTTCTACCAGGAGACTTAGAATGGAATCATGCGGAACGAAAAGGTTGGAAAAAAGTAGTGGCATTAGAAAAATATTTAGAATCAAAACTAGGAAAAGGCAATGCCATTTTTCCTCAAAAAGCTTGCCTTGGTCCAGCTGTGTTGGACATCGGAGAACACCTCAGAATTGTTAGCATCAACTCACAATGGTTCGTTCAAAAAGACAATCGCCCAGAAGAGGAAGATGCCAATTGTAACATTTTAAATGAGTCCGAATTCTGGGACGAAGTGGATGATATTTTAACAGATGCTGACAATCGAAATTTGGTCATTGCAATCCATCATCCGATACTTTCTTACGGTCAGTATGCTGGTTACAAATCAGGAGTGCGACACCTTTCTCCTCCTATTATCGGTTCCTTTCTAGCTGCATACCATCAAAACATTGGAAATAGTAAAGACTTGAATAATAAGGAGTTCCGTAATTTTTCAAAAGAATTACTTCATAGGTCTAAGAAGCATCCAGGAGTTATTTTTGTTTCAGGTCATGAGCGAGATATTCAAGTTTTGAAGGATGATGGTAACTACCATATCAATAGTGGAGCGCTAGAAAATGCTCGTCCAGTTGCCAAAGGAGAGGCAACGATTTACAGACAAAAGAAGACCGGTTTTGCTAAACTTATTTTCCAAAAAAATGGTGAAGTAAGTGTGCAAACTTTTGCTATTTCCCAAGGAAAAAACATTTCAAAAACTTTTGATCAAATGATATTTTCGAGTCCATGCAAACCCGAAATAGAAGGCGTATTAATCAATAATTTATATAACCCTTGCATAGAAGAAATAAATACTGCTGCCAACCCGAATCCCAAAGAATTTGGTACTGCGATAGCTGGTGAACAATATGAAGCGGGCAAATTTAAACAAGCTATTTTAGGAAAACACTATCGATCGACTTGGATTACTCCTGTGAATGAAATTCCATATTTAGATTTAGAAAATGATTACGGTGGACTCAAACCTTACGCAGAAGGTGGAGCAGCACAAACTACTTCTATTAAATTTAACTCGGCTGATGGTCGAAAATTTTCATTTCGCTCTATTGATAAAAACCCAACTAGGCGAATGGACAAATCTTTAGCGAAAGGAATTTATGGGAAAGTTTCGAAAGATTTAACTTCACATCAGCATCCTTATGGATCCTCTATTGCTAAAGTATTATTGGATGCCTTGGACTTACCTCACTCGATGCCCAAGTTGTATTTGATGCCAGACTCTCCCCTACTGGGTCCGTTCCGAAAAAAATTTGCTGGTCAATACGGAACCTTAGAATTAAAACCTAAAGGAAAGAAAAAAAAGAAAGAAGGATTTAGAGATGCAGATGAAGTAGTTAGCTCTTTCCAAATGTATCAAAAACTGTTGGACGATCATGATAATAAATTGAACGTAGAAAAATATGTTCGAGCAAGAATTTTTGATATGTTGATTTCAGATTGGGATCGCCATGAAAATAATTGGAAATGGTTAGCTTACAAAAACAAGGATTCTGATGGCACTACTTATGAGCCATTTCCTAAAGATAGAGACAAAGCTTTTTCAGTTTTAAATGGCGTTTATAGATTAAATGAATTTGACTTCATAAAAAAGGACAAGGCCAATTTCAGAGGAAAAATTAGTGGTTTAAAAAGCCTTAATTTTAAAACTAAAAGTATGGATCGATGGCTGACCAATACTTATACTCATGATGACTGGATAGCCGAAGCAAAAAATATTCAAAGGCTGTTAACCGATGAAGTAATTGATAATGCGCTTGCTCAATTGCCACTTGAAGTCCAAAAACTGACTGCACCACGAATCAAAAGAGTGCTCCAATCTAGAAGGGAACAACTAGTAGAAGCCATCGAGGAATACTATAAAATGGTCGCAAAATATATTGATTTAGTGGGTAGCAATAAACGAGAATTTTTCAAAATAACCAGACTTACAAATGGTGATGTTCAAGTGGAGATGTATCAACTCTACAAGGAGGGTAACATTGGAAAATTACTATTTAATCGAGTTTATAAAAAATCAGAGACTAAAGAAATTCGCTTACATGGATTAGGTAAGCCTGATAAATTTGAAATTACGGGAGAGGTGGATAAAAGTATTTTAATCCGAATTGTGAGTGGCGATGGAATGGATTTGATTGAAGAAAATTCCACAGTTGGTGGTAAAAAAAAGATGACTCGTATTTATGATAATCGAAAAAAAGATAAAGTAAAACTTAATGAAGAAGGTAAAATAATGCCGACTAATGAGATCATCACTTTTAAAACTAAAGAAGTTTTTTCCTATAATTATTTTAAAATATTACCCTCCTTTTCTTTCAATTCTGATGATGGACTTGGATTTGCCGTATCAGGAAATTACATCAATCAAGGTTTTAATAAACCTGATTTTAAAAGTAACACAAGTTTCTCTGGAGGAATCACCACGACTGGAAATTTTAATTTGGGAACCAAAATTGTTTTACGACACCTAATAAAAAAATGGGATTTTACCGCAGGATTTGATTTTGCGAGTAGAGATAAATCGTTTCGACAATTTTATGGTTTGGGAAATGAAACAAACTTTGATGATGACTTAGAGGACTTGGATTTTTATCAGAATAATACTACCGCCCTAAAAACTCAATTAGGTTTTAGAAGAATATTTTTGCAAAAATCCACTTTTACACCTTCCATTATTTTTGAAAGAAGGGATATAGATCCTAGTCCAGATAATGAATTAGATACTAGCATTTATGACAACTTAACTAATGAGCAAGGTTTGGGAAATTCCAATTTAGTAGGTTCAAAAATTGAATTGGATCTGGACTTTAGAGATGATCCTAGTTTTCCGCAAAGAGGGATGCAACTAAAGGTTAACAACAGTACTTTTTTCAATAAAAACTTAGATTGGAAAATGGGTGGGCGCATTCAAACAGAAGTCACCACCTTCATCACTAAAGGTATAAAAATCCCTACGACGCTTTCTGTTCGAGGTGGATTCAATCATGCATATGGCACTACTCCATTTTTTTATAAAAGTTATCTAGGCCAACAAGAAAATCTCAGAGGTTTTGTAAAAAATAGATTTGGAGGGAATACCGCAGCATTTGTTAATACTGATTTGCGTTTTCATTTTGGAAAAGTAACTACACCTTTAGTGCCGATCAAGTATGGTATTTTTGGATTATTTGATGCAGGCAAGGTTTGGAATCCGGGAGAAGATTCAGATACTATCCATACTGCTATCGGAGCAGGTATTTATTTGATTCCTTACATTGATGATTTGAATTTGACTTTTACTTTTGCTAAAGCAGATGATCAGGAATTACTATTTAGTTTTAAAGTAGGATTTTTTGTACGGTAGGTTTAAGTAGCTGAACAATAGAAAGCGTATCTTCTAAGAATATCTTTTTCCGATCTTTTTCCGATCTTTTTCCCTGAAAAATAATTCCATAGCTCAGGCTATGCAATGATTTTGTATGAAAAACTATCAAAAAAATCTCATCCTTAGAACTATACGCTTTCTTTTGTCCAACTACTTAAATCAAAGGTAATTCTTTGACCTAGGCATTCTATGTCTAGAATATCTTTTCACTTCTAAAATCTTATTACTCATGAAAATAAATCTCTTCATTTTCTTTTTATTATCCATTCCTATTTTGACTTCTGCGCAAAATTTAGATCCTTCCGTTTTGGCTTCTGAGGGTGGAATAGATTCCAATAAGAAAATCTCTCTAGAATGGACATTAGGAGAAATAGCAGTAGCCACACTTTATACTAATACCACAATGATAACGGAAGGTTTTCATCAACCAAGTTTAATTGTGTCTGATTACTATGAGACAACTAACTCTATGTTGACTCATCAATCCAACTCTAAAATTAAAGTAGTTCCTAATCCTGTAAAATCAATTGTTAATATTCAAATGGAATTCTCCGAAGAATCTGCATTGAATATCAAGTTGTTTAATCTAGCTGGAACACAACTTTTAGAAAAACTTAATCAAAATCCAACAGATTCTTTTGAGTTCAACTTAAGTGATTTTCCTTCAGGAATTTACCTCCTCCGATTTACAGATCAGCAAGGAAGAATAGTTCGAACATTTAAGTTGTCAAAAATTAATTAATAACCTCAAATCATTTTAATAATGAACAAGCAATTATATTTAATCACAGTATTATTATTTTTATTTATTAATGCAAACGCACAAGATTTTCCAACAGGAATGAAATACCAAGCGGTAGCTCGTGACAACTCTGGAAATATTCTTGCGGAGCAATCAATCAATTTAAAAATCACCTTATTCAGTTTAGGTGAAAGAAATACAAAAGACATTTCTTACATAGAAACTCATGATGCCATCACCAATCAATTTGGTCTTTTTTCATTAACTATCGGTCAAGGAAAAACCGAAACTGGAAAATTTGATGATGTTCCTTGGAGTGTTAAAGAAATTTGGATGGCAGTAGATATTGATGCTAAAGGAGGAACAAGTTTCACCTCTATCAGCGAGAGTAAATTACTTGCAGTCCCTTATGCAATTCATGCCCTTACTGCTTCAGAAATAAGTGGTAAAAATAGTGGGGCTTTGGCTAAGTTCGAAGCTGGAGCAGTTTGGGAACTTGGAGGAAATATCTTTAAACCTAGTCAAGAAAAAACTATTGGTTCTATAGAAGCAGAAGATGTTTTTATAATAACTTCAAACGAAACAAGAATGGCAGTTACCGCTGCAGGAGATGTAGAAATTGTAAATGATTTAGACGTAGACGGTCAAAGTACTACCGGTACTTTAACCTCAGAAGGAGACGTTACTTTAAATTCTATTTCAGGAATTACTACGATTGAAGGACAAACTATTTTGAATGGCGAAACTACTGTAAATGAAGTTTCTACTTTTAATGAAGAAGTCAATATATTCTCGATTTTAAATGTTGAAGGAGAAGCTACAGTCAAAGGTTCAACTGTAATTCATAATGATCTAACTGTAGGGGGAAATATTGATCTTAATATTAATGGAAATAAAACTACAAATATTAATGGTGCAACTACAATCAAAAATAATCTTGCCGTTGATGATAATGTATCTCTTAACAATAGTGGAGGTGTTACCCAAATCAATGGAGCAACTACAATCGATGACAATCTTAATGTCAATCAAAATGTAGTCTTAAATGAAATAGGCGGGACTACTGTTGTGAAAGGAGAAACGACTATTGAGAACAACTTCAATGTCAACCAAAATGTAGTCTTAAATGAATTAGGCGGGACTACTGTAGTAAAGGGAGAAACGACTATTGACGACAACTTCAATGTCAACCAAAATGTAGTCTTAAATGAAATAGGCGGGACTACACTCATCAAAGGAGCAACTACTTTTAACGGACCATCATTATTAAATTCACTTGAAGTTCAAAATGGAGTTACATTAAATAATCTAGGAGGAACTACTACAGTCAAAGGAGCAACTACAATTGCAAACAGTCTAGAAGTGGATGGAATCACTAATATAAATAATGATTTTAATGTAACTAATTCCAAGGCCACTAATCTTTCAGGTACCTTGACTGTAGATGGTATTTCTACATTAAAAGGACAAACAACTTTTGATATTAATGTAAGTGGAGATCAGACAGCCAAAGCAAGTTACCCCGTTCTAATCAAGGGAAGTAAGCAAGGTCTAGCCATAGAGTTAACACCTGTTGGAAATAATTCAACTCAATCCCATCGAGGAAATAATTATATATCTTTTTGGAGGGGTTCCAAGCAAAGAGGAAGGATTGAAGGAATGGGACAAGCCGATATAAATCCACAAGGCTTATGTGATTTATTTGTGGAAATGATTAATTCTCCTCCGGCCCCGCTATCTGGATCAGGACTTACTTATGATCCTTTTTCAGTAGGTATGACTGACAATATTGGTAGTCTCTTGAATTTATCTCCAGGTGGTCTTCCATCATTTATTCAAGATTTAGCCTTATCAACATTACTTTCCCCAGGATCACTCCCAGATTTTACACAAGCTTTAGGTTTATCAACTTTGTTATCCCCAGGAGGACTTCCTTCCTTAAACTCTGGAGCTCTTCCGTTTATTAGTATATCTGGTGGAAGCTTTACAGGGTGCACTACGCCACTAGTTTGCGACCCAATTACTGGTCCATCATTTCCTTCAATTTCTTTAAACCCTGGCGGGCTCCCAACATTAGTAGCAGGAACTCTTCCCAGTATTTCAAATTTTGACTTAAACACGATTTTAAATAAAGGAACACTTCCAAGTCTTCCAAACTTTAACCTTAATACCATCTTTGAGGTTGGGCAATTACCAAGTTTGGCTTTTCCTAGTATTAAGGATTTTGTAAATTTTTCAGACCCATTTACTTCAGGAGCTTTAACTAACAACCCATACTGTACCTTTATTGATTCTCCAAGTGGTAAGAGTAATTCAAGTCCTTCCAATCCTCTTTGGAACTCAATAAAATCTTCCTTATTAAGTTCTGAGATATATCCAGCTTCCCCGAACTTTAATGAGCAAATATATTCTGATTATACTTTAGATGTTTTAACACAAGGTATTAGTGCTACAGCTGCCGTAGTCAAATTAACCACGAGTGTCGCAAGTGTCTCAGATCCAGAAGATGTTTTCGCAGCAGCACTCGATTTAGTAGTTGAGGTGACTAATCTTACTATTTTTGGTACCTATTCTGAGTTAAATCTAGGTGTGGCATTTGAGTCAGGTGCTGGTGATTATGCGGAATGGTTATTAAGAGCCAACTCCGAGGAGGTAATTTCTAAAGGAGATATTGTAGGGGTTATCGGAGGAAAAGTCTCTAAGCAATTCTCAAATGCAGATCAATTTATGGTAGTTTCAACAGCACCACTTCTATTAGGAAATATGCCTGAAAATATCACTGAACAACAGTTATCTGAAAAGATCGCATTTATGGGACAAGTCCCTGTAAAAATTCAAGGTAATGCTAAAATAGGTGATTATATCCTTCCATCTGGAGCAGGTGATGGTCTTGGTATAGCAGTCGCTCCATCAGATATGTTAGCACGGGATTACCAACGAATAGTTGGTATAGCTTGGGAGAATGGTGATCCAACCAAATTTATTAATCTAATCAATACAGCGGTTGGAGTAAACCAAAATGATATGGCTAAAGTAGTAGAGCAAATGCAGTTTACATTAAACCATATTCAAGATGCTATTAAAAAAATAGATCCGTCATTTGTATCGCATGATTATGAAGTTTCTCAAGAGATGTATCAAGAAATGCCATTAGATTATAATGTATCTTCTACTCATCAGAAAAAAATGTCTAAATATTTTAAGGGCAAGAACTATGCTGATAAAGAAGAGTTAATCAGAGATGTAAAAGATCTTTTAGTAAATCAAGCAGGAATTGATTTGAATACTGTTCCTGTTATTAAATACATTTTTGATAACCCAGAAGAAGCTGGTAATTTGGCAAAATATTATAATAATATTTTTGAAGATATGGTGAATGCAAAAAACATGATTCAACATTCAAATGGAGAATAAATTACTTTGACATTGAAAAATCCCGAACCTTTTCAGGTTCGGGATTTTCTATAAAAATAAAAAACCAATCCAAATAACAATACTCCTACAAACCCCCAAAATAAATAATTTATAGGCTGGATAAATTCAATTGGTGCATCATCTCCCTTCAAAACAAACGCACTCTAATAATGCGGAAAAGTTTTATAATTACTTTTAGAAAATCCAGCTTAGCGTTTCGTAAAGCATCATCCTTATCCATTCCTGCTTTCAAGTAGCTATAAAAAAATTCCATAATTGTTCGAGTTGATTCATCATCTGCTTGCCACAAACTCATCACAATATTAGGTACACCCGCTTGCCGAAAGCTTCTCGCTAAACTCATCACTCACTTGAGCAAGAGATAAAAAACCAGTTCGAGTAGCTAAAGTCGGATTAGAATTTCCTTCATATTTTGGAGCAAAAACTAATACTTCTTGATTGTGATTTCGAGAAAGAAAATCTTGAAATTGTAGATTGGCAGAGAAAGAATAACGAATCGGATTTTTAGCAAATAAATATGGAAGGTCTCCGTAATTGACTTCATTTTGATCAAAATCATTATCTGTCAATAATAATTCGAAGGGCAAATAATTCATGTATAAATCGGGAATAATAATTAATTCCTGTTCACTTCCATCCAAAACAAAAGCCATTATATTTTGATAAAGGGCAGCACTTTGTGTAGTAAACTCCTGGAAAAGTTCTTGGCTTGCTCCCTTCTTGCTTGCAAGTTGATTATCGTTAAGTAACCCAATGAAATCAATAGTTTCAGCTTCTAAACTACTACTGCTGGGTCGCTTAAAAAAATCAATTTTATCTTTTGAAATTTTTAAAATAAATAACCCTTCATCCGTTTACAGATATTCTAACAAAGTCTCTTCTTCTGATAATTTTTCTTGAATATCTGAAATAGTCAGGACATCTAATTCAGTTTTAATATTAGAAATTATCGGATAATTTTTCGCCAATTCCTCTTCAAATAACCGTTGCTTTTTTTTGATTTCAAAAATTTCATTGTTGATACGCTGTGCTTTTTTATCATCATTTTTGACGAGTTGAAATTGCGTTTCCAACTCCAATAAAGTTTTGCGAAATTGTAGTCTTTGTAATGCTAAACTATCTGGAATTTTTGCAATTTCTGATGCAGCTTCTGTTTGCAATGCTTCTAACAAAATTAGACTCCGACTTTTCTCCATCATTCGAAAAGCAGTCTCCGTAAATGTATTGTTATTTCTTTTTTCAAACAACTCAAAAGCAACTTGAACCCCGTTTTCATAAATATTCCGAGCACGCTTTGCTAGGAGTTGTTTAGCACTTTCAGTAAAAAAACTTTGCCGAGAATAATCCACCAAGTCACTTGCAGCTTGATAAGTTCCCAAGGCTAAAACAAGGTCTTTTTCATCCAATGACTGCTGATATTTTTTTTGAAAAATGTTGGCCTTTTCTTCCAATATTCTAAGTGTATGAAATTCAGAAAAAGCATCTTCTGGCAAAGGGTTATCTTCCACTCCTTTGGATTCAAAATGAACACTCCCTTCCCAAAGACCTTCTTGACAAATCATCAAAGCCTTATCAAAGTCTTGCGTTGTTCTTGCCAAATTGAGGCAGGCTAATACTCGATCAAAACTTTTCTCTTGAGTTTTTTCCTTTGCTAAATCATAAGCCATTTCAAAAAACTTATGCGCTTTTCCTCTCTGACCTTGATCGAAATAACAACTCCCCATGCTCAACCATAACTTAATATACTTCGGATGCTTTTCACATAAAACTTGGCCAAACATATTCGAAGCCTGATGATAAACTTGTAGGCTTTTTTGATATTCCCCAAGTTGCGCGTATGCCTTTCCAATATTTAAAGTTGAAAAACAAGCATCATAATTTGGGCTTCCAGAAATGTTATTTTTTAAATCAATAGCTTGTTGAAACCATAAAATAGATGCTTCATATTGCCCTCCATCTTTGAGCACATTTCCCATTTGATGCAATGAATAAACTTTGTTATTCAAATTTTGTGGGACTAATGGATCATAGATTGAAATTGATTTCCGAATGTATTCTTCTGCTGTCTTGAAGTCTTTTTTCCTTTGATAAATTCTAGAAATACTTCTTTGTGTCTTGGCCAATTCCTCCCTATGGTTTTCTTTTTCAAATTCACCCGCTACTTGATTTAGAATCTGTCTCTTATACACATCTCCGAGCCCACGAGACCGAGGCTGAT
>OJFR01000763.1_pt1 | contig 10089 bp, 8 predicted proteins | sample 1594121 | NCBI WGS metagenome assembly OJFR01 (sample SAMN05416812, study PRJEB24817) | seawater metagenome | isolation source: Sea water | place: Canada:Atlantic | collected 2013-07 | reverse complement strand
CGGAGATGTGTATAAGAGACAGATTGTAGCATATATTTCTTTTGAAGTAACTGGCTGATTTACTTCTTTTCTGAAATTTGATTTTTGAACAGAATTTACTTCTTTTTTGATTGGTTTTTCTAGTACAATTAAAATCTGCTCCTCTTCGTTTTTTATTACAACAGGTTTCTCTAATTTTAGTGCAGGTTTTTTATTTACGTCTACTATTACTGGTTTTATAATATTCTCTTTTGAATTAAAAAAAAGTGGCAAGGAAAATAGTACTCCTATAAATATTGCTGCAATAGCTTTCCACCAAATAGCTGTTTTATTTTTCTTTTTCTCGCTGTTGTCTAGCTTTTTAGCTAAGGTATTCCATGAATCTGAGCTTGGTGTGATTTTTCGTTGCTCTAGCGTTTTTTTAACCTGTTCTTCAAATTTAATTGATGCCATAGCTTGTAGTATTTAATTGTTTCATCTGTTGTTTTAAAAGCTTTCTAGCTTTAAATAATTGTGATTTTGAGGTGCTTTCGGAAATCTCAAGCAATGTTGAAATTTCACTGTGTTTATAGCCTTCAATAGCAAACATTATAAAGACTACTCTGTACCCTTGTGGAAGCTTGTCTATTAGTAATTGAACTTCTTCAATGTCTAATTCTGCAGTGTCATGTATAATTGGTTTTTCATAGAGACCCATATCATCAGCTGAAAATTCAAGTTGCTTTTTTTTTCTCAAATAAGAAATAGATTCTCGAACCATAATCTTTCGCATCCAACCTTCAAAACTTCCTTCGTTTTTAAAAGTTTCTAACCGCTTAAATATTTTAAAAAAACCATTTAACAGTACCTCTTCTGCTTGTTGAAGGTCTTTTATATAAAACCGGCAAATACTTAGCATTTTAGGCGCATGTGTTTGATATAAAACATGCTGCGCATCACGATAGTTTTTAGATGCTTTCTCTATAAGCTCTGCATCATTCTTATACAATTTTAAAACTTTCAATAGCGAGTTCTTTTTATCTTCTATTTATATAGACGCAAAAGTTATGCAAAAGGTTGTCTGTAAATAATAATTTTTTTTTAATACAATGTAAATCAGTTACAAGTATTAAAATATGATGGTGTCTCCTATAATTTAGATACTCTAAATTATAGCCTCATATGCACATAGACTAACTTTCTTTTAATTAGATTTCCTATATTCGTTTGTGGCATGCTAGCAAATAAGCAATGATTAAAAAACTTCAACATACCAATCTAGAAATAGCAAGAGAGATGCGTGCTGTTTTTCAAGTATCATATGCTGTAGAGGCTCAGTTGCTAAATGCTGTTAATTTTCCGCCCTTGCAAAGACCTCTCAAAAATTATGTAGAGAGCAATACTACTTTTTTTGGATACTATAAAAACCAAGAACTAGCCGGAGTTGTAGAAATTAGTCACCAAAAAACAGCAACACATATTAATAGTTTGGTGGTAGCCCCAAAGTTTTTTAGGCAAGGAGTAGCCAAACAACTTATGGAGTTTGTACTCACTAATTTTGACTCGGAGATTTTTACAGTAGAAACTGGTCTACAAAACAAACCCGCTTCTAAATTGTATCAAAAATTTAACTTTAAAGAAGTGAGGCAGTGGGATACAGACCATGGCGTTAGAAAAATACGATTTAAACTGAGTAGATAAATATACGGATAGCTATCCCAAATTTTTATATCAAAAAAACTATTTGAAATCATAAGAGCCACCTTTTTCAGGTGGCTCTTATGAATAAATTTAATGAATTTATTATTTAATAATTCTAGTGTAAGTAACACTTTTAGGTTGGTTTTTACCATACGCAACACCAACATCTCTTGCTGCTTTTATCATAGAAGCTGTATTGTCTAATTTTCTATTCTTAACAGCCAGGTTATCTTTATATTTTTCATAATTTAAGTCCCAATCTCTTTGCTCTTTCTCATCTAAATAACCAGATATTTCTTTTGCTACTTGAAGACTTTCTTGATAACATGGTGAACTTGCATTAATTTTTGCCAATGCATTTGCTGCAGAGCTAGAGTTTCTATTTGCCCAATGCCCTCTTGCCTCTCCTAAATATTTAGAACAAAGACCAACATTAATTTGCTTTAACAATGCTTCTACATCACTATAACAATCCATGTCTTGAGAGAAAAAATTAAAAATTGATGTATTTATCTCTTAAATTTTTTATTTCATATTAAAAGCAGATCTTATACATGTTGTTTTCACAATACTTAAATTTATTTAATTACATTATAGTTATATACCGGAGGTGACTTTTTTGAATTAGCTCTGGCAACCTCAATGGCTGTTTTCCCCATTGTCTTAATTAAAAGTTTTTGATTATCAGCAGTTTTTCGAACTAAATATGATTTAGCTTCAGCTGATAACATATCTATTTTTCTTTGAACTCCCGCATCTTTAACTTTAATTTGTTGATCACTTCTAGAATTTTCTCTATTTAAATCTGAGTCTTGAATCTTTATTTGTTGATCACTTCTAGAAAGTTCTAATTCTAGATCGTGGACTTCTTCTTTAATTATTTGATCTCTATTATATTTTTCATACGATAAATCCCATTCTTTTTTTCTTTGAGCATCTATTGAACCACTAATTTCTTTAAATAAAACTTGAGATTCTGAATAACAGGAAGAGTCATATGAAACTTCAGAAAGAGAAATCGAGGCGTTTTTCGAATCTCTTTTAGCCCAAAATCCTCTTGCTTTTCCAATTGAAATTGAACATTTATGATCAGTAATTTTCTTTTGAAGATCTATTGTATTGGAATAACATTCCATATCAGGTGTTATACCAATTAAAGAACCAGCTGCATCATTCCAATTATCCTGAGAAATAAAAACATTTGCTTGAGATATTTTTTCTTGACATTCATTTTCAATTTTAGATTTATACACTAATTTAGATAAATCCATACTTTTCTCAAAACATTCTTTACATACGTCTGGAACTTCAAATAATTTTGACAATGCATTATCATAATCCTTATTGTTTTGGAGTGTTTCAGCTTCTTTTAAAATAAAATCACATTTAGAATTATAATATTCTATAATTTTATTTTTAGCTTTTTCTACGAATTTTTTTATAATTTTATTTCTTGGTGATATTTTTTTTATACCTGCAATAAATGCTTGATCCTCTCTATCATCTACTCCTCTCAATTCTAGAGACTCACTTAAAAACTCAACACCTTCTATAGCGTCTCCAATTGATAAAGTGACCTCAATGGTTTTAATATACTTTGGAGGGAGACCATCTAAAGTTTCACTAAAAAGAGTGTTAACATTTCCAGACATAACAAATCTAGGATAAGCATCGTTAGATCCCATTCCGTTTCTTGATGTTATAGATTTTATTTTACTTTTTAATAATCTTCTTGCTTTTGGGAAATCGGATAAGACATTATCTGGCAAATAAGTATTTATAGATATTCTACTAAAGTCATCAGATGAAGTAGACTTGTTTTGGGAAAAAATAGTATTAGAAATTAAGAATAATATTATTGTTATTATTTTGTAATTCATATTATATAATTTTAATTACTTCCAATAGTTAACCTAACCAAACCTAAACCAACTTCAACATAGTTAGATGGGATATCCAATTCTGTTTGTAAATATTTTTGAAATTCTTTTATAAAACTTCCTGCTGTATTAGATATTGGTTTAGCTGGTCCAAATCTCGACTTTACCTCAATAGTCAGAGGTATTCTAACATTTTCTAATTCTATCTTTGATGAAGTTATTTTTCTTCCAAAATTACCATCCATAGCCCTTGCTCCCATAAATCCAATTACTAAATCAGTTAAAGTATCTCCTTCCCCTACGTCCATGGATAAAGGGTACTCATCCATATCAAAAGTTAGAACTTCTATTTGAATTTTTCTTCCATTATCTACCAAATCTTGAAACTGAAGTTGCATCTGAGATAAAAATTTATCCATTTTATCTGTAACTGATTGTTTAATAAGTTCAGGTATTGAAGCGCTAAAACTTGAAGCACCAACTCCATTTACCGCAGCCCATGTTTCACTACTATATGAATCAAAAGCTTGAATTGTGTAATTCAGCTTTTTATCCAACCCATCATCTAGGATAGTATAATCAAAATCCCATCTGATATCAGCTTTTGACATGGCTAACATTTTATCTGTATCAGAAACATCTGTATAGGATCCATCAGCTGACTCATTGACCTCAGTTAAACTTTTAGATTGTTTAATAGATTCAGCATATTGTACCGCATTTTTCGGAGTAAATCCTCTATCTATCAGTAGACTTTCTAAATTTGCGATCGTAGTCCTTATATCAGGATTTAAAAATGCTGCTGCATAATCTGCTATTTTTTCTCCATTTTGATCAATAGTATAATAATTATTAGGTTCGCCAATTATAAAATCTTTTGAAGGAAAAATAATGATTGATGGCTTTTGAACCGAATTATCAACTGCGAGGCTTTTTATAATTTTATCTCCTTCTAATTTTTTTCTTAGAGACTCAACGTTTACAGATATAATATAATCTACCCTAAGTTTCTTTCCTTTTTTGTCTAAAGAAATAGTCTGTGTTGGGACTCCTGTTGGAGAAGTTGCAAATTGAGAATAAGAACTATTATTAAAAAAGAAATTTTTAAAATACTCAGAATTTTCAGATTCAGATGAAGCATTGACTAAAGGTACTTTAGCAGCACACCCATCATTATTAGCTGGTAACCCTTTAAATAAAATTGCATGAACAGCAGACTTTTTAGCTTGTTCTAAAGCTAATCTTTTATCTGGAACATATACACTAATTCTTATTAAGTAACTTGATTCTGACCCTCCATTTCCATTACATAAAGCGTCATATCTCCATTCTTGAGTGTTTTGATCAGCAATTTTACCCTTTCTATTATTTTGACTGTAAGTTAAAACCGTAGTCAAACTAAATATAAAAAAAAATAGATTTTTTAATTGTGAATTCTTCATATCTATTATCTTTTTTGTCTGATTATATCTCCTTTAACAACTCCCTTTGGAAGTTTTCCTTTAAAGTATGTCATTCCCTTCTTTTCTGAAGAACCATATCTATTGTCCCATATTTTCTTTTTATCAACCTTAATTGATCCTTTGGATTTAAATGTGCCATCTGTTTGTTTTGCTAAAAACTCAAAAACTTCTCCACCTTCAAGTCCTTCTTTCATTCCTAGATAAGCTCCAATAGGTTTTTCGGATTGAATTGGAAATACCGGCATGAATTGTTCATAACCTCTCTGTAATTTAACTAAAACCTTATCAATATTTCTATTAGTAGATAATTCTATTATTTCTGATTCACTTCTATTAGCTTCACCTTTTTTTAGAGAAAATGTAACTAAAGAAGTAGCTTTTTCTGTTCCAATATAATTTAAACTAAAGTTAGTTTCATAAAATTTTTCAAAATCTATCTTACCACTTACTATCGCTTTTTTAAAATTTGATACATCTAACTTGTCCCATTTTAAATCAAATAGCCACCCAGTTGTCCATACACTATAACCTTCTTTAGTCTTATTGTAAACAGATTCTGCAGCTTTTAAAGCTAACGTCTGTTTAATTCCTGATAATTCATTAGCTTTACTTTTAGCTTTTTCATAAATAGGTAATGCCACAACCTCATTTGAAACAAAGTTCATTCGAGTAAAAACTATGTAAGTATTATCAATCAAATATTCTCTGTTTTTATCTGTTTCCGCCGATTCCGACGCTGCTAAAGAATATGCTTTTTTTTGTTCCACTGTCAATTGAAGATCAATCATCTCAGCAACATAATCTTGATTAAATGAACCATCTTCTTTAATATTAAACCACTTTTTTAATAGTTCATGAGAAAACTTATTTTGATTTATGAATTTCAATAGTTGATACTCAACTTTAGAGTTATCCTGAATTATTCCAGCGGAAGATGCAGTTGCAACATCAGATAATAATTTTTCACCCCCTGATTTATTTACTCCATACTGTACTTCTTCTTCAGGAGTAAGAATATATTGTGTGAGATCTAAATATTTTTGATTCACATTATGATTGTTATAGACTCCTTCAGGAAATGGATATTTTTCAAATGAATTTTTTACTAATGGTCCGTTGTTGAAGTTGAAATCTTCAATCATTACCATATGGAGTGAACTTCTTATAAAAGTATCATCTTGACCATAGATATTGTGAATAAAAAGCATTGCAATAATTATTTTAATTATTTTTTTCATAAGTACTTGTTTTTAGGTTTTATGATTAGTTGGTTAAAAAAAATATTTATACACAGGTATAAATAGTCCAGTAAAAAAATCTAAATTAAGGAGATAGTAGTTTGAAAAAAAGGGAGTTAAAAGTGTCTGATTCAAATAACACTTTTTAAATATAATAAATTAATTGCTTTAAACAAGTTCTTAAAATGTAACTTTCTGTAAAATTTAGGATAAAATTAATATCATTATAATGATATTAATTTGAGACCATTTATTAAGTTAAATCATTGTGACTGAAATTACAAGTTAATTATAGTATGCACCATAATATCTTTAATCATATAACTAGAAGTTATGTTTTTGTTCAAATTCGCAATTTGAGCACTTATAATTAATTGTTTTTTGAGGGGAGAGATAAGAAATAATTATGATAATAATTCCTATTAACATAGACAATAAAACAATAATTCCCATATCTTCAAAAGAGGTGTCTCCTCCATAAAAACTAGAAGCTCCAGGTATTAATAATGAGAAAAGAGGAACAACTATAAATAATCTCCACCCACATCCGCGTACAGAGGTTTGTTGTTCATACTTAAATTGCTCACAATTTGGGCATTTATACTTCATTTTTTAGTTTCAATTTAAAACTAAAAATACAAATTATTATTCAACAAGTATTTTATAAATGTAAATGAAAATGAAGTAACAATATAAAAAAAAGATTTACATAGATTTTCTTAGCATACTTTTTAAATAAATAGAGATAGAAACAGCACCATGCTTAAACCACTTAAGGCTAAAATTAGGGTCATTACAGACCAACTCCTAAAAGTGTCTTTTTCTGAAAGACCCAAATAATTGCTAACCAGCCAAAACCCACTATCGTTTACATGAGAAAGAATAGAAGCTCCAGCAGCAATCGCTATAACTATAAGTGCCGTATGAAAGCCCCCTAACGGAGATGTAATAAGTGAAGAAGTTATACCTGCTGCAGTAATCATTGCAACGGTTGAAGAGCCTTGTAAAATTCTGACAGTAACAGCTGCTAAGAAAGCAAAAAGCAACAGACTTAAACCTATACTTGAAAAATAATTGGCAAGCATTTCACCAGTACCTGTAGTAATTAGCATTTGTTTAAAAACACCACCAGCCCCAGTTAATAAAATAATAATTCCTGCGGGTGCCAAAGATGCAGAAGTAATTTTTGACAAAATAGTTTTTGAAACTCCACGTCTAATTCCAAGAAGATACCAAGCCATTAAATTTGCTATAATTAATGCCGAAAAAGGATGACCAATCATTTGTATCCAAGCAATAGTAGTTTTAGACCAGTTTAAGCCACTACTTATAGAACTATTTAATAAGGTATTTAAAACTATTAATAAAATAGGAGTACTAATAATGGTAAGTATTAGGCTAATGGGCGGAAAGTTACTAATTGCCTTCTCATCTATTATTTTTGGTGCTGCTATAAAAATTTTAGAGGCTATAAATTTCCCAAAAATAGGACCACTAATAATAGCAGTAGGGACCCCTACTATAAATCCTACCAGAATAACCCAACCCAAATCTGCATTAAGTATGTCTGCAACTGCAACTGGTCCTGGAGTTGGAGGAATAAAAGCGTGTGTAATAGCCAATCCTGCAAGTAATGGAATTGCATACAGGAGCATAGACTTCTTTGTTTTTCGCTGAAGAGAATACACCAGTGGAATTAAAATAATAAAAGCCACATCAAAAAATACTGGTATGGCAATAAAAAAGCCAGTAATCATTAGTGCCCAAGAAGCATTTTTTTCTCCAAAAGCCTTTAGTAAATATTGAGCTAAAGCCTCTGCACCACCAGAATGCTCTAAAATGGCACCAAACATGGCACCAAGCCCAACAACAACAGCCACAAAGCCTAATGTAGAACCCATTCCTTCTTTCACTGTATTCATAATTTCAAGAGGTGCTACTCCTGCAAGAATTCCAACAAGAATACTTGAAATAAGCAGTCCTAGAAAAGGTTGCATTTTAAATTTTAAAATCAAGAACACAAGAACAGCAACCCCAATAAAAACTGATAAAAGAAGATGATAATCTATCATATTAATACCATTTAGTATGAAAAAATTTACCCAAAGGTTTGTCTACTCTTTGGTAAGTGTGCGCACCAAAAAAATCTCGTTGAGCCTGAATAAGGTTTGCAGGAAGATTTCTAGTACAAAGAGCCATCCAATAATGATACGCCGAAGAGTAATTGTCTAAAGCAATTTTTTGGTCTATTACATGATGCAATAAAGCCGCTATATTAGGTTCTGTTTTAGAAATAGTATCTAGAATTTTTTCATTGTTTAACAATGATTTTTCAATAGAAAAACACCCAATTAAATCTTCCATTAAACGAGATCGGATAATGCAACCTTGTGTCCAAACTCTTGCAATTTCGGCTGGATTATAATTCCAATTATATTTTTTTGAAGCAGCTTCAATAAGATTAAAACCTTGAATATGATTTATAGATCTTGCAAAACTATAGGCTTCTTTTAATTTTAAAAGATCAAATGAATTTAGCTGTTTAGGGTTGGGTTTTCTGTGAGCTAAAAATGTGCGTTGTTGTTTCATGCTCGATAAATAACGAGCAAAGACAGCTGAAGACATCATGGTATTTGCTTCTCCTAAATCTAAAGCAGCCTTGGTAGACCAAATGCCAGTTCCCTTACTTCCTGCATTGTCTAAAATTAAATCTAAAACATAGTCATTTCCTTCTTTTTGTTGCAAAATTTTTGATGTTATTTCTAGTAAATAACTCGCTTCAGATCCACAATTCCACTCTTCAAAAAGTAATGAAATCTCAGTATAACTCATTTGATGAGCCAAGACAGCATAGGTTTCTGCTAATAATTGCATTTCTGCGTATTCTATTCCGTTGTGAACCATCTTCACAAAGTGCCCTGCTCCATCAGCACCCATATAGGCTTCACAAGGTTTATCTTCTAAATCTATTGCTGAAATACTTTTTAAAATAGGACTAAGACTCTTATACGCTTCTTTACTTCCTCCAAACATAAGCGATGCTCCATTTCTTGCACCTACTTCACCTCCAGATACTCCGCACCCAACATAGTGTATGTTTCTTTTTTGAAGTTCTAATGCTCTTCTTCGGGTATCTTTAAAATAAGAATTTCCTCCATCTATAATGATATCCTCCTGGTCTAGTAATGGTACAATTTCCTCAAGTAAATCATCTATAGCAGAACCACTTTTAATCATTAACCAAACTTTTCTAGGACGTTCTAAGGCACAAATAAAGGATCTGATATCGGTAAAGCCTTTCAGATTTTTATATTGAGTATTTGTTGAAAGAAAATCAAAAACCACCTCTTCTTCTCCTTTCACAAAACGATTATAAACAGCTGTTTTAAAACCTTTTTCAGAGCAATTCATGGCAATTCCTTGCCCCATAACTCCCAAGCCAATAATACCAATTGCCAAAGAACCTTTATTTGGAATTTTATTTAATACTTCTTGAACCAACACCTTTACTGGTTGATCTATATTTAGATGTATGCCATACGATGGAAGTTCTAAAGTATTTAGTTGAGATTGAAGTAATTCGGGTTTAAAGAAGTGATTTTCTCTATTATTTAAGCGAGATTGAATAAGATCAAAAGATCCATTAAGAACAACCCAAGTAATATTAGTAGTAAACTTAGAGAGGATAGCTCTGTATTCTTCTTTTAAAGCAGAGCAGGCCAAAATACTTCCACCACTTAACGCCCATTCTTTAATCTTACTCGCTAAATCTAAGAGCCATGGAACCCTATCTGAATCTGTTAATGCCTGTCTCTTATACACATCTGACGCTGCCGACGAATAGAGAGG
>OJFR01000761.1_pt1 | contig 10102 bp, 7 predicted proteins | sample 1594121 | NCBI WGS metagenome assembly OJFR01 (sample SAMN05416812, study PRJEB24817) | seawater metagenome | isolation source: Sea water | place: Canada:Atlantic | collected 2013-07 | reverse complement strand
GTTACTCGATGGAGCAAGTTACATTTCCAGTTCGCGTTTTGAAATTTTTAGAAATCAAAAAATTGATCATTTCGAATGTCTCTGGAAGTACGAATGCAGATTATAATGCTGGTGATATTGTTTTTATAAAAGATCATATCAATCTCCAACCAGAGAATCCACTTCGAGGAAATAACGACGAAAGACTCGGCCCTCGATTCCCCGACATGCTCAAAACTTATGATCGAAAATTAAATGCAATGGCCCTTATTATTGCGAAGCAAAATAATATTACTGCTCACGAAGGAATCTATGTTGCGCTGCAAGGTCCAAATTTAGAAACACCTGCAGAGTATCAATTTATTCATCGGATTGGTGGAGACTTAGTTGGAATGTCAACAGTTCCAGAAGTGCTTGTTGCTCGTCATATGAGTTTGCCTGTCTTTGTTTTATCGATCGTTTCGAATAAGTGTTTCCCTATTGAAGAAATAACTGAAACGACTGTTGAAGAAGTCATTCAACTTGCCAATGAGGTACAGCCAAAGATGAGTTTAATTGTAAAAGAAATGTTGAAAAAGATCTAACTACCAATTTCAGTTGGCAGTAAACAAGTTTCAGTTCGAAGTTTAAAACCGATTAAAAACTCCCTCGCATCGAAACGATAAAATTCCTTCCGGCTGCACTTACTCCTGATGCAAACGGACGATAATGGGTATCTAAAATATTTTCAACTGCGAAATTAAATGACAGACGATCATTAAATTTATAAGAAGAATAAAAATTATACGTCGTCCACCCTAAGGTTCCAACTCCTGGAATTGCTTCGTCATCATTGTCTGCAGATCCAGTCGGCCCATATTCACTTAAAGGTTTTGCATCATTATATCTAACAACTGCTTCTAGTTTAATTTTATCGGTATGAAACGTCAAACTTGTTTTTCCATACATTGGTGGAATGTGTGCCAAAGGAGCTTCTAATGTATCAATCACACTTCGGCCTTTTACAAAATTAATACTCGAATTAAATTTCCAATTTTTATTAAAATCAAAAACGACATTTCCAGAAAAACCTGCTACGTAAGCATTGTTTGCATTAATATTTTTTTGCACCACTTTATAAGAATCTTCTGCCCAAAGAGTAGAGTCTCCAAAGAAAGTAGCATTGGATCGAATAATTGCATCTTCCAAATAAGTATAAAATCCAGTTGCACTTATTTTATACTTTCCTGTCTCTGCTCTTTTCCCAAAAGTTTTCCCTAGCGTGACTTCTCCATTCAATGCTTTCTCTGGAATTAATTCGACATTAGGAACTAAAACATTTCCATCCTTCACTCTATTAATTGCAAAGTCATTTATATTTGGAGATCTGAATGCAGTCCCTCCTAATAGATGTAATTGGAATCCACTTTTAGTATTAAAAGTCAACCCAGAAGCATACGTGAGTTCTTTATTTTCAGTACTCACTCCTTCTGAGACAAAAGATGCTGGCCATTCGATCAAGTCATCCTCTTTGTATTTTGCAAAAAGTTCTATGTATGAGTATCGAGTACCCATTGTGAAATTGATGGTTGAATCTCGATTTCTCCATCTATAATTTAAATAAGCTCCTCCTGTGCTCATCGTAGAATAATCACTTGGATACCTAGTGAATTCTTTATCATTCACCGCGTTAGTTCTGACGTTAATGTTTCCAGCACTAGAAAAAACTTTATTGTATGCTAAATCAATTCCGTAGGAGAAGAGATGGTTTTTATTTTTCCCAAATCCTTTTTGCAAATCAGTTGTCAAAGAGAGCACATGAACATCTTCTGCATTAAATGTTCGGTGACTACTATAATATTTTCGCTTGAATCGATCTTCATCTATTCTTTGATACGCTCCTATTATGGTGGACTTATCATAAAGCCATGTTGATTTTAAACTCTTAATCTTCAACGAACCTAAAAACCGGTTTTGAGGACCATAATACCATTCCGCCCACTTCAAATCATCAGCAGAACTTAAGGTATCATTCAACATATCAAATCTTGGAACATCGCTTGATGTAGAGTATTGCAAATTAAAAACGAAGTAAAGTTTTTCAGAAGGTTGGAATTTTATTTTTTGTAAAAAATCCAATTGACTGTAGCCTGTTCCTTTTTGAATATTAGGATCAGAATTTTGAAGCCGTTGATCTTGGTTTTCTAAACGAAGTACATAATAATCTCTTTTCCCTAAATTCGGATATTCATCAGGTCTAACATCGCCAGCTCGTAAGTCATCATAATTTACATAAGTGATGCTCGTCACCGAACCCCATTTTTGTGTAGCATAATCAAAATCTAAGTGAATTGATTTTTCCAAATTGGCACTAGCAAATCTTGCGGTCGCATTCGTTTTCAACTCATAAGGTTTATCATAATTGAAAAGCACTTTTGGATCACGCGTTCGAAAATGAACGACTCCACCCAAAGCATCACTTCCATAAATCAACGAACCAGGACCGTAAATTACTTCTGCTTGTTCCAAAATAGAATTGTCTAAAGTAATCGAATTCTGAATATGACCTTCTCGATAGATTGCATTATTCATTCGCACTCCATCGACAACTAATAAAATTTTATTGGCTTCAAAACCTCGAATGACTGGACTTCCTCCACCCATTTGAGATTTCTGGATAAAAACTTCTGAGTGGTTTCCCAAAACATCTGCAGCCGTTTGAGAATTACTAAAAGCAATACTCTCTCTTGAAATCCGATCAATCATCATTGGAATTTCTGACTTTGCTACATCTCTTCGACCGTACACTTTTACTTCGGTAATAATATTTTGTGCTTCGACCATTTTGACTTGGCCCTTCATAGATCGAATTCGGTTAAATGGAATACTTAAACTCTCATAACCGATATAGGAAAAATTAACCATCTCCAAATGTCCAATTCTATTTAACGTAATCTTCCCATCTAAATCTGTCGTTCCCGAAAATCCTAAATCATCAGTAGCCACAGTTGCACCAATCAAAGGTTCGCCAGTTCTAGCGTCCGTGACAGTAATCTTTAAATCAAAAAAATTGAATGAAAATGCTTGAGTAGGAAGTGAAACTCCGAGAAGTGATAGAATAGAAAAGACCCAAATTATTTTATAACGTTGGGCGGTGGTTTTGATAGGATTTTTGTTTAAAGATTTTTCCACTAATGGTTAACTTTTGGGGAGTTTAATGCTGAATGTTGTTCCTTCATTTACTTGAGATTTTTTTACAAAAATCCTGCCAGAGTGGTAGCTTTCGATGATACGTTTGGCAAGTGATAGACCAAGTCCCCAGCCTCTTTTTTTAGTGGAGTATCCCGGTTTAAAAACAGTCTTTAATTTATTGGATGGGATACCTTTTCCAGTATCTGAAATGTCAATAATTATAAAGTCTTTTTCCTCAGAAACCTTTGCTGAAATTTTACCTTTTCCGCCCATGGCGTCAAGTGCATTTCGCAATAAATTTTCAGTTACCCAATTAAAAAGTGGCGCATTAAGTTGAGCATAAAGTGGTTCTTTTTCTAGACCTGGGAATTCAAAAACCATTCTTCGAGGAGCTCTTCGTTGCATGTAATTCTTCATGTTTTCTAGCTCTTCGTAAATGTTCGTTTTCTTCAATTCTGGAATAGCACCAATTTTGGAAAAACGATCGGCAATCAAATTCAATCGACTCACATCGTTATTTAATTCATCTAAGATTTCAGCGGTTTCTTCATTGCCTTCATGGATCATTCGTAAGTGCTCTATCCATGCAACGATAGCTGTAATCGGCGTTCCCAGTTGATGAGCAGTTTCTTTTGCCATTCCAACCCAGACTTGATTCTGTTCGGAGCTTCTTGCCGAGCTAAAACTGAAATATGCAAAAGCAACAAATGCGGCAATTAATCCAAATTGAACAAATGGAAAATAAGTAAGCATTTTTAGCGTGGAAGAATCTTCATAATAGACTACATTTCCTTCCCCTGCTGGAACAGGAGCATAACCTCCTACTTTGATTCTATTCAGTTGTTTTTGCAAAAATTCAAAATCAAATTCTCTGTCTTCTCCATAATTTAATCCCATCTGAATCACACCTGAATCTTCAACCAAAATTAAAGGTATAATTGTATTCTCTGTAATTTTTTGCTGCAAAGTCAAATCTCCTAAATATTCTACATCACTAATATTTTCAACAGCCAAAATCCATTTTTCTATTTTTTGTCGCTCTCCCTCTTTTAATTTATTCGCAACAGAAGTTGTATAAATTAATGACGCAGTCAAAATCAACACTCCCATAATTGCGAGATAAATTTTCCAATTCGATTTTTCTTGATAAATATCCATACGTGGGTTTTAATGTAAGTGATGATTGTAAAACGATGAGTGACCAGTCATCACTTTCTATATTTTTCCAAAATAAACAGTTCTTGGCGATTTATTGAAATAGATTCAATAAAAAGACGAAAAATCGAACAGTATATTTTTAATTAAGAAGATTCATTCTGTTTTGAGGAAGTCACTTTTGTGATAAAAGTCAATATTTTTTTTGACTAAAATCAGTACAAATCTTTCTACCTGATCATAACTTCATTATATAATTCATATTAAATAAACTTAAATACACCTTTTGTAAAATTCGATTCAATGTCGAGTTTCCAATCGTTGATATTTGTTTTATCATAAAAGAGATGGTTTAAGAAACTATAGCTTTTTAACCATTTTTATTTCTTCACAAAAACATCAAAACATGAAATCCTTAATCCAATTATTCACTATTATTTTAATTTCCATCATTTCTATTTCGACGACTGTTGCCCAAGGTTTATCCAATCAACCAGTAATTGCAGTTCTTAACATTGACTCTAAGGGACTGACTATGGAACCTAGTCAATTGGGAAATATTGCTCGTACGGAATTAAGTAAACTTGAACGTTATCAAGTTATGGACAGGTATGATGTTGATTACGTTATTGAAAAAAATAAATTTGCAATCGACAAATGCTATGGCAAGATATGTATGGTCGAAGCAGGAAAAATTCTTAAAACTGACAAGATGCTAACAGGAAGCGCTGAAGTTTTAGGAGAAACTATTGTGATTACTTTACGAATGATTGATGTTGGAACTCAAAGTATTGAAAAAACACAGGTCATGGAATTTTTAAATTTACGTGGTCAAATTCAAACTATGATTTCCCTCACCGTCAAAAAAATGTTTGAAGAAACTATCGATGAAAATTTAGTTAACAAACTCACTAAAAAGTTTGATTATGAGAGTGCTGTTAATTTTCCAGAAGTTGATCGACTTAATTTAAGTGGTCCACGAATGGGGTTTACAGCTTTTACTGGAAAACTAAGTAGTATTTATTCTGACCCAAAAACTAGTGGTGGATTTGATGCATTTCCTTTAATGTTTCAATTTGGATATCAGTTTGAAGTGAAGTATTTGAATCAAGGAGACTTCCAAGCGCTTTTCGAATTCATTCCAATTGTTACAGGTTTAGATCAAGGGAAATTTATTCCAAGTATTTCTATATTGAATGGAATGAGAAGTAATCGGACGGGTTGGGAATTTGCTTTTGGGCCTGTCTTTTATGGCTTGAAAAAAGCAGATGGATACTATGATGACGAAAATGCTTGGCACCTTGTAAATGAATGGTTTACTGAAAATCCCGATGTAGATAATCCTTATGAAATTGAGAATAGATTGGATAGTCGTGGAGATGTTGCTTTTGCTTCAGGTTTTATCTTCGCAGGTGGAAAAACTTTCAAATCAGGGCGATTAAATATTCCTGTAAATGCATTTTTTATCCCAAATAAAAATGGACACCGGTTTGGAATCTCTATGGGATTCAATGCTAATCGATTCAAAAATTAATTAATTTAGTGATGAGTTGTAAGTGATGAATGATGAGTAACTACTCATCGTTCATCACTTACAACTATACATTTAGGTAACTCATCAACGAATCATATCGTTCTTGCAAACCATCAAAATAATCTGATTCTTGGAACGAAGCTTTGATCGTATATTCAAATCGCTCAAATGAAGAAATTATTCTGTGTAGTTGTAAATCTTGTCTATTAATTTTTACCGTCACATCAATTCTTTCCGACTCCAAATTGGAAGTAATGAATGTACTTAAAATTGCAGCACTCTCAGATTCCACAATTCTCGAAATTTCTGCCAATGAATAATCTCGTTTATTCATTTCCAAAACAATAATACTTCCTGGCTCAGTAAAAGAACCTGTGTTTGCGAAATATCGCACTAAATCATCTTGAGAAATTAATCCTTTATAATTATCTTCTGCATCCACTACTGGAACAACAGTCAATTGATATTCACTCAAAATTTTCAATACATCATACAAATGATCAGTCTCTTTGACATATGGTTTCGTCATCGAAAGGGAGTATGAACCAATCGGTTCTTCAATATCGTATTCCAAAATTTCATCCTCTGCAATCAACCCAAGCAATTGCTTGTCATTAACAATCGGCAAATGGCGTACATAAAAATCATTCATGATACCGAGTGCTTCAGCCCCTGAATCTGAAGTCCGCAATGGAATTATAGTGTGTGATAATAAATTTCCGGCAATCATATTTATTCTCGTTTATATTTGTTTAAGTATTTACAAAACGCTTATTCCTCCTAATTCGTTGAAAAAAGACTGTTAAATTTTTCCCAAAAAAAATGAGCCAAAATCATATAAACAGATGCTCCCGAAATAGTTTTTCAAAACTATTTTGAAAGTACTTCTTTTTATAAATTTTAATGTTCAAAATTTTAAGGCAAAGGGAGTTAACAACCGTACATTTTTACGGTTAAATTAGTTAGGAGGTCAGATTACTTAGGTGTTAATTATCTCATAGAATGGTTTAACAATTTCGGAGAAAAAAACCATAAGGACAATAACGAAAATTGGTATAAATTAAATATTTTTATTTATCATATATTGCTCTCTATCCTAAAAGCTTCCTCTTTTGTAAAACAAATTCCTCTTCTGTCAATAACCCTTTCTCTCTCAATTCTGCTAATTTATTTAACTGTTCTAAAAGGTCTCCGTGCTCAGTAACTTTTTCTTGTTGTGCACTTGAACCTGCTTTTAGTTTATAATTATTTTGGACAAAAGTTTCGAACTCATCTTGAATTCTCAAATAAGCCAAAGCATCGTGTGTTTTTATTTTTTCAAAATCACGGAAACCTAATTCTACCGATTTACTCAAATGGTAAAAAGACTTTTCTTTGTTTTCCATAATCGAATAAGCACATGCAATATTAAAATGAGTTGCAATGTCAGAGTCATCAACTGCCAATGATTTTTCAAAATCTGCTATCGCACCATTGTAATCGTACTCTTTATATTTTTCCATTCCGCTTTTTTTGTACGGATTATCTTTTGATTTTCGAACTGGTTTTCTACTAGAACTTCGAGTGGTTCGTTCTGGTCGTCGAGTCGTTGATCGCTCCTCTCTTCTTTCGCGTGTTGGACGAGTCGTACGAGTGGTTCTTGTATTTCGAGTAGGTCGTTCATAGTCTGTATCATGTCTTCGATAATCTCGAGTTCGATCTCTTCGTCCGCTTGGGCTTTTTGGCCTATTATCTCCACCTGCAAACATTTTATAAAAAATATAGAACAAGACAAGTGGGACAACAAAGCCAGGTATCCCGCCTGTAAAAAAAGCTAAAGCGATGAAAATAAAGATGAAGTTAGCCGGATTATTTTTTTTTCTATTTGCCATTTATTACTCTAAAACTATTTTAAAAACACATTATGATTTTCAAAAATAACTAATTGTCATTTTAGAAAAGGTAATATCTTGATAAATTTAAGATTTACCAAAATTTAAACTACAGAATCAAGGAAAAGTTGGGTAAACGATAGATTTAGTATTAGGATTGTAAGATGTATGAGTATTGAGATTTTTTTTGAAAAAATTTAATCTAACTTTTACTATTTAAAAATCTTGCCAGTCAAAAGTGTGAAGTCATCTGGAAAAGGTTGTTCTCCCCGAAATTGATCAATGTGATCATAAAGTTTTTTGTTAAAATCAGGAAGTGGTTGTTCGTAATTTTTTTTGACAAAATCCTCTAATAAGTCTTCATCAAAATAATCCTCTTTTTCATTTTGTACATCTGTCAACCCATCGGTGTAAGTAATAATAAATGCATCATCAGTCAATTCCAAGTGTCCTGTTTCCACAAAAGGTAAATCTTCAAAGGAACCTAAAATCGTACAACCTTTGGTCAAGAATTGTGTCTCTCCATTCATCATCAAAACTGGTGCGGTGTGCCCTGCATTGATATAATGTAAGACTTTTGTTCTTTTACAAAAATGACCTACAAAAAATGTCAAAAAGCGATCACCTTTAGTCAATCTAAATAGTGCTTGATTAAGTTCACGAACAAAAGTTTCTAGGTTGGAATGTCGATTAATCAACACATGGAAATTAGCTTGAAAATTTGACATCATCAAAGCGGCTGCTAGTCCTTTTCCAGAAATATCTGCAATGCAAAATGCACACTTATCATCTTCCAATTCTAAAAAATCATAGTAGTCGCCACCAAGTCCTAAGTGTGGTTTGTAAATTCCTGCAAACTCATATTTTTCATTTTTTGGCAACTCATTTGGAATCAACATTTTTTGCATGTCGCCTGCGAGTTCCATTTCTCGATTGAGTCGCTCTTGCTCGATTTGGCGTTTGAACAATCTTTTATTTTCAATCGCTACAGCAATGATATTTGTAATCGTGGTGATAAATTTCACCTTGCTGTACATATCATCGTCCTTACTAAAACCTCCAAAAAAACTATACGCAATTGGCGTATTTTTATGAAGAACAGGAATCACCACATCGAACTCTTTAATGAGTGGATGATCTTTATCTTCTTCAATATTTTTGAGTCTTTGGTAATTTGGAAGACGGTCGGAGATGTCCAGTTTTATCAATTCTTCGTCGATACCTCTGTGCACTTTGCAAACCCATCCTGATTCCTCTTTGACTAAAAGAGCCACCTTTTCCACAGCCATTTCCCAACCTACAAACGAAGCATACATTTCATATAAACCATCCGCCGACACATTGTTGTTGATCGCCTGCGTGATGCCTAGCAGCCCATTGATTTGCAATTGCTTAAGATTGAGCTCTCGCTCTGTTTTTTCAAGTTGAGACAATTCTCTTTTTATTTTTGATAATTCAGACATACTGTTTTGATGTTTCGAATTCTTAGCCTTTAATTTTTTGTGGAAGTAAAAATAACGTATTAATTTTCTTTTTTATAAAAAGAGAGGATTGATTTCAAAATTGGAAAGAATCACGTTCTACTTTTTACATCCAACGCATCTCGAAAGCCATTCCCCACTAAATTAAAAGCAAGTACCATCAACATAATCGCCATGGCAGGAACCAATGCTAAAAAGGGTTTTCCACTCAAAGCATAGCCATAATTTTCATTCAGCATAGTTCCCCATGAAGGAGTTGGCGGTTTGATTCCAAAACCTAAATAACTCAGTCCTGCTTCTATCAAAATCGCCATGGCAAAATTCGCCGCAGCAATCACCATTACCGGTCCTAAAATATTGGGTAAAATATGTTTTGTAATAATTCGCCACGTTTTAAATCCCATGCTTTGCGCAGCTTCGACATATTGAATTTCCTTTAGCGACATCACTTGTCCTCGAACGATTCTCGCCACATCTACCCACATCGTCAAACCAACTGCCAAGAAGATAATTCCAATCCCTCGCCCCATCGCTAAGACTATTGCAAAAACCAAAAGTAACGTCGGAATTGACCAAACTGTATTTATCAATAGCATGATAAAATCATCAATTCGTCCGCCAAAATAACCCGCCAATGAACCTAGCAACAAACCTATCGTCAAAGAAATCCCAACTGCAATCAAACCAACTAAAAGTGAAATTCGCACACCTAAAAGCAATCGACTCAACATATCTCGTCCATACAAATCTGTTCCAAGTAAATATGTTTTCTTAATCATTAAATCTTCGCGAATTATTTTTTCCAAATCCGCCAGGGATGTTTTTTGGTTTACTCCACCTATTGTTTGGAAGGCGATATTTTCTCCTTCATATTGAAATGATACATCTGTCTCTTATACACATCTCCGAGC
>OJFR01000760.1_pt1 | contig 10106 bp, 4 predicted proteins | sample 1594121 | NCBI WGS metagenome assembly OJFR01 (sample SAMN05416812, study PRJEB24817) | seawater metagenome | isolation source: Sea water | place: Canada:Atlantic | collected 2013-07 | reverse complement strand
CTACACCTCTCTATTCGTCGGCAGCGTCAGATGTGTATAAGAGACAGAATTCTAAATTTTTATTATCAATCAAAAAGACATCTAAGAAGGTTTGTACGCTGATGGTGAATTATTTTTTAATCATAAGTTATTGATTAACAATTGATTATGGTTTAATTTCAGAAGTATTTGTGTATGTGAAAGGGAGTTAAGGAATAGATGTTTTGAATAAATAAATTGAGTTTTCGAAGGATATGGAAAGGTAAATGTCGGATTGAACATTGTTTTTGATTATTCCTTAGTTTTAAAATAAAAGAATATATCTGTGACATTTATTTTTAATATATGTTTTACCCTGAATAGGTTATTTTTCTAAAAAGAGCAGAATATGACAAAAAATCATATAGAAAAATTGTAATTTTTTGAATTAAAAGGACGAATTTCCCTAAATATTTAAAACGACTTTGTCTTGATCTCTAAATATTAAGCAAAGCGAATTCTAATATCTCAACTTCCATTCTTTTCTAGAAAATACTCATAAAGTACTGATTGTGAGGAGTTTTAGGAAAAAAATATTAAAAATAAGAATGTTAAGAGAACCTTAAAACTGGCTTGGTTTTTGATCACGAATTCATTGTTATTCCATCCGATATTTTCTAAAATTAAAATCCACCATTAGTCATATGTATTTGTGACAAGATAAAGTGGTTTTTTTATTAAACAAACACTATTATTTACACATTATACCTATGAGACGAATGCTACACAAGCCCTACATTAGTGTTAGAGCAATGAATAACTTATTGAGTTATTTATTGCTTTTGATATTTATATCAATAGGCTCACCCTATGTTTTTTCCAAATCAAATATTAGTATTCCGGGGACATTTACTACAGTAACTGCCGCACCTGATGAGAGTATAGTAGTTCCCGCTGGTTATTCAATTATGTACTGTTTATCTACGGGCGCAAATTCTTTGATTATTGAAAATGGAGGTATGCCTTCTTTTGATGTTTTTGTGCAAGGTGCTTATTCTATTCATCCTTTCGTTTATGATCCTACCACTTTTGACCTCAATTCTATCATTGCAAATACAACGACGCTGGAAGATGTGAATGTTCAGTTGGAGCAAGGCGGTGGAACAATTTGTGGTTCTTTGGATTTGATGGGTACGACAGTTTCAGTAACGGATTATTATCAATTTAACTGTGCAACTCCTCCACAACTTTTGAACCTTGTAAAAATTGGTTCTAGTTGTAATGATTCAGCAGGAAGCGCAATAGTCAATGTAGTTGGAGGAAATAGTAATTATACTTTTGATTTTTCAGGAGGAACGGTGAATGCGAATGTAGCGAGTGATTTGACTTCAGGAACATATACAGTTACGATTACAGATGTAAATGATGCGACTTGTTTTGTGGTGGAGAATTTTTCCATAACTAATTCAGATGGTCCGCAAGCAAGTATCATTTCTACTTCGCCAACAAGTTGTCAAAGTAATAATGGAACAGCTCAATTAACTCCAGCAACTTTTGATTATACATGGTGTGATGGAGGAACTGGGGCAGTACGGAATGATTTGTCAAGTGGTATTTGTGGAGTGACGGTAACTGATCCTTCGACAGGTTGTACTAATATTTTAGAAGTAGGAATTATTGCTGACAACCTTTTGATGATCAATCCAATTGTTAATAATAATCCAGATTGTGGAATGGAAAACGGCGTTGTCGTTTTACAAGTAACAGGTGGAAGTGGTTTTCCAAATTATACTTTCCAATGGAGTGATCCTAACTCAATTAATAATGCGATTCGAACTGATTTACCTGGTGGAACTTTATCAGTAACAGTTACTGATAGTGGACCAAGTGGATGTGAGACGATCACTACTTTTACACTTCTCGAAAATGTAACTGAAACAGCAACGATTATTATTCAAAATGTAGATGATGTTTCTTGCCCAGGAGATGCGAATGGAAATGTTCAGTATGATTTATCAACTGATGCTGGTTTTGCTTTACCTGCAACTGACCAGATCGTAGATGGTAGTGGAAATATTTATCTAAATGGTGCTTTGCCAGCTGGTGATTATTGTATCCAAGTGACTGATGGAAATGGTTGTGCGGCAGGAAGTGAATGTTTTACTGTTGGTGCACCTGATCCACTAATTATTGATGTAGCAGTTTTTCCAACCACCTGTTCTCAAGGCGGTTCGATTAATTTGACGCCTACAGGTGGAAGTGGATCGTACAGTTATGACTGGTCAGATTTGGCTGGAAATAATGACCCACAAAATAGAATTGATTTAGCTTTTGGAACTTATGGAGTGACGGTTACTGATAATAATAGTTGTACTGCTGTAATGGATAATATTGTTGTGGCTAATGGTTGTACTAACTGTACTGCAGATGCAGCATTGTTGTCAGCTGATTCAACTAATATTTGTTTTAGTGGTTCGCCAATAATTATTTCAGCTTCGCAAAATGGTCCTTTTGGAATTCCAGCAGGTTTTCAAAAGTTATTTATTTTAACGACTGGAGTAAGTTTGGATATTTTACAAACAGGTATTGACGGTGAATTCGAAGTGAATGCTTTGGGTACTTATAGGATTCATTCAATGGTTTATGATCCGAGTACTTTAGATCCTACGAGTTACTCAAATGCATTGGATTTGAATGCAGATTTACTTCAAGGTGGAGGAACTATTTGTGCTTCGTTAAATGTGAACGGAGTTGTAATTACATTAGTAAATTGTATTGATTGTGAATTACCACAAATTCAAAATATAGTAACTATCGAAGCTTCTTGTGGAAATGCAGATGGAAGTGCGACAGTAAATATAATTGGTTCTAGTACCTATAATTTCCAATGGTCATCTGGTTCAAGTACAACTAATTCAAATATTGGATTAGAAGCAGGAGCGTATCAATTTACAGTTACAGATGATATGAATTCTAACTGTTTTATTATTGATTCTTTAATTATTGGAAATGTTGATGGACCAGATTTAATAGTTTTTTCCCAAACACCAACTAGTTGTAATGCAAATAACGGAACAGCAGTTTTACTGCCTCAAACTAATATATTTGATTGGAGTGATGGAGCAAGTGGAACGATTCGAAGTGATTTGGCACCAGGAATAAATATTGTAACCGTTACAGATCCAGCAACCAACTGTATTAACATTTATGAAGTATTTATTGAATCAATTCAATCTTTAGATATTCAAGTTCTTGTTCAACAACAACCTGATTGTCAAGTGAACAATGGTTCGGTAAATATAATTGTTACAGGCGGAAGTACCGCTTATACTTATATTTGGAGTGATAATCCAAGTTTAGATATCTCGAGTAGAGATGATCTTTTAGCAGGAGTCTATACAGTTGTGGTGATTGATAATGGACCAAATGCTTGTGTTGATTCTATGTCTTTTACACTTCTAGATAATGTATTTGGTGCTACCGTTTCTATTTCAGATCTAAATAATCAAGTCTTTGTCACTTGTACAGGAGATGCAGATGGAGAGGTTCAATACACCGTTGCACTTGATGCAGGATTTGTAACACCAACTACTGAAATAATTTTGGATGCCAACGGAAATACTTTTACCAATGGTCAATTGATTTCTGGTAATTACTGCGTGGTTGTATTGGATGGAAATGGTTGTATAGCAGGGGAAGCATGTTTTGAAGTTTTAGATCCAGAACAAATTGAGATCAATTTTCAATTAACCAATGCAACTTGTAATGATCCTGGAGGGATCACAACTATGGCATTTGGAGGTACTGGGTTTTTACTTTTTGATTGGGCAGATTTACCTAACCCAAGTGATCCACAAAATAGATTTAATCTTGCGGCAGGACTTTATTCATTGACGGTTACAGATCAAAATGGATGTTCAGCAGTAGCTGATAATATTTTAGTTCAGGATGATTGTATGCCTGATATGTGTCCAACTTCGAGTGAAGAAAATATTTCGATTTCAGTAAATTCTGTTGATTCGTTTTGTGTTGTTTTAGATTCTTGTTTTGTGGATTCTTTGACCACGTACTCTTTGTTGAGTGGAGGCGTAACTGGAAATTCTATTTTTGGAAATTGGGTTTTAGGAGACAATGGATGTTTAGTTTATACAGCAAATGATTCAGCTGGAACTTCGGTAGATACGATTTGTGTTTTAGCTAATTTCAGTAACCTGCTAGATACAACTTGTATCATTGTTTCAGTTATTCCAGTTTGTGATTCAACAGGGAATATTATAGCAGAAGATTCAATTACTTTAGTGACAGATGATTGTTTAGCTGGTGCAGAATATTGCTTGGAAATTGAGTTAGTGCAAATTCAAAGCTTTAATCTTACCGACAATGGCCAACCTTTTAATATAGGAATGCAAGGTTGTAATTTTGATACAACGTACTTTTATTCTTTAGTTGCATTCATAGCGATAGCACCCAATGGTCCTTATAGTTTAACTTCATGGAATTTTAATAACAATACCTTTACAATAGTTTCATTTCAAAATGTAATGCAATTAGTCGACTCCATGAATATTTGGGATCCGAATGGGAATTGGATTTTAGATGGTTCAATTATTATAGGAGGTGCATCTGGAGCTGATTATGGATCGATGAATTTAATTCAAATTACAACTGGTGCTACGACCAATCTCGATGTTGATTTAAATCAAATTCCAAATGGAACATTGCTCACATTGGATACTGGATTCCATGAATTAATTATGACAGATTTAGTTACAGGATGTTCAGATACTTTAATTGCAAATGTGATTTGTGATGACTGTCCAGATGTTTATTCCGGTGTTTCGACGGTTGTTGGAGCAGACTGTAATGATGTGACTGACATATGTTTAGATATTCCCTTCCAAGAATTTTTATTCAATTACGAAGTTTTTGATAATGGAAATACATACGGAGGTATTCGAAAAGGATGTGGCTTTGATACTTTGTCAACTTGTTATTTAGTTTCTGCATTGCCAGATCAAGGAATGGCTGGACCATACTCAATTGATTCTTGGGCAGTTGGTGGAATTACCTTTGCTTCGAATTTCAACACTTTACAAGAGTTACTCAATTTGATGAATGGTTGGGATCCAGCTGGAGATTGGATACTTGATGCCAATTCAGAAACGATCTGTGGAGGAACATCAGGTCAAAGTTATGGAGAAATGGAAACCACTCAAATCAATACTGGTGCGATTGCTTTGCTTGAAGCTGACTATGTGATTTTGACTTTCTCTTCTGCAATTGAGTTGGATACAGGATTTCATGAAATCATTTTAATTGACACTATTTCAGGATGTACTGATACTATAAATATTACTATTAACTGTGATGTTGTAACTGGTGGGATTGATACTTTACTCCAAGTTATGGTAAGTAATACAGATACTTTCTGTTTTAATCTAACTGATACAATTGTGAGTGCAATAAATCTTTGTCCCGATCTTTCTGATGGGAATGTTTCAGGTTTTGGTTTTATTCCAAATACAAATTGTATAGAATACACCGGAACCGTTATTGGACTAGATACCTTCTGTATGGTTTTTACTTATTCGGATGGAACGATTGATACTGCTGGAATTGTCATTCAGGTGATCCCAGAACTACTTATAGGAGATACGATTCCGTTAGACATTTTGATAAATTGTGTAGAAACTTTCTGTATTGATACTTCGGCATTTTTAGCCCCGATAGATACTATATATAATTATTGCGAAAACTCCTCAGGAAATTTTGCAGAAGTAATTATTGTCGAACCAAATTGCGTCGAAATTATGGCATTTAATGTTGGAGGTTTGGATACGGCTTGCATTGTGATTTGTGATACGATGGGCGTATGTGATACTACGATTTTATTAATCAATGTCACTCAACCTGAGTTGACTACTGTCTACGACACCACTTCGATTAATCAGTCAGGAACTTACTGTCCCGACACTACCCAACTTTATGGAGTAGTCAATAGTATTGAAAATATTTGTGATTCGCTCTCTGGAACTAATGTAGCGTTTGAAGTAATCGATTCTACTTTTTGTATTGATTTCATGCCACTCACTATAGGCACGGATACCGCTTGTATCGTCATTTGTGATGACCTTGGGACATGCGATACGACAATTTATATTTTGACAGTTATCAATCCAATTGATACCATCATTGCAGTTGATGATGATACCATTACCTACACGATCAATCCAGTAACAATTGACATTTTTGAGAATGATATCTTTGATCCAGATTCGCTAATTTTTGGAATAATCACAGGTGTGAGTCACGGAACTTTGATAAGTAATCCAGATGGATCATTTACCTACCTCGCCGAAGCAGGCTTCTGCGGAGATGTCGATTCCTTCACATATTTTATATCCAACGGAACGATCTCGGATACCGCCACGGTGACCATTGAAGTTCTCTGTGATGAAATTTTTGTCTTTAACGGTTTCTCTCCAAATAATGATGGAGTAAATGAAACACTCGAAATTCAAGGCATTGATAATTTCCCAAATAATGTTGTAAGCATTTTTAACCGTTGGGGAAATAGAGTATATTTTATAGAAGGATATACCAATGATGAGCCTTGGACTGGAAGATTTGATGGTAAAGATCTGCCCGATGGAACTTATTTCTACATCATAAATGATGGGGAAGGAACTAAATATACTGGGTGGTTGCAGATAAGACGATAGTAATTTTGAATATCCAATATCGAACGCTTCGCTAAAGAATACTTAATATTTAATCATGCTACTTTGTAGCTAATTGGATATTCCTTAGCGAAGCGTTGAATATGAATTTTTCATTTCAATAAAGAGAAGTCTTTTATGGTGGAAATTTTGGGTTAGGGGGCTGACTCTTTTCTCCATCATTAAAAGACCCATAATTACGAAAATTAAAAAAGTATAAAACAAGTTTTCCTTTCTCAATATTCTCTACTTATTAATCATAAGAACTCTAAGTTCTTATAGGACTATTCCTAAATATCTTAATAAGGTATGGTTTTTGGACTTGAACTAATAAATCTCTCAAGTAGTAAATTATCTTTCAATTCAAGTCTGTTTTAACTTCTTTCCCCCTCATAAGAAATTGCTTTATTTCCCTAATTTTCCCTCTTTTTTATAAGTACTTAAGATGCTGATTTATAGTGTTTTACAGATAAAGAATAATTATCCTTTGTAAAACAAAATATCAATTTCAGTTTTCCTAAATATTTTATTATTGACTCATACATAACACAATTGTAAATACATATTCGAGAAAATGAAAAAACTTATACCATTATTTTTAATCATCTTTTTTATATCAAATAATATTCATGCTCAGCAAGATGCCATGTTTACAAAATATATGTTCAACTCTTTGAACTTTAATCCAGGATATGCAGGAAGTAAAGAATATCTTTCTCTGGTCGCACTTTATCGAGACCAATGGCTAGGATTAGATGGAGCGCCTACTACTCAAACTTTGTCAATTCATACACCATTCAAAGACCGAGTAGGATTTGGATTAAATATAAGTAATGATAAAGTTGGAGTGACAGGTTCAACAGTAGGAAGTTTAAGTTATGCTTATCGAGTTCCATTTGGAAAAGGAAAAGTATCGATAGGTTTGCAAGCCAGTTTTATGAATTACAGAACTGATTTTGCGAAATTAAATTACAAAGATCCAAGGTCTAATGATTTATCATTTAAAGATGATATAAATCTTTGGGCACCAAATTTTGGAGCAGGAATATATTACTATTCAGATAAATTTTATGTTGGATTTTCAGTTCCTCATTTGATTAAAACGGATTTAAGAAAGGAATCTGTTTCGACTACACGATGGGCCCAATTGTATAGACATTATTATTTTACAACTGGACTGGCGATTCCACTTCGAGGAGAAAGTTTAATTTTCAAACCTTCCTTATTAATTAAGAGTGTAGGACTTTTTGGAGATTTTACGTCAAATTCAAATAATCGAATGCCTGTTGGCGCGCCTACTGAATTTGATATTGATATATCATTTTTATTCTATCAATCACTTTGGGTTGGGGCATCTTTTAGATCGTCGATTGAAGCTTTTATTGGAAAAACGAGTACAGTAGACTCTGCAGATTTGTGGGCGATGTTTTATTTGAATAAAGGATTAAGAGTTGGTCTAGCTTATGATTTTACTTTGACTGAATTGAGAAATTACAACAAAGGATCGTTTGAAGTTATGTTAGGGTATGATTTTTATTTCCAACAAAAACATGTGGTCACACCTCGTTATTTCTAATTTTTTTTTTAGAAAAATAAATACCGTTTTACAAAAAAGGAAGGTGCTAATTCATTCAAATTAGCACCTTCCTTTTTTATTAAATATCGAATTACAACCTCTTCATGAAGTATTTGAGCAGTTTCTAGTTAAAAGAAAACCTTAGTTGTAAATATCCCAGAAGTTGTTTCTACCGTCGCCACATAAATTCCATTTTGTAAATTGCCAATTTCCAAAATTACTTCTTGTTGTGCTTCCGATGAGTTCATTTCCAAAACCATTCTACCCAACAAATCAAAAACTCGAACATTTAAAATATCACTTGCATTTGAAGTAACTGCAAGATCTTGAGTGATGCTACGAGCGACCACTTTAATGTTTTCAACAATGATATTTTTGTTAGCTAAAATTATCGTTCCTTCAGCAGGATTTGGATGGGCAAATTGACTGAAAAATTCCCAAATATGTTCCGAAGCATTAAAGTCATGGTTCGTTACCTCTCCTGGCAAATCAATAAAAGCATCTGGCCAAGTATGACCGCCATTGTCGACAATATAAAACCAAACCTTCGAGTCATCATCACCATTATTATATTCCAATTTTTCAACCGTAGAGTTATCAGTTGTACTAATATTAGCAATCTCAATCGTATCTGCGGGAGTCATACAATTATTATTATCCACCCAATGTCCAACTAAATCAGGAATGGAAGGAGCAAAAAGAGGAATACCATTATAGTTAACAATTCCATCATTCGTTCCATGAATTTGCATCACAGGAACTGCTCGGGAAGGACTGCAATTATCCAATTGCTCATTAAAAACTCCACCTGCAACCGAAGCAATCGCAGCAATTCGATCTGACAATTCGCAAGCCAATCGATGACTCATAAATCCACCATTCGACATGCCTGTCGAATATACTCTTGCCAAATCAATATTATAATCGGTATAAACTTGATCTATCAGCAAATTCAAAAAACCAAGATCGTCTACATCAGTTCCAAAGTAAGCATTCCAATGAGATCCAGTTTGACCAGTCACGGTAGTTCGAACTAAGCCTTGAGGATTTACGACAATAAAATTTTCAGTTTGGGCAACTGCATTTAATGCAGAATAGAAAATTTGTTCTGTTACATTCGAACTAAACCCATGAAGATTAAAAACCATCGGTAGGCTTTGCCCAGCTTGATAACTTGAAGGAAGGAAAACAGAGTATTCTCGAGTTTCTCCATCATGAGAAATAGTTGCATTGATGAGTTGTTGGGAAAAACAAAACGAAATAGAAAAGAGAATAATAAAAAAGGAAATGTAAATTTTCTGAAGCATAATTTATTTTTATTGATTATATCCAAATTGTTTTAAAAACCGATCATCATCTCTCCAATTATCTTTCACTTTGACAAATAATTCTAAGAAAACTTTGCTTTCCAAAAAGACTTCAATGTCATGTCGTGCAGCTGAACCTAATCTTTTAATGGCAGTTCCACCTTTTCCAATAATGATGGATTTTTGAGTTTTTCGAGCGACATATATGAGTGCGCTAATTCTAACCAAAGGATCGCCATTATTCGTTTCCGTTTCTTTAAATGATTCAACCACAACCTCGGCAGAGTAGGGGATTTCTTGTTGATATTGTTGAAGGATTTTTTCTCGAATGATTTCACTTACAAAGAAACGTTCAGGTTTATCAGTCAATTGATCCTTTGGATAAAATGCTGGACCTTCTTTCAAGTAACTTAGGATGACTTTAAAAAGCTTCTCTGTATTCATCTTTTCTAAAGCTGAAATTGGAACAACTTCTGTGAAATCTACCATCATAGTCCCTGTCTCTTATACACATCTCCGAGCCCACGAGACCGAGGCTGATCTCGT
>OJFR01000755.1_pt1 | contig 10175 bp, 5 predicted proteins | sample 1594121 | NCBI WGS metagenome assembly OJFR01 (sample SAMN05416812, study PRJEB24817) | seawater metagenome | isolation source: Sea water | place: Canada:Atlantic | collected 2013-07 | reverse complement strand
TCTACACCTCTCTATTCGTCGGCAGCGTCAGATGTGTATAAGAGACAGTAATAAGTCCCTGAGGAAAGGAATTCAACATCTATATTCATCATGAATTCATTATTGTCTTTTCTAAGATCATAGGTTAAAACCAACATCCCTGAAACATCAAATATCTTTAAATTTAAATCTTCTTGTGTAGATTGCTGAAAGGAGATAATCATATTTCCTTGATTTGGATTAGGGTACAAATCAAATTTCAAACTAAAATCTAACTCATCTATACTGGTAAAATCAATTAGAATAGCTGTACTGTCAAGGCAATCATTTTCATCCATTACTGAAACAGTATATTCTCCATTTGGTATATCTTCAAAAAGATTAAATGTTTGAAAATCTATACTATTAATACTGTAAGTCAAATCTCCTGTACCTCCACTTGCATTAATCGTTACATTATTATCATTGACAATAGTAGCTATTGTCAATTCCATTGGCTCAACTATCGAAATTAAACTAGTTTGAAAAACATAACCTGTAGCATCTATAATCCAAACTTGATAATCATTCGCTATTAAACCTTCAAAGAAGTTTTCTACTTGAAAATTTATCCCATCCAAACTATATTGGAAATCTGGAGAACCTCCCTCCAATTGAGTTATAAAAATACTCCCATCAGAAAAGCCAAAACAACTTACATCATTAATACTTGTACTTGCATTAAGTATCAAGTTGATATCTAAAACTGTTGTTTCCATACATCCATTTTCATCTTTGATTACAAAGGTGTAGCTCTCATTAGGTAGATTTGGAAAAGTATTACTACTCTGGAAATTTATTCCATCTGAGCTATATTGTAAATTACCCGTTCCGCCACTTGCTGTAATTGTCACATTGTTTCCATTAACTGTTGTGAAAAAAGTAATTTGATTTGGATTAGAAAAAATAATTGAATTTGTCTGTTGTAAAAATCCGTCTGCATCCTTTACTGTTACCGTATAGCTTCCCGAGGAGAGGTTGGAAAACGTGTTACTATCTTGGAAAATTACGCCATCTAAACTATATTCTATTGGAGTAACTCCACCAGAGGCATTGACAATAATTTGTCCATCTGTCCCATTAAAACAACTAATTTCATTGTTCAAAAATGCTTGAACAGCTAAGGCGTTCACCGCTACTTGCGCCGTTGTCATTGCCGTACATCCATTTGTATCACGTACCGTAATTTCATAATCATCATTAGTCAAACCTAAAAACTCTGGACTCGTTTGAAAATTTATCCCATCTAAACTGTACTCTAAATCCCCAGTACCGCCACTCCCTAATGCCGTCAAATCATATTCTAATACCGTTGCACTCAAACTTAGAAGGGTTGGATTAGTGACGTCGACTGAATTTGTTTGTTGTGTAAATCCTTCTGAATCCAATACTGTCACCACATAACTACCTGCTGACAAATCTGTAAATGTATTGTTACCCTGAAATACTATTCCATCCAAACTGTATTGTAATGGTGGTGTACCTCCTGAAGCGGTCACGATTATTATTCCATCATTAAAATCATGACACGTAATATCATTTTCTAGTGAAGTTTGGACTACTAATGTATTCACCGCTACTTGCGCTGTCGTCGTTGTCGTACATCCATTTGCATCACGTACCGTAATCTCATAACTACCATTAGATAAGTCTAAAAATTCTGGACTCGTTTGAAAATTTATTCCATCTAAACTATATTCTAAATCACCTGTGCCGCCAATACCTGAGGCCGTCAAATTATATTCCGATACAGTCGCACTCAAACTTAGAAGTATTGGATTAGTGATATCAATCGAATTTGTTTGTAACGAAGATCCTTCTGAATCCAATACTGTTATCACATAACTACCCTCTGATAGATCTGTAAATGTATTGTTATTTTGAAATACTATCCCATCCAAACTATATTGAAACGGTGGTGTCCCACCTGAAGCAGCCACTATTATTGTTCCGTCATTAAAATCATGACACGTGATATCATTTCCTAGAGAAGATTGAGCTACTAGTAAAACCGCTACTTGCGCTGTTGTCATTGCCGTACATCCATTTGCATCTCGTACAGTAATTTCATAATCACCATTAGTCAAACCTAAAAACTCTGGACTCGTTTGAAAATTCATTCCATCTAAACTATATTCTAAATCACCCGTGCCGCCAATTCCTGAGGCCGTTAAATTATATCCCGATACGCTAGCACTCAAACTTAAAAGTGTTGGATTGGTAACATTTACAGAATCTGTTTGTTCTGTAAATCCTGCTGAATCCAAAACTGTCATCACATAACTACCTGCTGACAAATTTGTAAATGTATTGCTATTTTGAAATACTATTCCATCTGAACTATATTGCAATGGTGGTGTACCACCTGAGGCAGTCACTATAATTGTTCCGTCATCAAAATTATGACAGGTGATATCATTTTCTAGGGAAGCTTGAACCACTAAGGCGTTCACCGCTATTTGTGCTGTTGTCGTTGCGGTACATCCATTTGCATCCCGTACAGTAATCTCATAATTACCATTGACCAACCCTAGAAACTCAGGACTCGATTGGAAATTCATTCCATCTAAGCTGTATTCTAAATCCCCCGTACCTCCACTTCCTGAGGCTGTCAAATCAAATTCCAATACGGTCGCAGTTACTAATAAGATTGGTGGGTTGGTAACATTGACAGAGTTGGTTTCTTGTGTAAATCCTGCTGAATCCAAAACTGTCACCATATAACTACCTGCTGACAGATTTGTAAATGTATTGTTATTTTGAAATACTATTCCATCCAAACTGTATTCTAACGGAGGTGTCCCGCCTGTCACAGTCACGATTATTGTTCCGTCATCAAAATTATGACAAGTAATATCATTTTCTAGAGAAGCTTGAACTACTAATGTATTCACCGCTACTTGTGCTGTTGTCGTTGCAGTACATTCATTTGAATCGCGTACCGTAATTTCATAACTACCATTAGACAAGCCTAAAAATTCAGGACTCGTTTGAAAGTTCATTCCATCTAAACTATATTCTAAATCCCCCGTGCCACCAATTCCTGAGGCCGTCAAATCATATTCCAATACGGTCGCAGTTACTGATAAGATTGGTGGATTGGTAACATTGACAGAGTTGGTTTCTTGTGTAAATCCTTCTGAATCCAAAACAGTCACCATGTAACTACCTGCTGACAAACTTGCAAATGTATTGCTATTTTGAAATACTATTCCATCCAAACTGTATTCTAACGGAGGTGTCCCGCCTGCCACAGTCACGATTATTGTTCCATCATTAAAATTATGACAAGTAATATCATTTTCTAGGGAAGCTTGAACTACTAATGTATTCACCGCTACTTGTGCTGTTGTCATTGCAGTACATCCATTTGCATCACGTACTGTAATTTCATAACTACCATTAGACAAGCCTAAAAATTCAGGACTCGTTTGGAAATTCATTCCATCTAAACTGTATTCTAAATTCCCCGTACCTCCACTTCCTGAGGCTGTCAAATCAAATTCCAATACGGTCGCAGTTACTAATAAGATTGGTGGATTGGTAATAATAATTGGATTGGATTGTCCAATAAAACCAATAGCATCTTTAACTGTTACAGTATACACCCCTTCACTTAGGTTATTAAAAACAGGACTATTTTGATAAGTTACTCCATCCAAACTATATTGAAAAGGAGGAGACGTACCATTTACAGTCGTAGCAATCTGTCCATTATTTTGATCATGGCAATCAATATCATTCCCCAAAACAGCCGTTGCATTTAAAACATGTAAAGTGATATCAATATTAAACTGATTATCAGTTAACCAACCTCCATCAGGTGTTTCTATACTGAAATTAAAGTTGTCGCTTTCTTGGTTGAGATTAATATTCGTATAAGTTAGAGATCCATTATTAATATCTTGCTGAGTAAAAGTAGAACCAACTCCAAGTGTACTTCCATTGAATTGTAAATCACCATACATTGTATTTTCTAAAATCGTAAAAACAATCTGTTGAGAATTATTGGTACTACTACTTGCAAAAAGATGAATATTACTTATAGTTTTAGTTTCTCCACCAGATAGAAATAGGGTTTGATTGTTTAGCAATGTAACTTGACCTGCAGGAATATCTTCACATAGTTCAAGACTCCATGAATTTAAAACACCTCCATCAAGGTTAATCAAATCAATAATAGATAACTCCCAAGTTTGATTTGAATTTTCTCCAACAAATATCGACAAAGGTTCTATAGGTTGAAAAACACCGTCAATTGCATACATTGTATTTGAGACACATGTATTGTTCAATTGATCTGAATCGTTTGGACTATCATCATCAAATTCAACCTTTAAATTATCTTCTGGACAGCCAAAAAAAGTATTAGGAACTCCTGGTTTATCCAATAAAAGAATCCCAGGTCCGCCAATACTTATAGGTTTAAGATACATTGTCAAATCACCAATAAAAGTATGTGAAACATCAATATTTAATCTCATTTCAGAAATTTCAAACTCATCACTTATTGATAATTCTGAAACGATTGTAACAACGCTTGATGCATCAATTATCATTGGAACATTTGGACTTTCATAAGTGGTACAGGAAAGTGAGTTGGTTTGAAAAGAAAATGTACTAGAGTATTCACTTTCCCCTCTGCTATTTTTAGATTTTACTCTCCAATAATATATCGCTAAAGGGTTTAGATTTTCAACAAGAATTGAATTACCACTTATTTCCTTTGTTTCAACAATCGTCCCACCAAATCCTGGATTTGATGCTAACTCATAAATATAGCTTGTTGCATTTAAAATATTCCCCCAAGTTAATAAGGTAGATATTTCAACATTAACTCTTTCATCTTCTGGCGACAATAATTGGGGAACAATTGGAATAGAATTTTCGACTTTTAGAGTACCGATTAAATTGTCTGAAGGAGTTATATGTTTTTTTGTAAAAGTAGTAGTTTGTAATTTATCCAGATTCAAAGAATTGTTGAAATATTCTAAAGGAATAATCTCTCGATCAGGATTTGTCTTTAACAAAACAGACTCATTACCTTTATTCCAAAAGTTATCTACTTGAGCAGTCAGCAATGATGTATAAAAAATCATTGCTGAAAAAATAAATAGAATAAACCAATTGGCGTGAAAGCGTTTAGCTGTCATTTTTTTTGTTTAAAAAAAAGGAAAAGGTGATTAAGTAGGTATTACTATCTCGGGATTTGGTTGGATTGAATTGTCAAGCTATAAAATTAGTATATAATTTACACAAAAAAAAAGAAAGATGGATAGATTAATAATAGATTACTCTTAAAGTTTCTATTTGTAAATCAATTAACATTTTCAACACTTGCTACTTTAGAGGAGAAGAGAGGAGAAAAAAACAGAACGGGAAAAGAAATGTCAGGAAAAGTGTCGAGATATACTGCATTCAGCATTGAAATTTACATCCAATGAAATTGTACGAATTCCAGATAAAAAGTAATCAGTCAAAGATGTTTACGTTCAAATACTTACTTTTGTAATCTTATTTTCAGTAAAATGTCTCTCTGACTCGTTAATAAAATAATGATCAATGACTGAAAGAGTCGTTTTAAACTAATTCGTAAAAATTTATGTTGAACTGGCTAAAGAACCTATTCGATTTCTCACAAAAAAAAGAAGAACCTGATCCGATGAAATATTTGATTGTAGGCCTAGGAAACATGGGCGCAGAATATGATAATACTCGACATAACATTGGCTTTGATGTAGTCGATGCTTTAGCCAAAGAATTTGATGTAATTTTCAAAAATGATTCTTTGGGCGACTTAGCAGAATTTAAACACAAGGGTAGAACTTTCGTTTTACTCAAGCCTTCCACATATATGAATTTGAGTGGAAAAGCAGTTCGAGCATGGTTAACCAAAAAGAAAATTGAAAAGCAAAACTTACTAGTCATCGTTGATGATATGAATATTGATTTAGGCCTTTTACGATTGCGAGGAAAAGGTTCTGACGGAGGACACAATGGTTTGAAAAGTATCGACCAAATGACTGGTGGAAATAATTATGCTCGTATTCGTTTTGGTATTGGGAACGATTTTTCCAAAGGAAGACAAGTTGATTTTGTATTGGGAAAGTGGACTTCAGAAGAACAAGACATCTTGCCTGAAATTATTAAAAGAGCTTCTGACGGAGTCAAAAAATTTGGAACAATTGGTCTTGCGCATACGATGACTGAGTTGAACAAAAAAGCAAAAAAGGAATAAAGCAAAACTGTCTAAATTTATCTTTTCCTTAAAAAATACAACCTACCTAAAAAACGTTTTTATACAAAAAATAAATGCAAGCTTTTTTCAAAACCTCATTTTACCTATTCCTAATTGGTCTACTTGTGACAAGTTGCAAAAGCAAAAAGGTCATTCCAACCGATCAAGATATCTCAGAGAAGTCCACCTCCTTTTTGCTAAAAACATTAGGCAAAAATAAAATTGAAGCAGAATGGTTGACTGCCAAAGCGAAGATTAATTACGAAGATGATAATGAGAAAATAAAATTTACCTCTTACATCCGAATGCGAAAAGATAGTGTCATTTGGTTTGTAGTAAAAAAAGCAGGCGTTGAGGCTGTTCGCGCTCAAATCACTACTGATTCCGTTTACATCATCAACCGTCAGGCTAAAGAATATACCATCAAAGGTTTAAGCTTTTTTGAGGAAAAATATAATATGCCTTCGAGTTTTGAAGCTATTCAAACGATGCTTTTGGGCAATGTACTTTACCTTTCCAATCTCAAACCTGACTCAGAAATCAAAAACAATCAACACCATCTTTACGTAGAAAAAGATAATGTGCGAGCAGAGTATTGGATGAACGGAACGAACTACCAATTGAATGAGATGCAATTTTCAGATGTGCGAAATGATCAGACTTTTCGAATGACTTTTGATGATTATAAAGAACTGGAAGATGAACAGATTTTTTCGTATTTTCGTAATCTTAATGTGTCTGGAAAAAATACGAACAATATAGACATGGACATAAAATTGTCTGATGTAAAAATTAATGAACCCAAGAACATAAAATTTGAGATTCCAAAAAGATATAAAAAAGTGGATTAATCATCCTTCGAGCCTCATCGGTTTTTGGAGTAAACGGATTTTTGTAATTATATTGTTAGGGATTTTTTGTTTTAATTTTTCCAACGCCCAAATCAGAAAAGATTTAGAAGATCGTCGGCGAAGACTACTCAAAGACATCAAGCTCACTTCCAAGCTTTTAAATAAAACCACCAAAACAAAAGCGGCCGAACTCGACCGCTATATAACTCTTCGAAAACAAGTTCAACAACGAGAATTATTAGTTTCAACACTTCGAAAAGAAATTGAAATTACTGACTTAAGTATGAATCGAGCCTCTGATGTAGTAGAATCTTTAGCAGATGATATTGGTCGATTGGAAAAAGAATATAGTGAACTTCTGAGACAAGCCTATCGAAGAAAAAAAAATAGTAGCGACCTCGGATTTATATTTTCATCAGAAAGTATAAATCAAGGTTTTCAACGCTGGCAATATTTAAAACAATATGATGAGTATCGAAAGAAACAAGCACAACTCATTCTCGAAACAAAAAAGACACTAACCATAAAAAAAACACACCTTCAAGAAACTAAAATAGAAAAAGAAGGGTTGATTGTTTCAGTTGAAAGACAAGCCAACATTTTGAGTGCAGAATTGGGAGACAAATCAAAGTTGCTCCGAAATCTTCGAAAAGATGAAAAACGCCTCAAAAGTGAATTGCGAAAAAAGCGAACCGATCATGAAGGTCTCAACAAAGCCATTGAAAAAGCTATCAAAAACAACATGGCTGCTCGTCGAAAAAATGAACGAGATAAAAAGGCTAATAAAAAAGATATAAATAAGAAACCACAAAAAGATGATGCCTTAGCGCTGAATAGATTGACCGGTGATTTTAAACATAATCGAGGACGATTACCTAAGCCTGTAAAAAATGGAGTGGTCACCAGACGTTTTGGAAAACAACAACATCCAACTCTTCCCAAAGTGCAAATCACTAATAACGGAATAGATATTCGGACGGAACGTAATGCAAGAGTCTTCGCCGTTTTTGAAGGAAAAGTAGTCAGTAAACAATTTATTCCTGGTTACCAAAACATGTTGATTATTCAGCATGGAGATTATTACACCGTTTATTCTAACTTGGGAGAAGTTTTTGTCAAAAAAGGAGATCACGTCGGAACAATGGATAATATCGGAACTGTGGCGATGGATCGAAAGTCAAATGTTTCGGAAGTTCACTTTGAAGTGTGGCGAGATAAGGCTAGATTGAACCCTGAGGATTGGGTGCGATAAAACGATTCTCCGAATAGTAGAATCTTTTCACAAAAAAAATCAAATCAAGTAGAAGAAGTATAAAAATTAATAGATGAGAAATAAAAGTCACTTACCACGAAAGGGTAATACCACTCCAACAACCAACGAATGGAATTTAGGTAAAAAACCTAAAACGGGTTTAAAAAAAGAAACCGAGTACGCTGTCATTGTTGGGGTAATTACTCAAGATCAAACAGAAGATCAAGTCAAAGAATATTTGGATGAACTAGAATTTTTAGCACTTACGGCAGGCGCTGTAACTAAAAAAAGATTTACCCAAAAATTACAAACTCCTGATCGTCGAACTTTTGTTGGTTCTGGAAAGATCGAAGAAATTCGACAATACGTCGAAGACAATGAAGATATTGGCTTAGTTATTTTTGATGATGATCTGTCTGGAAAACAAGCGAGTATTTTAGAAGAAATACTCAAAGTAAAATTGGTTGATCGAAGTACTTTGATTCTTGATATTTTCGCCAGTCGAGCACAAACTGCTCAAGCAAAAACGCAAGTCGAACTCGCACAAATGCAATATATGCTTCCTCGACTTCGAGGACTTTGGACTCACTTGGAACGACAACGTGGAGGTATCGGAATGCGTGGACCAGGGGAGAAAGAGATTGAAACAGATAGACGAATTGTACGAGACAAGATTTCCGTATTGAAAAAACAATTGGAAAAAATCGATCAACAAAATACGACTCAACGAAAACAACGTAGTCGACAAGTTCGAGTCTCTTTGGTTGGTTATACGAATGTTGGAAAATCAACTTTAATGAATGTGTTGAGCAAATCCGACGTATTTGCCGAGAACAAATTATTTGCAACATTGGATACAACTGTACGAAAAGTAGTGATGAATCGAATGCCTTTTTTATTGTCAGACACCGTTGGATTTATTCGAAAATTGCCTCACCATTTAGTAGAAAGTTTTAAGTCAACTTTGGATGAAGTTCGAGAGAGTGATGTATTGATTCATGTGGTGGATATTGCGCATCCCTATTTTGAAGACCAGTTGCGAACGGTAAATGATACCTTAAAAGAATTAGGTGCTTTGGAAAAACCAACCATCCTAGTTTTTAATAAAATAGACTTGTACCGTGAACGATATTTTGATGACCTTGTAGACGAAGCAACAAAAGTAGAAATTGTTACAGAATTAAAATCTCGTTTGAAAAATGAATTCGATCATGTGAACGTTTTTATCTCTGCAAAGACAAAAGAAAACATTGATGTTTTTCGAGATTTGTTGGAGAAAAAAGTAAAGGAATTTTACGCAGTCCGTTATCCACACCAAGTGAAACATTGGTAAGTGAAATTTCGTCTAACTAAAGTTCATTTTACATTTTGTTTTTTATACTTTTAACAAAGAATTCAAACCCCAAGAGAGAAGGAAAACAAAAAACGAATCATTCATTTTTTTAATTTGATGAATCGGTTTTTCCTAATTAATAACATATACACTTTCTATGGACACTATCCTTAGCAAATATGCTAATTTGTTAGTCAAGTATTGTTTAGAATTAAAAAGAGGAGATCAACTCTTTGTTCAAACTACCACACTAGCCGAACCTTTGGTTCGAGAAGTTTACAGAGCTGCCACTCGTGCAGGTGCTCACATGGAAGTCAATATGGAATTCCGAGAGCAAAGTCGAATTTTTTTCGAAGAAGCTAAAGGAGAACAACTCAAACGAGTTTCGCCTTTTTATAAAAGAGCAGTCGAAAAATTTGATGCCTATCTATATATCCTGTCTCTTATACACATCTCCGAGCCCACGAGACCGAGGCTGATCTC
>OJFR01000746.1_pt1 | contig 10219 bp, 4 predicted proteins | sample 1594121 | NCBI WGS metagenome assembly OJFR01 (sample SAMN05416812, study PRJEB24817) | seawater metagenome | isolation source: Sea water | place: Canada:Atlantic | collected 2013-07 | reverse complement strand
CGAGATCAGCCTCGGTCTCGTGGGCTCGGAGATGTGTATAAGAGACAGCAAAAAGCCTCATTTCCTCGATGAATTCGATGATGGAGAATATCTCGGAAACATATGGGGATGGAAATTTTCCTTTATTTCATTAGCTGTTATCACCATTTTATCTATTTATGTGATCTACAGTTTTGCTACCCAAGAGGTTCCAATTGAACCTACTCACCAAGAGCCGTTTCAAAAAAAATGACAAATTGAACGTGTGTTTAAACGTGTGACTATTTATAGTTTCTGCGTCTATCATGGAGTCATTATATGTCAAATTTTAACATCTAAATCCCCTTGTTATGAAAAAAATGCATATATTTGACGTACTTGAACACATATCAAACATCCAGAAAAGTAAAATATTAAGAAAACTTTATCCCATGAAGAAATCGATACTCCCCTTTGCGATGGCAATATTGCTTGTTCCGCAAATTCTTATTTCTCAAGATTCGATGGACACTAGTCATGATATTGCGCTTAATTATGAAGCGGAAATCAGTAATACTGACCTCCAAACTTTAAAAGGTGATCCAACGTTGAGTACCTTAAAAACATTCGAATTATTAAATCAAGAAAGTTCAAATAATGTAAAAGTTGTTGCCTCCTTTTTGGAAAAAGAAACTTTTGTATTACATATATACAATGAAGATGGATTGAGCATTTACGAAGAATCCTTCAAAACGGATGAATTAAATCTAGCAATGGGTTTTTCAAATCTTCCAAAAGGAAAATACTTCATTAGCCTAAAAACAAGCGAAGGAGAGCTAATTAAAGAGTTCAAATAAAAAAGACAGAGTATTTTTACTCTGAAAAAATAAATAAAAGCGGTCAAGAAGAATTTTTCTTCTTGACAGCTTTTTTATGTTAATGGAGATTTCCTTTTTCAGTTTCCATTATTAAAAAAGTATATTTATCTAGTAAAACTTATTCGAAAGCTATAAAACCCATGATCATGAAAAGAATCTACCTTACCCTAGTGGTGGGAATATTCCTTTTTCCCTCAATTCTGATTTCTCAAACCGTTTCTATTTCTGGACAAGTAACTCGACACAATGGCGACCCTGTGCCTGACATTGAAGTTGATTGTGATGGTATTGTTGTTACTGATATGGATGGTAATTTTGAGTTTACAGATGTAGCGCTAAATTACATGTGTAACCTGACGCCAACTGGAACTTTTGATAAATATGAGGAGGTGACCGTTTTGGATGCGATTTTGGTTCAAGAATATATCATTGATGGCAATAGTACTATAGATGGATACCAATTTTGGGCTTTAGATGTAAATAATACTCAATCAATTACTACTTTAGATATGGTTAAAGTAATTGAATTAGCCCTACGAATAAATAATAATAATATTCAGAATAATTGGATATTCATAGAAGCAGATTATGTTTTTTCTAATCCATTCGTATTTCCTTTAGGTTATATTGAAGTGAATGCCACAGATACAATTACTGATGCCGATTTTATAACTATTAAAAGAGGAGATCCTGCGATTAGCTCCGATTATATGCCTGCGCCAACGAATGCACCTTCGCCAATTTTTACTATTTCAAATGAAGCGTTTCAAGTAGGTGATGATGTACAGTTTGAAGTGACCGTTGAAGATTTTTCCAATATTCTTGGTTTTCAACAGACTTTTAAATGGGATCCGAGTGTGCTAGAATTTCAGTCTACTGCTGGTGCTTCAGGAATAAATGTTAACGTAAATGATGGAGAAATAGCTCAGGGATTACTTCCTACTTTGGCATTAATGAATTTAGACGCTGTGGAGGATGGAGAAGCTGTAATGACCATAACTTTTAAAGCTTTAGTCGATGTACCAAATCCGACGGAAATATTATCTTTTACCGATGAAATAACTGCAAGGCAAGTAGTCTGGGAAAACCCTGTGAACAATGATTTATTTATTGTAGAAGGCGAATACCTAAATGGAGAAGGTACAACTAGCATAGTCAATGCGCCTTCATGGATGGAATCTTTTGAAGTTTTCCCTAATCCAACTGAAAATAAAATTTACGTAAAAGCATTGTTTCAGTCTGAAGGAGATTATGAAATTTTGATTGTCAATCTTCTAGGACAAAAAGTTTATGCTGAAAAATTTGCTCAAAAAGAATTGTATTTAAATATAGGTTTTGAAGAGTTTCCCGCAGGAACTTATTTTTTAAGTTTAAAGGCAGCGGATGGAATTCAGACAGAATCATTTGTGAAAAAGTAAAAGCTAAATTTTTTTTAAACTAAAAATTATATACCCATGAAAAAAAATTACATCATTTTAATGGTAGGACTATTTTTATTTCCTATCATATCATCTGCTCAATTTAGTATTTCTGGACAAGTAACTCGACACAATGGTGACCCGATACCTGACATTGAAGTTGAATGTGATGGTATTGTTACTACTGATATGGATGGTAACTTTGAGTTTACAGATGTAGCTCTAAATTACATGTGTGACCTAACTCCAACTGGAACTTTTGATAAATTTGAAGAAGTGACCATTTTGGATGCCATAGTGATGCGACAATATATTTTGCAAATCAATCCTACTACTAATTCTTATGAATTATTGGCTAGCGATTTAAATAATACTCATTCAGTTACAGCTTTAGATTTGGTCAAAGTAATACAACTAGCATTGAAAATTGATAATGGTACTCAAGAAGATTGGAGATTCGTAGATGCAGATGAGATTATTACAAATCCATTATCTGCTTCAGGTTATATTAGTTTGAATGTAACAGATACGATTACTGATGCCGACTTTATTGCAATAAAAATTGGAGACCCAGCGATTAGCTCTGATTACATGCCTGCTCCACCGGCTTCACCTTCGCCAATTTTTACTATCTCAAATGAAGCGTTTCAAGTAGGTGATGATGTGCAGTTTGAAGTAACGGTAGAAGATTTTAAGGATATTGCTGGCTTTCAACAAACTTTTAAATGGGATCCGACTGTGTTAGAATTTCAATCTGCTGCTGGCGCTTCAGGAATAGATGTTGAGATAAATGATGCAGAAATAGCTCAGGGATTTCTCCCTTCTTTGTCGGCACCTATTATGAATCAAATACAAGATGGAGCAGTAATTATGACTTTAAATTTTAAAGCATTAGTAGATGTTTCTAGCCCGATAGAAGTGCTTTCATTTTCAGATGAAATAACTGTAAAGCAAGTCATTTGGCGAAACCCTATTGACTTTGAATTATTTGTTGTAGATGGAGAATACATAAATGGAGAGGGCACAACTGGAATAGTTAATGCTCCGAAAGGTTTGGAATCTTTTCAACTTTATCCAAATCCCGTTGAAGATGATATTCACGTAAAAGCATTGTTAGAGAATGCAGAAGATTTTGAAATTTCGATTGTCAATGTTTTAGGACAAAAAGTATATGCTGAAAAATTTGCTCAAAAAGAATTGTTTTTGAGTATTGGGTTTGGAGCGTTTCCCGCAGGGACTTATTTTTTAAGTTTAACAACAGCGGATGGAATACAGACAGAATCGTTTGTAAAGAAATAAAACCTTTAACTATGTAGAAATCACTTTTTGTATTTGAAAGATGCAAAAAGTGATTTCTATTTTCTACCTTTGTATTACAGTTTTTATTATTTATAGGTTTCCCTCTTTTTTTGAATCTCAAGCCTTATTTTCATTAGAATTTTCATTCAATAATTGCTAGTTTTTATCCAAAAAATTAGCGAATAAAAATGCTCGCGACGAGTATTTTTAAGTAATTTTGCGCATTATTAAAATCAAATTGTGCCCCATGAATCGGTTCTACCTTACAATAACCCTGTTTCTTTTCTGCCATGCATTATCTGCACAGCAAATTCCTTTATTTACTCAATATCGACAGAATGTTGGTCTCCTTAATCCTGCAGCGATTAATAGTGACTTTCATACTTCTGAACAGAATCTTTCCTTTGGTATTTCTTACCGAACTCAATGGGTTGGATTTGATGCTCATCCTGTGACTCAAACTATTCGAGGAGAATATGTGCTAGATGCAGGAGGAGTAGGATTAATGTTTGGAGGTTCTTTAGTCAATGACCAAACTGGGCCAACTGGTTTTACCGGAGCTTATGGTCGTATTGCAGGAATCATTTCAGATGATATGGAATATAGTGGTTTATCAATTGGCTTGACTGCAGGTGTGGTTCAATATCGCGTGAATTCTTCTGAATTATTTGTGAGAGATCCAGGCGATATTGTAAGTATGGAAGATCAGTCAAAAATATTTCCTGATGTAGGATTGGGAGTTTATTATTATAGAACATTTGAAACTGGAATCTTAGCGGATGATTTATTTTATTCAGGGATTTCTGTTCCACAAGTGTTTGGTTTGAATTTGAAGTTTAAAGATGAAAATGGAGAATTCTCCACTCAAAGAATCCAACACTTTTATGGACTACTTGGATTGTACCATTACTTCGATAACGATGGCTATATCGAGCCTTCTGTATGGGTAAAATATGCACCAAATGTTCCAGTATCGGTTGACTTTAATGTTCGTTACCAATTTCCAAGCAACATGTGGCTAGGAACGGGACTCTCTACAGCAGGGACTTTTCATTTGGAAACTGGATTCAACTTAGGTGGAAATTTAGGATGGGACAACATTTTTAAAATAGGGTATGGGTTCGATTATTCCTACAATACTTTTGGACCAGCGGTAGGAAGTTCTCATGAAATTAATTTAGCATTTTCCCTAAATAAATAAATTTCCAATCCAAAATTGGAAATCTCAACGGATATTTAATTTTTAATAAAGGACAAAAATTGGGTGTTTAATTTTTCTGAAAAACAGAATTAAACATTTGAATTGTCGAAAGACAAAACCCAAAATATATCAAACTCTAGAAGATGATAAATATAATTAAAACCATTGTTACAGGATTTATTCTACTCTTTACAATTTCTCAAGTTCAAAGTCAAGATGCCATTTTCACCTTAGAAGATGAAAGTGCCGGCGTTGGAAGTTCATTCTGTATGAATGTGACTGCCGAGAACTTGATGAATATAGTTTCATTACAATTTTCTATTAATTGGGATGAAACTATATTAGAACTCACATCAATAGATGCATTAAATCCCAGCTTTACCGGAGCTAATATTAATACGACAGGAAGTGCTTCTGGAGTTTCTACCTTTGCATTTTCATCAAGTTCAATGGGAGGGGTAAGTATGCCAGATGGAGATTTATTTTTTCGAATGTGCTTTACCGTAGTAGGGCCAGGTGGAAGTAGTACTCAAGTTGATTTTTCTGGAACACCAACTTCGATTGATGTTTTGGCCAATAATAATGGAGTGTTTACTCCAATGAATTTGATAACTCAAGGTGGAAATGTAACGGTTCCAACGCCTTTGATTCTTACTATGCCTAATGAAATTTACTCACCAGGTACTTCATTTTGCTTACCAATAAGTGTAACTAATTTTAATGATTTGGAAAGTATTCAGAGTTCGATAAATTGGGATGCTTCTGTTTTACAGTATGATTCTGTGACGGCATTTAATTTATCGGATTTAGATGTAAGTTCCTTTGGTGTTAGTAATGCGAGTACAGGCTTGATTGGTTTCTCGTGGAATGATAATGATTCGGATCCATTTAATGGAGTGACGGTGGCAGATGGAGTAACTATTTTTGAAATGTGTTTCACGGTGATTGGGAATGTGAATGACATGACGTGCATTTTATTTGATGATAATCCAATTCCAATTGAAGTAGTTCAATTTGGAAATACAAATAATTTAGGGTTGCAGTCAGAGGGTGGAAAAATCAATATTCAACAAACCATCTTTATTACAAATAGTACATTGATTCAACCTAATTGCTATAATGTAAATGGGGGAGAAATCAATATATCAGTTGCAGGAGGAACGGGGCCTTATACTTATTTGTGGAGTAATGATAGTACGACTCAAGATCTGACAGGACTAGACATAGGAAGTTATACTGTTACCATTACTGATTCGAGTATGCCTGCAAATGTTTTCTCTTCTAGTTTTAGTCTTGTGGGAAATTTTGTAGATCCAATAGCGATGTCTGAAACTTTAGATACAATTAGCTGTGCTGAACCAACAACAGTATTGGACGGAACTGGTTCATCAACTGGTACTAATATAATTTATGAATGGATTCATGGTTCAGGGACTGCTACTATTTTGGGTGGAAATACGCTAATGGCAACTGTGAATGGATTAGGTACTTATAACTTGATTGTAACTGATACTTCTAATGGTTGTTCAGATACATCTTTTAGTTTTGTAGAAGGAGATGTAGTTCCTCCATTAGTGGATGCAGGTGAACCAGATACCTTGAACTGTGCAGTATTGGATTTAGATTTAGATGGAACAGTTGACCCTATTGGAAATTATACTTATGCATGGACTACGATTGGTGGAAGCTTTTTAACAGCTCAAAACATACCTAACCCTACAGTTAATCAAGCAGGTACTTATATCTTAATAGTAATGGAAGATGTAACTGGATGTATGGCAACAGATACGGTGGAGATTGCTTTAAATAATGATACGCCTTCAGCAAGTGCTGCTCTTGGACCAGATATTACTTGTACTAATTCAGAGGTGACTTTGGATGGAAGTGCCTCTTCTTCAGGCTCATTAATCACTTATGCTTGGTCAGGGCCAGGTATGATAACTAATGGAAATACAACTATGCCAACAGTTAATGGGGCAGGAACTTATACTTTGGTTGTAACGAATACTTATAGTCAATGTACTGATGATGTGGAGGTAATTGTGGTAGCTAATTTAGCAGAACCAACTGCGGTAGTTTCAGATATGAACGATGAAATTAATTGTACAACTCCTACTGTAATGTTGGATGGAACAGGTTCATCTACTGGAGACTTTACTTATTTGTGGACAACAAACGGTGGTGATATTGCTGCTGGAGATGAAACGATCTTAATGCCTACTGTTTCTGCAGCAGGTGAATATATCTTGACCGTAACAGATACTATCAATGGATGTACAGCGAGTGATACTACCATGGTTACTCAAGATGCTAATCTTCCAATTGCGAATGCTGGTCCTAATCGAATATTAAATTGTGAGATTCTAAGTGTTCAATTGGATGGATCGGGTTCTTCGTTTGGTGCTGAATTCAAATATGCTTGGACAACTGATATTGGAAATATTATAGGTGATACAACTTCAATTGCCCCTTTTGTAGATGCTGGAGGAATTTATACTTTGGAAGTTTTGGATACAATTAATAACTGTACAGCGACTTCTTCGATGACTGTTGTGGTGGATACAATTGCACCAATTCCAAATCCAGTAGCCTCTGGAGTTTTGACTTGTTCTCAACTTGAAATTTTATTATCACAAGGAACACCTGTTGGAAGTAATATTACGGTAGGATGGGATATAATTTCTGGAACGGTTGCTGGAACGAATGCTCAAGGCGATTTGATTATTGATGCAGTAGGAACTTTTCAACTGACACTTACTAATCTTGATAATGGCTGTAAGGACTCGACAACTATAGATGTATTGCAAAATATTGTAGAACCTATTGCTGATGCTGGAGATGACATAGTATTAGATTGTGGACAAACTGTTGCCACCTTAGATGGTTCTGGCTCTTCAACTGGAACTGATTTCATTTATCAATGGACAGCGCTTTCTGGAAATGCACCAGGGAATCCAACTACACTTACTCCGACCATTTCATCGGTTGGCGAATATTTAATCATGGTTACTGATACGATCAATGGATGTATGAATATGGATACGGTGGTTGTGACAGTAAGTGATGATTATCCAATTGTAGAAGCGGGAGCAAATGGAACAATTACATGTACTAATCCTGAAATAACTTTAGACGCGTCTTTAGTTTCTTCAAATGGACCTGGTTATCTTATTGAGTGGGTTGCTGCGGATGGTTCAGGTGTAGTAATTGATGGAAATGAAAATACTTTAATGCCTACTATAAATGAGCCTGGTGCTTATATTTTAACTATTACCAATCTCGATAATAATTGTTCTGCAACAGATCAATTATTTGTTTCTTCCAACAATACTCCTCCAGTTGCAATGGTAGTTCAAGACACACTTGAATTTGATTGTGATGAAATGACAGTCATGTTGGATGGAACTGGTTCGACTATAGCAGGTGTAGAATATCTTTGGAAAACAACAGATGGAAATATAGTTACAGGAGAAGATGAACTAATAGCAGAAGCCAACATTGGTGGAACGTATATGTTATGTGTGACCAATATGGATAATGGATGTGCAGATACTGCTACAGTTTTTGTAGAGGAAAAGGATGTTGCACCGATTTTGAATGTAGATCTTACTTCTAACATTACTTGTAGTAATCCAATCGTAACACTTGACGCCTCTGGAACGATACTTTTACCTAATCAAATTTTTGAATGGATAACTGGCCCGAATGGAAGTTATATCCCAGGAACAACTAATGGATTTATGCCGATGGTGAATGCTCAAGCATTTTATACATTGAGAGTGACTGATACCATTACAGGATGTATTTATCAAGATGGAGCATTGGTTTTAGTTGATTCAAGTTTGGTGATGGCAAGTGCAATGGTTGATGGGAATATTGATTGTGTGACTAATCTAGTTAATCTTGAAGCATCAGTTAATGCTTCAACGATGGATGTAATTTATAATTGGACAGCATCGATGGGAGGAAACATTACATCTCCCGATCCTACTCAATTAATGATTCAAGGTGATGCAGCAGGTATTTATCAGTTCGTTGCATTGGATACTTTGACAGGGTGTACTGATACCGTTAGTTTGGAAGTTGTAAATGATATGGTTCCCCCAATTACTGATGCTGGAATGGAAATTGAATTACCTTGTACTGCTACTTCTATTTTCCTCGATGGCTCAGGTTCATCTACGGGCGATGATTTCATTTACCTATGGACAACTGGAAATGGATCAATCGTCATAGGAACGGAAACAAATCTTAATCCAGAAGTTGAAGCCATTGGAACTTATATATTGACGGTTACGGATACTACGAATGGATGTTTTTCAACAGATCAAGTCGATGTCATAACGAGTCAAGCAATTACTGCAACAGCGATTACACCAGTTAATTTAGACTGCGGAGTCATTTCAATTCTTTTGGATGGAACAGGTTCTACAACTGGAGCAAACATTACTTATTTGTGGACGGCTTCAAATGGCGGACCTATTGTAAATGATGATAGTTTAATGCCTGAAGTTTCCTCTCCGGAGACTTATACTTTATTAGTTACTGACACTCAATCTGGATGTACAGCTACTGCAGATGTGGAAGTTGTCTTCAATAACACTTTCCCACTTGCTGATGCTGGAAGTGATTTAGCTGTTTGTGAAACGATAACTAATTTGGAAGGAAATTTACCAATTGATGTTACAGGGATTTGGTTGAGTCTTGGAAATGCTATACCAACTGATCCAGCTAGCCCGACTACAGAGGTGACCAATTTACAAGTTGGAGCGAATGTTTTTGTTTGGACACTTTCTGCTTTAGGTTGTCCTGAATATAGTTCTGATACGGTGATCGTAACGGTTGATGAAGTTTCAATAACCAATGATGATGTCTTTACCATGTTAGAAAATGAAGTGCTGGATTTTGATGTGAGCATAAATGATGTGGTTGGAGTAGGACAATTTATTAACTTGACCAACGTGGCAAATGGAACACTTAATAGTCTTGGAGGTGGTGGTTTTAACTACACGCCAAACTTAGATTTTATCGGAACGGAAACTTTTGAATATGAATTTTGCTCTGACATTTGTTTGGATGCTTGTGATACTTCCTTAGTTACGATTACGGTTAATATAAAAGATCCATTACCAATTGATAGTTTGATCCAACAAAATACTAACACCATTACTCCTAATGATGATGGATTAAATGATGTTTTTGTTTTTGATATTTTAGTTCAAAATCCGAACGACTATGTCAATAATGAATTAATTGTTTTCAATAGATGGGGTGATGTAGTGTATGAAGCAAAACCTTATAACAATGATTGGGGTGGAACAAATCAAAATGGAAAGCCTCTTCCTGAAGGAACTTATTATTATCTCCTTCGTTTGGATTTTGCGGCTGGACTTGTTTTAAAAGGTGATGTGACCATCTTAAGATCTGTCTCTTATACACATCTCCGAGCCCACGAGACCGAGGCT
>OJFR01000741.1_pt1 | contig 10232 bp, 4 predicted proteins | sample 1594121 | NCBI WGS metagenome assembly OJFR01 (sample SAMN05416812, study PRJEB24817) | seawater metagenome | isolation source: Sea water | place: Canada:Atlantic | collected 2013-07 | reverse complement strand
GATCAGCCTCGGTCTCGTGGGCTCGGAGATGTGTATAAGAGACAGTATTGTTTCTCACCATACCTTTATTTTTTATAAAAAAAATAAAAAAACTCACTACTTTAGCCAAGCAATAAACCTACTTTCTCAATAAGAGGATATTTAAATTTTATACTACGAAATGAAAATTTTCATTTTCCGAAGCTGACTTCATAAAATTAATAGATAATAGCTAAGACTATTCTCTCAAGATTTTAATTCGCCCGAACCGAAATTTGATAGTTTTCAATTCTAAAAACGAACTTTAAAGATTCTCTAATCACTTATCACCAAATGCTAGTAAAAACTTATGCAAGTGCCGTCCAAGGTGTAGAAGCACAAACCATTACCGTCGAAGTCAACACAGGAGGAGAAGCAAGAGACGGAAAAGATTTTTTTAATTTAGTTGGTTTACCAGATAGTGCTGTCCGAGAAGGATTTGCGCGAATAGAAGCTGCGATCAAGAATATTGGTATGCGAATGTTGCGTGTCAAATTGGTTGTGAATCTAGCTCCTGCCGATTTGAGAAAAGAAGGTTCATCTTATGACTTGCCGATTGCGATAGGATTATTGGCAAGTACTGGCCAGATGAAATTTGAGGAATTAGATAAATATGTTTTTATGGGCGAGCTGTCTTTGGATGGAGGATTGCGGCCGATCAAAGGTGCATTGCCGATTGCGATTCAAGCGAGGAAGGAAGGATACAAAGGTCTTTTTTTGCCAAAACAAAATGCAAGGGAAGCTGCGATTGTAAATAACCTTAATGTCTATGGAATTGAAAATTTGAAAGAAGCGGTTGATTTCTTTAATGAAAAAATAGAACTCGAACCAGTTGTAGTTGACACTCGATCTATTTTTGAAGATACCCAAGATATTTACTCAGTAGATTTTTCAGATGTGAAAGGTCAAGAGAATATTAAGCGTGCCCTTGAAATTGCAGCAGCGGGAGGACACAATGTAATTTTGATTGGTCCGCCGGGAGCAGGGAAGACGATGTTGGCGCGAAGGCTTCCGACTATTTTACCACCACTTAGTTTACACGAAGCATTGGAGACTACAAAGATTCATTCGGTATCAGGAATGCTTCCTGCGAATTCTGCTTTGGTTTCAACTCGTCCATTTCGATCTCCGCATCATACAATAAGTGATGTTGCTTTGGTTGGAGGTGGATCGAATCCTATGCCTGGTGAAATTTCTTTATCACATAATGGTGTTTTGTTTTTGGATGAGTTACCAGAATTTAAACGAACCGTTTTGGAGGTGATGCGACAGCCAATGGAGGAACGAAAGGTAACTATTTCGAGAGCAAAGATTACGGTTGATTACCCTGCGAGTTTTATGTTGGTGGCAAGTATGAATCCTTGTCCTTGTGGATTTTATAATCATCCAGACAAAGAATGTGTGTGTAGTCCGGGAGTAGTGAAACGATATTTGAATAAAATTTCAGGACCACTTTTGGATCGAATAGATTTGCATGTGGAAGTGACGCCAGTAAGTTATGATGAGTTGGCCGACTATACTCCTTCGAAAGAGACGAGTGAAAAGATTGTGAAGCGAGTCATCAAAGCGAGAGAAATTCAAATAGAAAGATTTAAAGATTATCCAACAATTCACAGCAATGCACAGATGCCCAGTCGTATGGTTAGGGAAGTTTGTCAATTAGATAAAACAGGAGTTACCTTGTTGAAAACGGCAATGGAAAAATTACAATTATCTGCACGAGCGTATGATCGTATTTTAAAAGTTGCTCGAACAGGGGCAGATTTGGCTGGAAGTGAGAATATTAAAATTGAGCATTTGGCGGAGGCGATTCAGTATCGGAGTTTGGATCGAGAGGGCTGGGCTGGGTGAAGTTAATAATTAAAGAATCGAAGATGAATATTTGAGTTGAAATATTTAGAGTTATTAAAATGGATTAGTTGATATAAAATAAAAAGGGAAACTATTCATGGTGGATAGTTTCCCTTTTTTTAGATAAAATAATTTTTTTAAAAAACCGAGCATGAGGAACAAAAGTTTCATGATACTTGCGACACATGCTCGGGGAAATAGGGGTGCTAATCTTCTTCTAAAATATCATCGTATGCCTTGATCAAAGTACTATATTGAACTTTAAGGTTGGCTAATAAACTAGCTGACAGATTAGTTACTGAACGATTCTTGCAGTACTTCTGCAAACAGTCAATGATGCCATCTACATTGATACCTTTTTTTCGCAAACGCTCTTTCATCTCCTTGGATAAATTCTTGTCACTTAACAAACAGCTGATGAGTTTGCAAAATTCCTCTCTTCCTTTATCTCCTTCATTCGGATTTCCACTCTCTGGATTTGGTCGATTTCCACCTGTCCAAACTGCTCCCGTTCTAACTTGCTCTCTCGTGAATTTTCGACCTCGTAAAGTGGTTCCATTTGCCATCACTCTAAATCGGTAAACTCCTGAACTGTCAGTTTTAACCTTAGTAATATATTCTCCATCGCCAATTTTGACAAAAGAAACTACACTTTGCTTTCCAGTTGGATCAACCATTTCAGCGGTAACGGATGCAGGTTTATTCAAAGGAATTTCATATTGAGACAGTTGGACCTTTACTTGAATAGTTGCGCCTGGCTCGTAATGATCTTGTGTTAAAAAAGTGTTCATCTTCAAGTTGGAGTACGCATGAATTAATAAAGTATATGGAACTCCTTTTGATGATCTTCTCGAACTCGAACTTGTTGCATCTATATGAGTTGCAGCAGGTTGATAAGAACTATGTTGAGAATGCTTCTCATTCATTTTTAAAACTGCTTGCCATTTTCCTTCTCGTTCGCCAGCACCAATCGGCAATGGCAAAGTTAATCTGTAAAACGCTACATTGTTTCCATAACTATGTTCCAATCCTGGCAATGAAGCACTATCAGCTGGAGTCAAGATTTGACCGTTTGGTGTTTCCAAATGGAAATCAATTAACTGAGGTCTTGGCAACATCAGAATGACATCAGAAGTAATATCTGCTTCATTCAAGTTGAATGGAATTCTATGCTCTTGACCTGCGAATAAAGTTCCGTCTGGATCAACTACCACTTCTTCATTATTGACTCCTGCTAAAATTTGTAAGAAATATTTAGCCAATTTGAAAATGCTATTTTCATCCAAAGCATCAGTCAATAATAAATATCCATTATTGGAATTGACTATCGCATTAAGTGCTGACGGTTTGATATTTTCTGCTTTTCCTAGACCAATCGCGAATACTCGATCATTGATTTGGTCGGCTACATCTGCAATATATTTCGGAGCAGTTTCATGTCCATCTGTAAATACGATGATAGATTTTGAATCATAACCGCCGACTGGATTTAGTCTCGTTTGCGCTCTTTCGATTCCATCTCCGATAGCGGTCGAGCCACTTATGTTTGGAGAAAAACCATTGATCGCAGATTTGATCGAAGTCCTATCCACATCAAATGGTGAAACTGGTCCGAGAGGACCAACAAATGAAAGTACATCATGAGGATCTTGATCAAAAGAAACAATGCCTAATCCATTTCCTTCCTGAATTACGTCTGCTAAAATGTTTGCCGAAAATCTTAACAAATCAATCCTTTTCGAATTTCCAATACCTGAAGGGAAATCCATACTTCCTGATTGATCAAGTGAAAGCATCAAGGCAGCAGTAGGTCTGGCAATAGTATTTGCAGTAATTGGAATGATCCATTCTTGCTCAGTTTGAGGATTCGTAACGGTAACGGAAAATCCATCTTCAGGTGCAATTGAATCTCCATCATTAGTTCCTGTATAAGTTACCCAGAGATAAACTTCTCGAACTAAATTAGCATCAGCCGAAGTGCCAATAGATTCCGATGTTCCAAGCGGAGTATCAAAAGGAACTCCCGGAGGTGTCATATTAAAATCTGCACTCCACAAACTTTTCACATTAAATCTTACTGCTCGTGCTGCTTGTTCTCCTTCCGGAATATCGTTGAAATTTAAATTAGTGGTAACCAATTCAATATCCCATCCTGCTTCGCGAACTGCTGCTGCAGCATCAATTCTTCCAAATCCATAAAATTCACTAAACATAGGGTTACCGTCGTAAGCTGCTTGATTGGAAAAATTACCATTGATATCTTGCCATCTTCCATCTGTGTCATTTTCACTTGGATTGATTTTGACTGCGGTATTTCGCATCAAATCTCTTACTTGAGTCCAAGTCAATTGAGGGTTAGCAGAAAGCATCAATGCTGCTGTCCCTGCACAAAGCGGAGTTGCATGAGAGGTGCCTCCAAAATTACTTCGGTAGTCTCTCGCTGCTGTAAAAATAGTAGTTCCATTTGTATGACTATTGAACAAGTTTCGATTTATAGTCACTTGATTTGCGCCATTATTAATTGCAATTATGACATGAGATTCGGTATTCCCACTTCCAGGATTATCCAACATGATCGCTTGACCATTAGCCATACCTGCGACGCTATTTACTGAAATAGTATTTGTTCCTGCGTTAGCATTGACAGTCAAATTCGTTTGGGCAGTTGGTCTTCCAACAGTACCATGTCCTTCTGGCGCAGAAGTAGGTGTTGCAGTAAATGGTGCAAAATTACCATTAGGATTATGCAACGGACTTCCACCCATATATGCATCATGACTTGGTGCGCAAAACTCTGTTACCGAACTAAAGTTACTGTAACTAGCTTGAATTTCAGTTACGCCATCATTAGCCAAAGTTGAAGCAGCAATAGAAAAACATTTATTATACATTCCCCAAGGTCGATCAAAAGTAATGTCATTATCGCTCCCAGCATTTGCTGCAGAAAAGAATAATAGAGTTCCTTTTCCACCTCGACCTTCATCTGTCAAAGCATCAAATACTGCTGCCATCGTTCCAGAAATCGGATTGCCAACGGAAGATCCCAAAGCAATACTACTTGAAATAACATCTGCTCCTGGAGTAATTTGTGCTGGAAAATCATCAATATCACTTTCAGGATCTAAGCCTCCTGCCCACAAATACATGTCTGCATATTTGGCTTCATTTCCACTTCTTCGCATTGCGATTATTCGAGCATTTCCTGCAACTCCCGCCACTCCTTCATTCGTTCCTGCTATACCAGAAAGGTTATTAGTGGAAGAGGCCGCTGCACTTGCACATGAAGTACCATGTCCACTACTCAAAGTATTATTATTAGGAACCATGGTGGCAAAGTCAAATGCTTGGTAAATTTTTGAACTACCATCACTTACTGTTCCATTGAAATCTGGGTGATTAGGATCTACTCCTGAATCTACAATTCCAATAATCACATCTGAGCTTCCGAAGGTCCGATTGACATTTATATTTCGAAGAAATTGCCATGCATCAGGAGTATTGATAAGTTGATGATCCCATTGTTCTGGGAATAAAAAATCAGTTGGTGTAATCGCATCTTCGATTACCGTTGATTCAAAACTAGGTTCTGCAAATTCTACTTCATTCAACTCCGCCAATTCATTGATGAGGTCAAATATTCGGTAAGTTGGAACATCCCCAGTTGTAAGATGGTAGAAGTTTCCTAAAACAGAAATCTTCCGTTTAATTTTCAATTTATAATTACCTGCCATTTTCTTTACTTCAGCTTCGGAAACATGATCTTCAAATTTTATCATGATTTCGTTGGTCAAAAGTGTCACTTGGTCTTCTGTAATATTTACAATTGGTAGTGCTGTATTGCTTTCTTCTTTTTCGATACTGGCACAAATTTTCATCCGTTCTTCCTTCGAAGATTTAGCTGGAAATTTGCAAATAAAAATTCCGCTGTTGAGAAAGTTTTCAGGTTGCTTTTCCATTTCTAGTTGGTGCTCCTTAGCCAAGTTTTGAGCAATACTTTTTCTGCTAGCAGAGATAAGATATACTTTCTGCTTGCCTTGTGAACCTCGTGCAGTTTTTTCAGGAACCTTGATTGCGATTCTATCTTCATCAGGAGAGAAAGGGACTTTTACTTTACCTCGATAATAGAATGGCATTCCTTTTTTTAGTAAAATAAAAAGCTCCAATTGGTTGGAACCATCGACTCTTACTTTTCTTTTTTCTTCTTCAAAAGGTTTTTTGGAAATAGTCAGAATGTACTCGCCTTTTTGAATTTTCTTTTCGGAAGTATAATGACCTTTTTTGTTTTCACAATTTAAAACGTACTCGTTTCTTTTGGAAGTCAATACTACTTCAGCATTCGAGATGGGAAGTTTTTCTGAGTTCAAGACTTGAACTTTGAATTTTGGTTTTTTGATTTTCATCGGTATTCTTTTAATGATTTTGGAAAAAGTCTAACAAGTATTTCACTAAAAAATATTTACGTTTGACCGCAATGTTTTTTTGCGAAAACACCTGTTAGCGCAGATAAAAAATTTGGTTTTTTGGCGCATAAGGCCATGATTAAGGGTAGATAGGGACTGGGATTAAATACTGTTGTTGTTAGTATTTTGGGAAAATAAAATGAGTATGAATAGGGTTGATTATTAGGTTTGTAGTAATAGAGGTAATGGGAGAAAAAGATATTTCAATAAATGATGTTTTTTTTTAATTTATTTTTTTGCGAAGTATTTTTTAAGAGGGGAGAGGGAGAGTATAGAAGAGAGAAAATATTTTAGGAGAAAAAAAATCCCGAATTTTCAATTAGAAAATTCGGGATTTTAATCATTATTTTTTTCAAAAAGATCACAACACCTCCAAAGTAATTGCTTTCATATTTTCAATCGAAGCGACTTTAGGCTCAATCAAATAAGATTAAATAGTAGTAGTACTTTCTTCATGTTTATATTTTTTTGAGAAAAGCTGGAATTGATTTATCAAATCAAATGTACCGTTTCAGATTTTTCTAAATAAAATATACTTCTTAATTTTTTCAGAAGACCGAGTTAAACTTTTGTTAGTACTATTTGCTTGCTCTGTGTAAGCGAGTAAAATAAGAAAGCCGCAAACAGTCTCCTGTTTGCGGCTTTGCATTTTTTTATATTAATTCGATTCTAGTGTATCAGGGCATAAATAATTGACACCTAAAACTCGCTTAATTTTTCACAAAAGAAGTGTTCAACATCTTGCTTTTATTAGTAGCAGAAAGTCTATAGAAACCTGTTGGAATATTGTCAACTGGAAAAGTTAACGAACCAGAAGAAACATTAAAAGAGTTAATCATGTTTCCATAAAAATCATAGATTACTACTGTGGTTTCTCCCTCCCAATTTTCAGGAAGATTGATATTCACTTCTCTTACTGTAGGATTTGGATAGAGTTGGATTTCTTCTCTGTCTGCTTTAAATTCTATCGCAATTATATCAGAATAAGACTTTTCACCATTAAAATCTACCTGAAGTAATCTATAGTAGTTCAATCCATCATTAGGAAATTGATCTGCCCAGTTATAAAAGGATTGCAAAGTAGTTGTTCCCCGACCATTTATATCGGCCAACTCATTAAAGTCAATACCATTTGTACTTTTTTCTACTGTAAAATAATCATTATTAATTTCAGAAGCAGTTATCCATTGAAGGTCAATCGTTTTTACTTTTGGTCTTCCGTCAAAAGAAGTTAATTCAACTGGCAAAATATTAAGTGCATTAAGTAGTGAAGCTTCGTAATTAAAGTATGGAAATGGGTTATCATTTAAATTGTTTACACCATGCCAATTTAATCCATTACTTTCAGTTTCTACACCAGGACTAGCAAGGATGGCAATTTTGGCGTTCTGAATTTTTTCTGCGAGGGTAGCTCCAGAAAATGGAATTAAACCTGTTCCATCAAATACAGTATTATCAAATTCTCCATCTCCTGTACCAACTGCCATTGCAGTAGCACTACCTACTGGTGCATTAAATTTATTCAATCCTACCGGTACACTTGTTCCAGAGTCATCTCCTAGAGACGGAGACGGATTCGAAGTGAAATTACCATCATTTGCATTCAAGATAAATATGAATGAAGGATTTGCAGAAGGATCTGATCCTCCAGCACCATCAGTATCTTGGAAAACAATAACTTGATCACCAGAATAAGTGAAATCGATAGCAGAACCTGTAATCAAAGCATCAGTATGAGAAGAGAATTGTGGATCAACTGCACCTCCATATTGAAAAATACTTCCTGCCTCTATTGCTGATGCTGCAACAAATTTTGTTGCTCCTTCTGGACAGCTAGTATATGCAGGATCAGTACTAAGGTCTGTGAAACTCCCGTTTAGGAATACGCCACAATCAGTAAAGTAAATAGTTGTCCCAGCCACTAAGTCGACAAAGGATACAAAAATAAATTTATCTCCTTCGCCTACTGAAGCCCCTGTACCTTCATCGATTTGTAAAACCATAATGTCACCTGGAGTCAAGGTAGTTCCTTGGGCAGAGGAAGTTAGAGAAAAACTAAAAGTCAAAAGAAAAAGAAAAGAAAGTCTTTTAATAATAAGTGTTGTTGTTGTAAAAAAATTCATGATTAACTTAATTTGTTAGTTTGAAAATAATGTGTGATTTGAATACGATGATTACACGATAGTATAACCTTATGGGGATATAATGGAGGGTTCTATTATAACTAATAGGTATAATTAATAGACTTGGATTAAATTAAGATTGGTATATTATTCGGTATGAAAAAAGTAGAATGTAGTGGATAGAATTTAAAGTTGTCACTATAAGTAGGGAGGGTATCTATAAAAGATATAATCAAAGATAAGGGATATAAAATTCAAATGAAAGGGCCTAGATAAAATATTTTTCTTTTAATAAAAAAAAATGAGAGTTTTTTAGACCTTTCGTCTTAGACCTTTCCTGTTAGAACGTGTTGTATAGGTGTAAAATAAAAATCCCGAATTTTCAACTAGAAAATTCGGGATGATTCCAGTTTTCTATTTATCAATAAAAGACGATGCTTAGTAAAGTTCGCTTAATTTTTCACAAAAGAAGTATTCAAGATTCTACTTTTAGTAATAGCAGAAAGTCTATAGAAACCCGCTGGAATATTGTCAACTGGAAAAGTTAATGAACCAGAAGAAATGGTAAATGAGTTAATTACATTTCCATAAAAATCATAAATTACTATTGAAGTTTCTTCATCCCAGTTTTCAGGAAGATTAATATTCACTTCCCTTGTTGTAGGATTAGGATAGAGTTGAATTTTATCTCTGTTCCCTTTAAAAGCTATCGCAATAATATCTGAATAAGACTTGTCACCATTGAAATCTACTTGAAGCAATCTATAATAATTCAGTCCATCATTAGGTGATTCATCTGCCCAATTATAAAAGGAATGTAAAGTAGTTGTTCCCCGACCATTTATATCGGTCATCTCTTTAAAGTCAATACCATTAGTACTTTTCTCTACTGTAAAATAATCATTATTAATTTCAGAAGCGGTTACCCATTGAAGATCGATAGACTTTATTTTAGGTCTTCCATTGAAAGAAATTAATTCAACTGGTAAAATATTAACGGCACCAAGTATCTCAGCTTCATATTGGAGATATAATATGTTACTTGGGTTATCTTCACCAAGCCAATATAATCCATCACTCAGATTTAATACACTTTGACGCGCAAGAATGTTAGCTTTGGCTGCCGCAATATTTTCAGCAAGAGTGGCGGCGCCAGTAAAAGGTATCCCCGTTCCATCAAATATAACATTATCAAAATCTCCTCCATTCCCAGAACCGACTGCGATTGCAGTAACAAGGTCTGTCAATCCAGACGGTATACTTGTTCCAGGAGAACCACCACCCATTCCAACTATAGAAGGGTCAGTAAAAACAGAAAAATTACCAGCCTTTGCATCCAAGATAAATATGAAGCTAGGATTTGCAGAAGGTTGTAAAGGTCCATTGCCATCCCCATCTTGAAATACAATAACTTGATCAGCTTCATAATTGAAATCTAATGAACCGGTGATCAAAGCATCAGTATGAGCAGAAAATTCTGTTTGAGGTGTATTGCCTCCATATTGAAATACAGTTCCTGCATCTATTGCCCCATCGGTAACAAATTTTATTGCACCTTCTGGACAAGTCAAATATGAAGATGCAATGCCTGTGTCTATAAAACCACCGGAGGTAAAAACTCCGCAATCCGTAAAGTAAATAGTTGTTCCTGCCATCAAGTCAACAAAGGTCACAAAAATGAACTTTTCAGTCTCATCGATTTGTAATACCATAATATCACCTGGAGCTAATACCTGTCTCTTATACACATCTCCGAGCCCACGAGACCGAGGCTGATCTC
>OJFR01000740.1_pt1 | contig 10233 bp, 5 predicted proteins | sample 1594121 | NCBI WGS metagenome assembly OJFR01 (sample SAMN05416812, study PRJEB24817) | seawater metagenome | isolation source: Sea water | place: Canada:Atlantic | collected 2013-07 | reverse complement strand
ACGAGATCAGCCTCGGTCTCGTGGGCTCGGAGATGTGTATAAGAGACAGACTGTATCCATTTCATTTCCTCCCACCTTCCATATCCAAGTCAACATCCCTTGGACTAATATTTTAAAATCTTGCCCAGTAAGATTTCCAAGATCATCCGTTTTTGTAGGATCATTTTCTAGAAAAAACAAACCAATGCCTTTAGCTGTTCCTTCACTCCAAGTCAATGCAGGCTGAAAGAAAACATCCATGTCGTATAATCCATCCGAATCAACAATAACATTTGTCCAAATCAAACTCATAATTCTTTTAATTTTGATTCTCAGGCAAATTTTGGTCATAAAATTGACCTTAAAATTTGCCAAAGAACGTTATTTTTTTATCCAGTTAGTAAGTTACTATGCCATGGGGCTGCACTTGCTGGGCCATCTGGTGAATCGATAACAAATTTCTGTTCTATCTTATGTTTAAATGTAAAACTCACTTTTACAAACAATACTTTTACTTTTGCCTTTACAGATACTTCAGCAGCGACCACTACATCAATTGGAGTATAGGCTGCTAACTGAAGAACAACAGATACTCTGACCATGACTTCAATTTCAATTGCGATGACTTTAAAATCAACTTCACCATAAAGTCTTCCTACAATGGCAACTCCACCTCGAATAGCATAATACAAAGAATCATCTCCTCCTCCTGGAGGCTTATAAAAGGAAATCACTCCTTCAATAATCCCTTGCATGGTAATGCTAAATTCAGCTTTTAAAGGACCTTTGTTGATAGATTTTCCAAGCCCCGCTCTAAGTCCAATTCCGAATTCATAAACAGGTGTAAATTCGCCTCCACCTTGTTTTAATTTTGGTGTACTGGTCGCTGTGGCAGAAGATAATTTATTGAAATAAAAACCTCCCGCTCCTGTAAATGGAAAAACTTCTAAAGCAAATGATCGCTCAAAATTAAAATTCCAAGGGAATCCTAAATCGACTTTGAAATCTCCATTGGTAAAAATATCAATGACAATAATTGGAAGCGTTACGGAAACTGCTCCGACAGTCATATGTCGAACAATGTCAGGAAGGACGAGTTCGGTGTGGTATTTACCGATCGTTTCTGAAATGCGTTGATAGAGAATTTCGAACTTTAGTCCAGCAAAATTCTTCGCCATTTCTCCATAGAGTTCTATCCGAATTCCTGTGATAAATGGGTCATTAAAAATAAGGCTTATGCTTAATGTTTTAAGTAAGGAAACATCCAATCCGATCAACCATGCTGCCTCTGGATTAAATACAATTGGACTGCCGTCTCCCAAGAATGATTGTCCTGGATCACCAACACTCAGTGTCCGATTTTCAATTAATTTCTTTTCAGCATCACTTAGCGAACCTCGTAAAAGTCCCATGACTTCTCCAATATTATTAACCTTGGCTGCATCCTTAAATGCCACTCGCTGTCCCATTCCTAAATATCTCAAATCGAAAATAGCTCCTCCTTGACCTGGTACGTCTGGAGGTCCACCATTGACAGGATCCCAGGTAATGGGTTTATTTTCACCTAAGAACGTACCATTAATGGTAATGGAAGTTTTTTTCTTTTTACCTCTTGGTTTGCTGGTGTAATTTAATTCTACTGATTCTATTTTTAAGAAAGTTTCAACGAGAGGTTTTACTTCATTCGGAACTAATTCCCTTAATCCACCAATAGTAATTCCAAAGACTTTTTCCTTATTCTTTTTGAGGGTAAGGGTAAGTTTGAGATTAGTAAGAAGTATGGCGAGATCAATTTTGGAAAGAAAATCCCAAGGTGGATCAAATTCATATTCCTCAATGGAAGGATCAACAAGTGCAGCGAAAAAAGTAACTACCTCGCCTAAGTAAAGGCTTGGCATATCTGTTAGACCAAATTCTAGTTTGATATTTCCCTCGGTGTCTTTATCATAATCTCCTCTTATTTCATATTGTCCTAATCTGATGATTAGAAATATTGCATTGGTACCTACATTAAAACCAAGTCCTAATTTTAGAAATTCAATTCCTGGAATTGGAGTTTGAACTGATCCATAGAGGATTCCTTGTAGGCCATCTTTATTTTTCCAAAGGTCAGCGAATGCATTTATTTTTAATGAAATTACTTGTCCACCAAAATCAATATTCGGTTCCCAGCCTAATTCACCATTTAAGGAAAACTCTGTTTCATGAGTATCATTTGTTTTATCTGTATCACCTTTATCATCTGTATCTTTCCTATAAGTAATTTTACTGCCGTATAAAATTATAGTTGTCAAACTAGGATCAATATCCAAGTTCTGAACATCATCGGTAATCAATCCTAACAAGTCATCAACCAAATCAAACCGCTCCCCTTCTTCTGATTTGGCAGCTACCAAAAAAGAATGAATTTCAGCTGATTGATAAATATCAAAATTCACCAAAATTCCATTATATTCTAATTCTATTCCAAATCCTTTTAGATCCATTTCTGTTTCATATTAAGAGTCATGGTTAAATAAAATTTTACACGATTATTTTTTTACATACGCTGCATACCACCCAACTAATCTTTTCTCTCGATCAATTTTACGAGGATCTCCAAAGAGTGTAATTTCTGTTCGCCCAGTTGGGGGAAAGGAAAGCACAAAAAATTCTAATCTGATATTTTTTAGGTTGAGTAAATAACCAACTTCACGTTCTGTATTATCCTTTAACAATTTTTTGCCATTATCATCCCATTCTGTTGTAAGAGGATAAACCACAAATCGAATAGATTTAAATACCAATTTAAGAATACCGACAATTGTAATCGATCGATCAGTTCCTGAAGAGCCAGGGAATCGAAGTCCAATGTAGGTTCCTTTTTTTCCTGCATTCCAGCCTACTAAAATATCTGCTTTGATTTTTGCCTTGGCACCTATATCTTCAGAGCTCTCCATGTTGAGTGCAAATGACATCCCATACCATTTACTATCATTTTCCCCAAGCACAATTGTTTCTAATGGAGTATTGACATCCATAAATCCGCTTTGCAATGAACCATCAGGTTTGCCAATTAGGAAGCCTTTAAAAGTGAGTGGGAATTTTTCATAAAGACTATTTGATCGCCATCCACTTTTTTCTAAATCAAATGCCATTTGATTCGGTACAAACGTGAAAGTGGAAACAGGTCTGGTAGTAGCTTCTTTTTCAAGATCAAATTCCATTAAGATTTGCATATTGCTAAAACTAAGATAGTCTGGATCTTCTGTAGCAATGCTTGGAGATTTTCCAAAAGATAAAATGTCAAATTGTTCTAAATAGGCAAATCTGATTCGACCCCAGAAAATAAATCGTCCAATCACTTTCATTGGATCAGCATCTAAATCTGGAATTGGATCTGTAACAAATTGTGCTTTGATAATCTCTACTTCTTCGAATGCGTTGCCCGAAAGTTTAAACCGATTCGCTCCCTTAAATCCAAATGAATAAGTCATTTTTCCATTATGCTCTTCAGCAACTCCGATCAGGCTGACAATATTTCGAGGACTATCCAAAAGTCGACTTGGTTCCTCAAATAGTTTTTCAATGACCAATAAAATCTCTGCTGCAAAATCTTTGATCCTCGAATTTTCAAAAACGACGACCAAGGATGCTACATGAAAATTATAACCAGATTCTGTTGCTACAGGAATTTCAGGATTGGAATAATCTATAAGTCCGAACAGAGATGATCTTTCGGGTTTAAGATTCGTTCCATCAGAAGTTACTTGAGTCAATTCTATTCCGATGTATTGAGCAAAAAATAATTCAGGATCTATTCCAGCAGCCAATGCCATTAATTCAGGAGGAAGTCCACCAGGAGGAACATGAATATTAAATCCAAGAATCCCAGTCCAATTTGCTTGGGTAGCTGCTTCTGCTAACACTTCATATTTTCCACTTTCTTTAGGATCGACTCTGCCCCCAATTTCTATTGCATCATAAAGAATGGATAAAAGAGTTGAACATGCTTTCTCTACCCCTTCATCGTCAACATTAAAGTGAGTAGGGAAAGACCATAGATCTGGTCTTGCAGCCAATTCTACCAAAGGCTTGTCGTGAAATTTGAAAACTAAAATAGTGTTCCTATTATTTTTATTCCAATCTTCTGTCCCCAATTGAAATATCCATTTTTTGATTTCCATGGAAGTAGGATCCAAACCATTCACAAGATCATTTTTGAAATTTTCAGAGATAGAGGATGGATCAGAAATCACCATAAAAAGTTGATTGGATTGTATGGCTGCCTTAAGTTTACTTCCATGTTTTATATCAACAAAAGGTATAACATTTGAAATTGGTTCACGTGTATCTCGTGCGAGTTCAAGTCGCGAGATGGTTTTATAATCTTGTGAAAAGGTTGCAATTAATCCTTGAGGTGTAGTTCCAATAGCATTTTTTTCTTCTTCTTCTGAGACTGGAATCAAAGGTATTTCATGATTGATTTCGGCACTAATTTCTTGTATGCGTTTTCTACGGAAATTATTTATCAGAGAAACTTCTAATAATTTTAAATCAGCAAGGGCATAGGGATCTACATCTCCATAAGGGAGCATGGGAAAGGCTCTTGCCACTCCATTTATTTCTAGTTCTGGTGGTAAACCCACCGACGGAATTTCTAGAAAATCTAAAAAATCTACACTCGATTCTTCTGCCTTGTAAAGAATTGCTTGTTCAGGTTGTGCATAATAAACTGCTCCATCACCTTGAGTGATGTATACCCAAGAGGTGGTAGCTTGATCATTCAAATCTCCCTCTCCAATTCCTGAAGAAATCAGCGTATCTATTAACCAAGTCACTAATTCTTCTACTCTTTCCAATTTATTATACTCTGCAGATTGACTGAAGGTAAATGAAAAATTGGTGGGAAAATAGTCATTTTTAATAATCTCTAAATAATCTACTCCCGCTTCATTATCAATAATTTGAAGATCACTTCTTTTATCTATAATCGCAGCATCTTGGTCTGTCGTATTAGCATCAAGTTCATCACCAGTTTCTGCTTCATAGATTATTGGAAAATCACGTAGCAATGCAGTAACAGAAACATGTGCAGGAGCATAAGCTGCTTGACCTGGCACAAATGTAAAAATAGCTGCAGGTTCAGATTTAACTTTAATATACTCTACTCCTGAAATCCCACAATCAACATTGGCTTCCGCCTTAAGGTCGATTCTAGCATCATCATGATAGTTGGGAATTTGAATTTTGAATTGCCCTGCTGGAACTAAATATAATGGTGTCGCATGACTTTTTTCATTGGACAAAAGAGAAGGTCGAAAAGCAAACTGAAGTCTACTTTTTTCTAGCCATGGAATCAAGTGTACTCGATATCCCAAATTGGTTCGATAGGAAGATGGTAACCCTGTATCCTTTCCAATCCCAGGAATTTCCTTAAAAATAAAATGGGTTCGTTCTGCCACTAAAGGGTAAAGCAAATCAAGTTGAACTTTAAAAGGAATCGTGTTAGGATAATATTTAAAAGCTTTATGAGGATTTTCATTTCCATCCAATTGAGGATGCGTTTCGTCAAAAATAGGATAACGGTGAGATGCCAAATAAAAACTATCTCCCGGTTCTGGAAATTCAGGATCTCTAAAAAATATTCTTAAACCTATATCCAACTGATTCAAACTAGGATAGCCAAAACTTGAGGTCTCTTCTTCTGTATTTATTTCTTTTTTTAATTCCAACTCAAATTGCAAACAACCTAAGGATTCATCATACATTGGCAAGATCACAGTATCGCTAATGTCTGAAAAACGATGTAATCCATTTCCAGCACTTAGTTCAAATCCTCGTTGATTATTTTCTATTTTAGAAAAAACAAACTGGCGGACTACTCTCTTATTTTTATCTGTACCATTTTCTTTCAGTTCGAGAGTAGTTCCTTTCGCTATGGAAAAAGAATAGTTATGCAAATCTAAATGTGCTAGACAACTTACCCTTCGATTACCAAAATCACCTTCTACAGAAATGGAATTGTTGCGCCATTGACTAAGTTCTTCCAAAGGATTATCTATCCAAAGAAAACGGACTTGTTGATGAACTGGCTCGCTTAAGTATTTCTTTAGTCGGCTTTCCAAAGAAGGTATGGAGGCGTCTGTTTTTTCTTCTCTTGTCATTTTCAAGAAAAGAAAAACACCGTCATTTGATTTCTCACGACTTTTTAAAGTAATAAAACCCGCAGGACCAAACCAGGCAGGAATATATCCTTCGGTTAAACTATTGTTCTCCCATTCATCGAACGGCTCACTATTATATTCCCATTTTGTAATATCCATTTGGTTAAATTTTAGAAATAAAATCGGTCACCTTTGATTAAAGGAAGATCTAAAACATTTATAGCTGAGCCTGGTTTTTCTATGTCTGAAAAATTGATAAAGCGATATTCTGGTTGACTATCTGCTCCTTCATGAATTCGACGTAATGGTCTCGATTTTCCCATAAAAACACTCAAATCTTGATTAAGTCCATCTCTTGGAATATCGTCATACTGCTCGACCAATTGGCGAATAGTAGTTCCTACGGGAACAAAGACTGCCTCATCACTTACATAAACTTTGATTTCTGGAACGACCATAGCTTTACCTCTAAAGTAAAAACTTACACTATCGGCAGTATTTTCAACTTCATCATTTGCTTCTAACTTTTCAATTAAATTTGTTGTAGCAGTATCTAAATTTTCTAAACTATCTGCACCAATGAAAGTAACTAGACGCTCTGGATCATTTCCTGAATTTGGTTGTTTTGGGTACACCAATCGATAGTAGGCTTTTCTATTACTCGCTTTGAGTAAGTCAAATACACCCCCTGCACCATCATTTCTCAAGTCCATCTCATTGTCTGTCCCTAGTCGTGAAATGAAAGAACCAAAACCTATCAATTGAGAAGAATTGTCATCCGAGTCAGTATGGGTATAACTATTTACATTGATATAAAATCCTCCGCTTCCTGCATAGCCCCGTAGTGCTGTAGGATCAGAAGCTTGGACAAATTGGTAATTCTGAAAATCAATGCGTAACCGCATTCCACCATTTAGATCAAGGTAATTTTCAGTCAGATTCCAACCATAGTAATATTCTAAAACTTGATTATAATTGAGTGGAAGTCGTTCTATAATTCTTTGTCTGAGCAAATGAATTTTATCATCTGAAAGAGCGGCAATTACTTCATCTGCGAAAAAATCATCGTATTTTATTTTAATGTCAACTCCATCTTTTACATCAATATTTAAACAAATTTCTTGATTCTCATTTTTCACAATCGAAATAGATTCATTGCCTAGCGAGAGGCTGGAATCAAAAGCAATTAAATTGTTGGGTAAAACGGAAAGGACACCATTCTCAGATGTTTCTGATCCTTTAAATTGGATGATGGCATCCGTGTTGATATAATAATCTTCTTGATGACTTCGAAGTTCAATAAATAGATCATCAGCTTGGATTTTTATTTCTTCCAAAATCTCCTCTAGCAATTCATTTTTAGAAGCAGGAGCTTGATACAATCGACGCTCAGCTAATTGAATATTTTTCTGTTCTCCTGAGGGAGCGGTGTAGTCAAAATTCGAATTTAGTAATGCGAGGAAACCTTCCTGTTGCAATTCCACTTCTAAACTGATATGAATAATTGTGTCGATCAATTCAATGTCTTCCCCATTTCTAATTCCGCTAGTTTCATTAACTGTAGCTGGAATAATAAGAGAAAAAATCATATCAAAAGCAGTACTACCTTTTAATATTTGTCCCCAATTTACATCGTCAATTTCTCTTTCCTCTGAGGTAAAAACCATTTCCTCTCCCAACCAATTTCCATTTAAAATAGTTGGATCTGATAAAAGTAAATGTGGTCTTCCTATTTTTATTCCGCCATATTCAGATACATGATTTTCAAGGACCATAGATATTAATCCATGCTCTTGATGCTCACCAAAGGAAAGTTCCCAATTATTTTCATTTCCAATTTTCAGCAAAATATCATTATACTTAGCCACACCAATTCCTGAAATATTTATGGGTTGAGTTTCATCGGGTGAACTAGTTAATTCTAAGCTCCCACTTGATTCTTCCAAATGTGCATTTAATTCAAAAAAGTCTTCCCAAAATATCGTTTGGAATTTTCCAGAAAAAGCCCAAGAAGCATCTTTTAATTTATTACAATCAATCTCTATCTTTCTAAAACCAAGTTGAGGTTTTATATTAAAATCAACTTCTCGACTTGCAACCAATGCTGCGGAATCTTCACTTGTAGTCAAGTGAAATGGATAAGCCTCATCCGTCAATGGAGCAATCATATTGTCTAAACTAAAATCACCTGTTATTTTCACAGCAGGCAAATAATGAAGATTAACTTCCTCTCCTGTCAGGGCACGATTATAAATTGCGAGGTGATGAATTTCCCCTTTCCATGGTTGACCTTTGTAAATATTCCCAGGAGTCATATGTGGTATATCACTCCCTACCACCATGCGAAGATTACCTCCCCAAAGATTCAAATAATCTGGATTATGTCTTTCGACAGTTAGTATCCCATTGATATAAATTCGTTGCATGCCTTCCTTACTACAAGAATAAACTAGATGCGTTTGTTGATCTCCCATCGAATTTGCAGGACTCTTTATTGGATGTTCCCAACTACGAATACCGGGATGCATACCTAGTGGAGGAAACTTAAAATTAGCCCTTGCAAATGAACTTGGTTGATCAACTTCAGTATGCCATGGCCCTTGTCCAAGTTTGAAATTATAGGGATAATTTTGTCCTACTATTTTACCATTAAATGAAAAAATGCATGCTTTCTCTTTATGATTAGTTTTAGTCGGGGTAATCCACATTTCGATAGAAAAAGATTCGGTTTGAAGGATAGACTCCACCACCGTGTTGGTTATATTTTCTGGACTTGCTAAAACTCCTCCATCTAAAGTAATCCCGCTTTTTGTCCAAGTGGCAGCGTAAGGATCGCTGGGCTTATCTTTAAAATTTTCCTCTCCTCTAAAATAAAGGCTAGGTGCTCCCTGACCTGAAATATCATGTGTTGCAACATCACCAGCCTTGCCATCAAAAGTATAAATCCCTTGCACTTGTGCCCACCGATCATAGGATTGCCCTAGTTCTACCGTAATTTTACTGAGCTCTCCAATTGCATCCATTTGAAATTTGTGGCCAGCATTTGAAAAAATCAAAGTTTCACTATCCTCATTCCAATCCAATTTCATTACCAACTTTTTCCAGTCTTCAAAAACACCTTGCTCCAAGTGAAGGGATACCTTCCCTGTAAGAGATACAACAGATGGTTTGTTAAATCCAATATTTCCGTATGAGTAAGTAAGATCCAATCCAGAAAAATAATATTGGGGACCATGAGCAAATGCTTGACTCCCCTCAGTCTTTGGAGATTGTATATTAAGCGTATATTTCTCAGCTGCAAAACCGACTTTCTCTGCTTTAAAGCTAACTTTATAAAATGCATCATTAGGTGAGGCAGGCAAAGAATTTAAAATGATGTGTCCTGTTCCTTTAACTGGTCCTGAATTCTTTTTTATTGATTTGCTTAAAGATTTCATGGGAGCATTTTCTCCTAAGTCAGATAATAGAATACCTTCTGTACTTAGTTCAAATCCAAATTTAAGACCTTTAGCTGTTGATGTATTAATGAGGAGAACTCCTCTTCCAATAATTTTTTTCATTTTTGATTTTTATATCGAGGTTTGTTTTCAAAATAATATTACATACTCATTAAGTATACGATTGCATATCATTTGTAATCAGCTTAATAGTGTGGATAGAAATACTTAAAGGCTATTCGAGATTAATAAAACTAGAATGGGAAGATTTTGAGCAATAAAAATATTGGTAAGATGAAAGGATCATCTTATCAAATAAAGAAAAAATTTCAGGAAAATTATGGTTGGTATTCACATCTACCTTTGTAGTATACTCAAAAAGTACAGGTAGAATATTTTTAATGTAGGTTTGGATAACTCGCATAAAACTAGCGTTTTGGTTATCCCTTCTGAGTTTGGTTTTTCGTATTTTTTTATTCGACAACCGCATTAATAAAATGCATTATTGTCAATTGTTTTCTCTTGGTGTTTGCTTAATGGTCAATAATTTATTTTATCACTAATAAATTAACCTATCCTAAATTCTGTAAAGGTCTTTCAAAGTGATAAAACTAATTATGGGTCTAAACCTGTCTCTTATACACATCTGACGCTGCCGACGAATAGAGAGG
>OJFR01000739.1_pt1 | contig 10233 bp, 9 predicted proteins | sample 1594121 | NCBI WGS metagenome assembly OJFR01 (sample SAMN05416812, study PRJEB24817) | seawater metagenome | isolation source: Sea water | place: Canada:Atlantic | collected 2013-07 | reverse complement strand
TCGGTCTCGTGGGCTCGGAGATGTGTATAAGAGACAGGTATTTAATTTTTTCCCTTTTTATAGCAATAGGCGTATTGTCCTGTTTTTCATCATGTAACAAGGACGATGATTCATGTACAAAAATAACTTGGTATCAAGATGCTGATGCTGATGGATTAGGAAATTCAGCAGTTAGCCAAGAGGCTTGCGATCAACCAACAGGTTATGTTTCCAACAATATTGACACAGACGACACAGTTTCTTCAGGAGCAACTTTACATGCTGCCTTCGCAGAATTTGATGAAGGGAATACTGATATTTATTTGGACGGAACGAACGTGGTAATCGAAACCAATGGTTTACCAAATCATAGTTCAGTTTACTGGGGAGATGGTCATGCTTTATATCAAGACGAACCAGATGTTGCTTTGACGCCAAGCATAATTCCAAATTACGATGCTTCTGCTTCTTTGACTGTTTCTACCAGTCCACAACTAGCATCAAGCTCTACATCTACTCAACTTGGAGCAATTGGAATCTCCGTAAGTGGCGCTGCTATCTTTAATGATTCAGAAGGGAATGGTCCTTTGTCAGATGCAATTGTGTCTTTGGATTATGCAGGAGCTCATATCGGTCCATCAGAATATCACTACCATTTGGAGCCAATTCCATTCTCATCTGATGATGAAAATTTAGTTGGAATTATGGCTGATGGATTTTTTATCTATGGAAGAAAATGTAATTCTACCAATGACTATCCAGATGATTTAGATGCATCGGGAGGACATCAAACAGCAACTCAACATAATAGTGATGGGGAATATCATTACCACATTATCAATGAATTTTATACAGGTTCTTACATCTTATTATTTGGCGGAGATTATCAAGGTACACCAAATGGCATTAACTAAATTATATTTTTCAGCAGTTCTTTTGTTATTGGTAAGTTGTGAAAATATTCCAGCGGATCAATCAAGTTTGCAAATGACAAACTTTGAAAAAAAAACGGAAACTAAAGTTATCCCAAATTTACAAATAGCAAAAGAACAACTAGAACTCAACCAACTCGAAGGGAAATGGTATTTTAAAAATGAACCCTTCTCCGGATATTCTCTAGTGTACCATCCAAATGGAATAGTCGCTGAACGGATCGGTTTTTACCATGGAAAAAGAGAAGGACTTGCTCAGAAATTTTACTCTGATAGTTTACTGCAAAAAGAATTTTACTACCGAGCCAATAAATTAGATGGCATCGTAAAAGTTTGGTCTTCAAATCCAAATAGTATTTTAATTGTAAAATCAAATTATGTCAATGGAGTGCGACACGGAGTACAAACAAAGTGGTACCACAATGGCCAAATGTTACGACAGACAAATTTGAATATGGGAAAAGAAGAAGGCATGCAAAAAGCATGGTTAAAAAATGGAAAAATTTATATCAACTACGAAGCCAAAAACGGTCGAACGTTTGGTTTAAAAAAAGCAAATCTCTGTTATGAATTGGAAGATGAAGTTATTCAGTTTACTAGTAATAAGTAGTTTCCTTTTTTTCAGTTGTGAAAAAAAAGCAGAGAATAATAGTCGTGTAGAAACATTACCTTTTTACAACAAAGCTACTTTTACGCCCAATTGGTTAAGTGCTGATGATCCAGCATTAAATGACTTTCATAAAATTTCTCCATTCACTTTAACTAATCAAGAAGGAGAAACGATTACTGAAAAAACCTTTGAAGGAAAAATTTACATCACCGATTTTTTCTTTACGATTTGCCCTGGCATTTGTCCGAAGCTGACTAAAAACATGGGTACTTTGCAAGAAACATTTATGGCAAATGATGATGTGCTTTTACTTTCTCATTCAGTAACTCCTGAAATGGATTCTGTTTCTGTTTTAAAAAAATACGCAAAGGAAAATGGGATTCTTTCTAAAAAATGGCATTTGGTAACTGGCACTCAAAAAGATATCTACAAACTTGGTCGAAAGGATTATTTCATAGAAGAAAATTTAGGCTTGGAAAAAGAAGCAGACGATTTTTTACATACTGAAAACTTTGTTTTGATTGATCAAAATAAACACATCCGGGGAATTTATAATGGTTTAAATCCGACATCGGTAAATCAATTAATCAAAGATGTAAAGACTTTGCAGATGGAAAAATAATCATTTGCTATCAGCTGTACATAACAATCCCCTCTACTACTTGCTGCAAACATGAATAATAAATTATATTTGCAACAAACGAACAATATAATCATGCAACGACAACTATTCATTTTTCTATTCTCTCTAATTACTTATCATGCCTTTGCTCAACCAGCACCTTGTGGTCCCGATCCTGAAATGACTCCTACCTGCCTTGAAGCATGTGTGATTTGCGACATTGATGGTTTTACAGGAAGGAATACTTCAACAGTTATGGGGCAAGGTTTTACTGGCTTTTGCACCACTCAATATAACAGAATGGCGTACATCGCTTTTATTGCAGGAACGGAAGATTTAGACATTGAATTTACAGTAACAAACTGCACTATCGATTGGGGTTTGGAAGTGGGTATTTTTGAAAGTTTTGATTGTGAAACTTTTAGTGCTGTTACTATTTGTGATACCGATGTACAACCTAATTCAACGATTACCTTGAGTAATACCGTTCCATTGGTTATAGGTCAACATTATTATATTGTGGTGGATGGCTCGAATAATGATGAGTGTGATTGGACTTTTAATGTAGTCAATGGAAGTACTGCCGTTGGGCTATTAACTACCTCTGGCGACATCAGCGGTTTGGCACAAACTTGTCCTGATATGTCTACCACTTATTCCACAACAGGCGATGTTGGAGCAGCACTTTTTTATTGGACTGTAGATGGAAACCCAGCAGGCGGAACAACTCAAACTGTTGACATTATTTTCCCAGCCGACGGAACTTATGAGTTATGTGTGACTGCTGCAAATGTTTGCGACGATGCTCCTCCAAGTTGCACGACTGTGGAAGTTGTGACTCCAGAAATTTTGAATTTAGTGGAAGAAATTTGCGATAACGATTGCTACGATGTGGCAGGGCAAACTATTTGTGTAAGTGGGATTTATGATTTTGTGATCACCCTTCCGAATGGATGTGATAGTTTGATATTTTTAGATTTAACTGTTTTGCCGCAGGCACAAGAAATCGTAGATATTAATTTATGTGTTGGTCAGGAATTTTTTATTGGCACTACTCCATATTCAACGACAGGTATTTTCATTGATACTATTTTGACAGCAGCAGCTTGCGATAGTATTGTTACACTTGATTTATTTATGGTGGAATGTGAAATTATAGGATCGACAAATTTCATTTCTCCAATTTGTAATGGTGATGCCAATGGCTTTCTAGTTTTCTCGGTTCAAAATGGAACGCCTCCTTTCGACTATGTTTGGGAGCACATCACAGATGTAACAATTTTTGGATCAGGAAGCACCATTTTATTTGACAATAATCAAATCTCCAATGTTCCTGCTGGTATTTATGAAATAAATATCATGGACGATTTTGGAAACAATGTAGTTCTTTTTCAAGAAGTGACAGAGCCTTCCGTTTTGACTGTCGCAACTGATGCAATTGATATTGATGGATTTAATTTGAGTTGTAATGGAGGAATGGATGGAATAGCTTTGGCAACTGGAAATGGAGGAGTACTACCCTACTCTTTCGCTTGGAGTGATAATCAAATGCAAATTGGAGATCAAGCAAATAACTTAGCCGCAGGTTTTTACACCGTCAGCATCACCGATGATAATGGTTGTGTACAAACTAATAATATTGCTTTGACTGAACCAACTCCAATTGAATTTTTGATCAATTATATCGATCCAAATTGTGATGGATTCGAAACTGGTTTGATTCAAATAGATTCAGTTTGGGGGGGAACTCCTTCTTACCAAACTGCTTTAGGTAGTGGCCCATTTAGTTCAGCAATCGTTTATCAAGATCTTGGCTCAGGCACCTATGATATTTCAATCATAGATGACAATGGTTGTGAAACAGAAGACAGCGGAACTTTGATCGCACCTGATATTCCAGTTCTTTTTATGGGGCCAGATTTAGAAGTTGATTTGGGTTGTGATATTTTAATTCCAGTTACGACAAATAATACAAACCTTGTGGACATCATATGGACAAGTGTGGATAACTCTTTGGATTGTGATACTTGCCTTCGTCCAATGGCAAGTCCGCTTAATAGTACTTCATATTCATTGATGGTAACTTCTATTGATGATTGTTCAACGAGCGATTCGATTAATATTTTTGTCAATAAAATTCGAGATGTTTTTGTGCCAAATGCTTTCTCTCCAAATGGCGATGGTTCCAATGATTACTTTTTTATCAATGCAAATAAATCTGTTTCATTGATAACAAATATGAAAGTATTCAATCGCTGGGGAGCTTTAATTTTTGAAGGAAATGATTTGCCACCGAATGATTTTAGTTACGGATGGAATGGATTTTTTAAAGGAAAATTAGTGAGTTCGGGCGTTTATGTTTGGATGGCGGAGATTGAATATTTGGACGGAGAAGTCATTAAGTTATCAGGCGATTTGACGATAACTCTGTAAAATACAATCTATCAAATTTAAAAAACATGCGCAAGTTTTAACACACCTTGCCATCTAATTTATATGAAGTTTTATAGTCTTTTTGTTTTGATTTTTTTTTCATTCTACTCATTTGCACAACAATCAAATGAAGTAATCGAATTCAAAATTTCTATCAATCAACATCTTATAAAAGTGGGTGAAAAATATTTTACCCACGCCCAATCGGATAGCATTCATTTTGAAGCTATCCGATTTTACATTTCTAATTTTCAGTTTTTTCAAGATGATGTACTAGTTTCATTTTTGGAAAAAAAACATCATTTGATTGATTTGGAAAATCCTGAATCTTTAAAAATCAATTTAGAAAAAAATGCTGATCTCAATTTTAATAATATAAAATTTGATTTTGGAATTGATAGTTTGACAAATGTTTCTGGAGCATTTGGCGGAGATTTAGATCCAACAAATGGAATGTATTGGACTTGGCAAAGTGGATATATTAACTTCAAATTGGAAGGTGTGACGCCAAGTTGTCCTGCTAGAAATAATTTTTTCCAATTTCACCTTGGTGGTTATCAAGCTCCTTTTACAAATGTGCAAAGTGTTGAGTTAGCTGTTTTTAATAAAAGAAATATCATGATCGAACTTCCCATAGATCAGCTTTTAGAAAAAATTAATTTAAAAGAAACTTTTCAAATAATGAGTCCTAATCAACAAGCAGTTGACATGGCTCAATTAGTGGCTTCTCTATTTTCTATCTCAAAATGAAATTAAAATTTTACTTTTTAATCTTAGCCGTTTTCTGTTGTGTGGCATTTTGTGCGGAACAAACCTCCTATTTCAACCCTCCCGAACATTTCCCAAAACCAGCATACGATTTTTCTAACAACCCACTTACGAAAGAAAAAATAGAACTTGGAAGAGCATTGTTTTACGATCCCATTTTATCTAAAGACAATACTATTTCCTGTGCTTCTTGCCATTCACCTTACAATGCATTTGCACACACCGATCATGATTTGAGTCATGGCATCAACGATGAAATTGGAACTCGAAACGCCCCTGCCCTCTTCAATCTTGCTTGGCAAAAAACATTTATGTGGGATGGAGCAATCAATCATCTCGACATGCAAGCACTCGCTCCGATCAGTCATCCAAAAGAAATGAATGAGAATTTGAAGAATGTTGTGGTTAAATTGCAAAACAAAAAAATCTATCCTTCACTTTTTTATCAAGCTTTTCAAGATAGTCTAATTACTGGTGAGTACATTTTAAAAGCATTATCGCAGTTTCAACTGACGTTAGTTTCTGCTACTTCAAAATATGATGAGGTCAAAAAAGGGTTAACTCAATTTTCTAAGCAAGAACAAAGCGGTTATTTTTTATTTCAAAAAAACTGTAACTCGTGCCACACGGAACCGCTTTTTTCCAATCAAAAATTTGCAAACAATGGACTTACTGTCGATACTACCTTAAATGATTTTGGAAAGTGGATGATTTCCAGACAAAGTGTAGACAGTTTAAAGTTTAAAATACCAACTTTGCGAAATTTGAGTTTTACTCATCCTTACATGCACGATGGCAGATTTCGAAAATTAAATCAAGTATTGAGTCACTACAGCAAAGGAATTCTCCAAACTCCAACACTAGCAAAAGAACTAAAAAATTCCATCCAACTTACCTCAAATGAAAAAACAGATTTGATCGCATTTTTGCTCACTTTAGATGATAAAGATTTTGTCTTCGATCAAAAACATCAATTTCCAAGAGAAATACTCATTTCTAAGTAGGTCTTTTCTAATCTGGACTGTCTTTATAAAAAACAATATTTAATATGAAAAAAATTCTCCTTTCAATCTATATTTTTAGCTTGTCCATAATGAGCCAAGCTCAAGGTCCAGAAATAACATCTTGGTTGCAGAATACGACCGAAACAGGAACTTATTACATGCAAGGTAACTCTACCGCCATTGATAATGGTATTTTAGTTAATTGCCAAAAAGTGGAATATTCAACAGACTTCGTGTATGTCAGCACTAGTGGAATCCCAGCCTACACAACTGGACCATTTTTAGATGGAAATCCTTCTCAAGCTTCTGATCAAGATGCGATTTACAAAATTCCTCTTTTCCCAGAAGAAAATGATGGTAACCCAACAGCTACCACAGGTGGAAATATTGGCGTATTTGTTAATGGTGTTTCTCTTTTCGATTATCGAGATGGAGTGGCTTGGAATCCTAACACAAATGCGCTTTGTGGTGGTCCAGGTAATGATCCTTGCCCAGGAGGTCCAATGGCTCAAAATGATTGGAATCGAGATGCAATTCCTGCAGAAATGGGCGGCTTTGATTGTTCCAAGGCACACCCAGCAATGGGGAATTATCATCATCATCAAAATCCATCAGCTTTTAAACTAGATATAGATGTGCTTTCTGATGTTTGTAATTTATACAACGCAGAAGGATTGTATGCCATTGATGAAACACAACATTCTCCTTTGATTGGATTTGCCTATGATGGTTTCCCAATTTATGGAGCTTATGCTTTCAAAAACACAGATGGAACGGGAGTAGTCACACGAATGAAATCAAGCTATCAATTAAAAAATATTACAACTAGACCTAATGGCCCAGATGTAGATCAAACAATAACTGTAAATGGCCCTGGAGGTTCTAATACTGAAGTACTATTTTTGGGTTATTTTAGAGAAGATTATGAGTATGTTTCTCATACCGAGGAGGATTATTTGGATGAGCACAATGGTCGAGTTTGTAAAACACCAGAGTATCCTGATGGAACCTATGCTTATTTTGCAACTGTAGATGAAAATTGGAATTCTGCCTATCCATATGTTGTCGGTCCAACTTTCTATGGTAATTATGAAAATCGAAAGGTGAATTCGGTTAATGAAACTACGACTGTTTATGATGGTACTTCAAGTCTTTCAGAAACAAAATTTGACAACTTAAACATTTCTATTTTTCCAAATCCAGCAACTGATTTAATTGCGATTCAAATTGCAGGTTTAGTAGATGAGGATTTGGAAGTTGAGTTAGTAGATTTGTCTGGAAAAGTAGTGCGTAGTTCAAAAGTTAGTAAAGGAACTACAATTGCTTATTTTGATGTTCAGACTGTTTATGCAGGAATTTATTTAGTAAAAATTTCGAATGGTAAGTTAAGTGTTTCGGAGAAGGTGGTGATTTCGAAGTAGTAGAAGTTTATCTTTTAGAAAACAGAAGCGGATTAACAATTATAAAATTGTTAATCCGCTTTTTATTTATTCCAAAAATTGCCTTAGCTAAGGTTAATTCATTTTTCATTTCTCAATAAAATCTAATTACATTTGTATCGATTTTTCATCAACGGTGACTACCAGTTTATAACCGATATAAAATGAGTAAAAAGAAAATTAAAGTAGAACAAATTGACATTTCTATCCTCAAAAAGGAGGGCAGAGATTACATTTGTATTACAGATATTGCTCGTAAATTTTCAGATTCTCCAAATGATACCATTAAATCATATTTGAGGAATGGGAACAATTTAGAATATATGGCAGCATGGGAACGGCTTTATAATGAGAACTTTAAAACGGTCGTAGCCGACCGATTTAGAATTGAAAGTGTAAAAAATAGTTTTACATTATCAGTTAAACAATGGGTGGCCAAAACTAAAGCCATAGGAATTTATTCTACCCCAGGAAGATATGGAGGAACTTATGCTCAGAAGGATATTGCATATCAGTTTGCAATGTGGTTGAGTCCTGTTTTTCAATTATATATTGTCAAAGAATTTGATCGATTGAAACAGGTTGAGGAAAAAAGCCAACAGTTTTATTTGGATAAAATTTTCAACTCAACATTAGAAGCGAATCAATTATCCAAATTTCTTTTGGATGGTCAACAATTACCTGATGATGAATAATCTTTTCCATTTTAAAGCGGTCGTAACCGACCGCTTTAAAAAATTTACTTCAAAATATAAATCCACCAATGTCAAGTAATAATTACTTCACTCACGAATCAGCTTACGTTGATGATGATTGTGAAATCGGAGAAGGAACGAAAATATGGCACTTTTGCCACGTCATGTCTAATTGTAAAATTGGAAAAGACTGCAGCCTAGGGCAAAACGTTTTTGTAGCCTCTAAAGTCATTTTAGGTAATAATGTAAAGGTTCAAAATAACGTATCCATTTACGAAGGCGTTTTTTGTGAAGATGATGTTTTCCTTGGGCCATCTATGGTTTTTACCAATGTTTATAATCCTCGAAGTGGAGTGACTCGAAAAGATGAATATCTAAAAACAATCGTCAAAATAGGTGCTTCCATCGGAGCCAATGCGACAATCGTTTGCGGTAATAACATCGGTCAATATGCGTTTATAGGTGCAGGTGCTGTCATCAAAACTGAAGTACCCGATTACGCACTCATGGTTGGTGTTCCTGCGCGGCAAATTGGTTGGATTAGCGAACATGGCGAGCGACTTGTTTTTGACGAAAACGGCATTGCGACTTGTCCAGGAAATGGAGAAAAATATCTACTCCAAGAAAATAAAGTAACAAAAGAAATTTTATGAAAAATTTTGCATTGATTGGCGCAGCAGGATATATAGCTCCTCGACATATGCGTGCAATAAAAGATACCAATAATAATTTAGTAGCTGCTTTGGACACTTCCGATTCGGTTGGAGTAATTGATAGTTATTTTCCGAAATCTGCATTTTTTACAGAGTTCGAACGCTTCGATCGGCACTTAGAAAAGTTGAGAAGGAAAGAGGATAAGGTTGATTATGTCAGCATCTGTTCTCCCAACTATTTGCATGATGCACACATTCGATTTGGTTTGAGAAATGGCGCAGATGTGATTTGTGAAAAACCAATCGTACTCAACCCTTGGAATATTGATGCGCTTGAAGAATCAGAAAAAGAGTCAGGACAAAAGATTTATAATATTCTTCAATTGCGATTGCATAAAAGTGTCATCGAATTAAAAGAGCAAGTTGATAAAGCTCCAAAAGATAAAATTTTCGATATAGATTTGACTTATTTGACTTCTCGCGGAAATTGGTATTACGCGAGTTGGAAAGGAGATAAAAGTAAATCAGGAGGAATTGCGACAAATATTGGAGTCCATTTCTATGATATGCTTTCTTGGATTTTTGGAGATGTGAAAAAGAGTACAGTTCATGTTCATGAGCATGATCGAGCAGCTGGTTTTTTAGAATTAGAACGGGCCAATGTTAGATGGTTTTTAGGAATTAATTATGATCTAATTCCTGAACACATCAAAGAAAAAGGCCTTAAAACTTATCGATCTATTCAAATTGAAAATCAAGAATTTGAGTTTAGCGGTGGTTTTACCGAATTACACACTCGTAGCTACGAGGAGATTCTGAAAGGAAATGGATTTAGAATTGGATTGGCAAGAAAAGCGATTGAGACAGTTTATGATATTCGACACAAACAACCAATTGGTTTGGTTGGAGATTATCATCCTTTAGCTAAAATTCCTTTGGTTAAACATCCATTCAATCGAAGTTAAAATAACTTGATTTCGAGTAACTGATCTACTCTTTTTAAAACAAAAAGAAAGACTCATTTTGTTTTGTTTTAGAATACACTTTAGAAGCTGTCTCTTATACACATCTCCGAGCCCACGAGACCGAGGCTGATCT
>OJFR01000737.1_pt1 | contig 10244 bp, 8 predicted proteins | sample 1594121 | NCBI WGS metagenome assembly OJFR01 (sample SAMN05416812, study PRJEB24817) | seawater metagenome | isolation source: Sea water | place: Canada:Atlantic | collected 2013-07 | reverse complement strand
ACCAGGACCCCCGACCATGACCACCCCCGCCCTGCCTGCACCCGACTGGCGCCGTCTCTCTGACGGCTGGCACGTTGAGCTGATCCAAGGCGCACGCCGCACTGCGTGCAACCGCGAGTTCAACAGCGACCGCGCCGACAAGTCCACCACCGCCATGCCCACCCACTGCGACCGCTGCAGGCTGCACTACCGTGCTGAGCTAAAGCGCCTGCGCGAGGCGCCAGCAGCCCCTGCGCCGTCACCAGCCAGCGATCTGCAGGCCCAGGTGCTCGCAGCCCTGGGCGACCTGAAACAGGCCGTCGGGGCCCTGCGTGGCAAGCAAGGCCGCGACGCTGTGCGCAGCCTGACCTGGGGCAAGACACTGGACGCCATAGACGCAGGCCGCGACAAGCTGCACCCCGACGACCAGCTGGCCACCCTGGACGATCGCACCTTCGTGCGGTGGCTGCTGGGCAAGCCCGTGCAAGCGCAGCGTGCGCTGGTGCTGCAGGTGTCCGAGAAAGCCACCAGCAAGGTGCTGCTGCTGCAGGACTGGCCCCTGCCTGACGCCCCCGACGACGCCGCCGACACCGACCCCGCGATCGTGGTGTGGGTGGACGACCCAGTGCAGGGGGTGCAGGTGCTGACTGTCCGCTGGCGCCATGGTGGGCAGCAGGGCGACGCCCCAGCATGGTGCCAAGCCCGAGGCCAAGCGATCGACGTGGCAACCGTGCAAGCCTGGTGCTGGCTGCCATGCTGATCCCTGCCAAGCTGGTGGAGCCCGAGCTGGCCGAGGCCTGGCGCGAGGCCTGCCTGCGCGACCTGGACCGGCTGCGCTGGTACCGCCTGAGCGCGGGAGCTACTTGGGTGCGCGAGCCGCACCAGAATGGTGACTGGAGCGCGATCGCCAGAGCGTCGGTGTCCATGGTGGACGGCAAGCCCAAGGTGCTGGGGTACTGCAGGGCGTCCATGGATCGGGAGTGCAACATAGTCACCCAGCTGGGTGCATGGAGCGCAGCCCCCAGCGTGACCTACGCCCGCGATCTGCGCCGCTTCTGCGACAACCTGCTGGACCGGGTGCGGCTGGTGCGGTTTACCTGCGCCATAGACAACCCGGCAGCCAAGAGCTGGCGCAAGTGGGTGCTGGCCAACGGCGGGGTGCAGCTCTGCGTGCTGGAGGCCTACGGCACCACCGAGGACGGCAAGGTGGTGGACGTGTACCATTTCCAAGTGCCAGGCCGGGGCCGCAAGTAGGTGGCAGCAGCCCCCGATCCCCAGTCGCGCCTGCAGGCCACCCTGGCCGCCCGAGATCAGCAGGCGATCGACGAGCTGCGCTATTTCGCGCTGTATGCCTGGGAGCACGTCGAGCCCGGCAGGCGGCTGACCTGGAACTGGCACCTGTCCCTGGTGTGCCAGGATCTGCAGGAGTTCACGCGGCCCCTATGGCACTACAGCCGACCCGAGCCGACACACCACGAATGCGTGGTGTGCGTGCCCCCGCGGTCGCTCAAGTCCTACCTGGTGGGGGTGTGCCTGCCTGCCTGGCTGTGGCTGCACGCCCCCTGGATGATGTACCAGGGGATCAGCAACGACGAGAGCCTGGCCACCCGCGACAGCCTGCGCACCATGCAGCTGATCCTGTCCCCGTGGTACCAGCGGCTGGTGCGGCACAAACACCTGGCCGACGGTGGAGACCCCAGCGACCCACTGCCCTGGGGGATCGACAAGCAGCAGGCGCAGAAGGTCAACTACCAAAACACCATGAAGGGCGGCCGGGTGGCGCTGGGGATCAACTCTGCAGTGACCGGCAAGGGTGCCGACCTGCAGGCCCTGGATGACCCATACGACGCAAAGCAGGCCACCCGAGGCAGCCCCCAGCAGGTGGCCAAGCGCATGCAGCAGGTGGTGGTGGACTACGACGAGGTGCTGCGCAGCCGCCTAAACGAGCCCAGCCGCAGCCTGCGCCTGGTGATCATGCAGCGCCTGGATCCTGGCGACCTGGCCGGGGTGCTGCTGCGCCGTCGGGTGGCAGGTGACGCGGTGCTGGCCGTGGTGCTGCCCATGGAGTACGACCCCGAGTTCCCCGAGGACCTGGGGGGCCCCCACCCCCGCGACCCGCGCACCCAGGCCGGCGAGCTGCTGATGGTGCAACGCTGGTCTGCAAAGGTGTGGGCGACGATCAAGGGCGTGGTGGAGGCCAGCCGCCACGTGTGGGCCCAGTACAACCAACGGCCGACCGTGCCCGAGGGGGGCCTGTTCAAGCGCACCTGGTTTGACCGCAGCTTCCCAGAGGCACCCTATGCCCTGCGCGTTGACGAGGTGGCGATCTTTGTTGACTGCAGCTTTAAGGACGCGGCGACGAGCAGCTTTGTAGTGATGCAGGTGTGGGCCCGTCGAGGCAAGGCCTGGTTTGCCATGCTGGATCAGGTGCGCGACCGCATGGGCTTTGTAGACACCCTGGGCGCGCTGGTGCGCCTGCGTCGCAAGTGGCCCAAAACCAGGCGAGTGGTGATCGAGGACAAGGCCAACGGCACCGCAGTGATCGACGTGCTGAAACGCGAGATCCCTGGACTGTACGAGTGGAACCCAGGCACGCGCAGCAAGTACGAGCGGGCCGAGGTAGGCAGCGCCCCAGCCCTGCAGGCTGGCCAGGTGCACTACCCGCAAGAGGTGCACGCGCCCTGGAAAAAGGGGTACGTGAACCGACACGTTGGCTTCGACGGATCCGGCAGCGTGCCCGACGACGAGATCGACACCACCAGCATGGCCCTGCTGTACTGGACTGGCGGGGCCGAGCACCCGCTGGACAAGTTGAAGAAGCAACTACCCAGCAACCTGGGCCGACGTTGACCCGACCCGCCGGGCCCAGTCCGATAGACTACCCCCACCTGGAGCTGCCCATGCCTAACAACAGACCCCCCCGCACCTGGCGCCGCCGCATGGTGGACACCCTGCTGGGCAGCCCGTCACCAACCGCACCACGTGCACCTGCACCGCGAGCCCCTGCACCACGTGCGCCGCGAGCTGACGCTGCACCGGCACCTGCCCCCAACCGCGTGCCTATGGCCTCACTGGCGGCCCGTGCTGACAGCCTGCGCAACACCACCACCGGCATGGGCGACGACAAGGTGGACGCCGGCCGGCCAGATCTGTACCGCCTGCCGCTGGGCTATGCCGAGCTGTCTTCGCTGTGGCGCTTTGGCGGCCACGCTCGCAGGTACGTGGAGGTGGTGCCCAACGACGCCACCCGCAAGGGCTGGAGCATGGAGGGGGCCGACGGCGAGCCCGTGGATCTGGAGCCCGAGCACAAGCGCCTGCAGGTGGTGACCCGAGTATGTGAGGCCGACACCTGGGCCCGACTGTACGGCGGGGCCTGGCTGCTGATGGTGGTAGACGAGGACCTAAACGGCACGCCCTGGGCCAACGATCCCAAGGGCCACCTGGCCGAGCCGCTGAACCCCGCCAGGGTGCGAGCCCTGCAGAACCTGGTGGTGCTGGACTGGTCCGAGGTCACACCTATGGAGTTCAACACCAGCGCACGCAGTCCGCGGTACCGCGAGCCCGAGCGCTACCAAGTGAGCCCGCAGGCTGGCGGCTGGTCAGATCCCAACGCGGCCGGCAGCCTGGCCAGTGGTGCCAAGATCCATGCCACGCGGCTGGTGTACTTCCCTGGGGCCAAGCTGCCGCCCCAGCAGCGCTACCAAAACAACGGCATTGACGACAGCATCCTGCAGTCGGTGTGGGACCAGTTGCGCAACACCAGCGCCCTGGATCACAGCCTGGCCGCCCTTGCCAGCGAGCTGCGGATCACCGTGCTGCGCATGCGCGACCTGTCCGACGTGCAGGTGTCCGACGAGGCCGAGTATTTCGACTACCGCATGCGCGAGCTGGCAAAGCACCGCAGCGTGCTGAACACCGTGCTGCTGGCCGAGGGCGAGGAGTACCAGCACCACCCCGGCACTGTCACCGGCATGTCTGAGCTGGTAGGCACCACCCGCCAGTCGCTGCAGGCCGTCACTGGCATGCCAGAGCAACTCTGGATCGGCAACGCACCGGGTGGGCTGTCCACCGACGGCGAGAGCCACCGCAACCTCTGGGCCAACGTGATCAGCGCGTACCAGGCCACCAAGTACCTGCCGCGGCTGGAGGCGATTTACCGCGTCATGTTTGCAGCCACTGCAGGCCCCTGGGGTGGCACCCCACCCGAGGGCTGGCGCCTGACCTTCAACCCCCTTGACGAGTTGACAGCCAAGGGCGAGGCCGACCTGCGCAAGATCGTGGCCGACACGGACGTGGCGTACATCATGGCCGGGGTGCTGGACCCTGAGCACGTGCGCCGGGGCCGCTTTGGTCCCAAGGGTTGGCAGTTTGAGCTGCCCCCAGCTGACCCCGACAGCTTTAGCTCTGGCGCCGACCTGGACATGGGCGCCGTGCTGGCACTGCTGGCCGCACCAGGCACACCGCAGCCAGGCCTGCCCGGCCCCGGTGCTGACCCAGCCCTGCCTGGCCCTGCTGCCCCAGCGGCACCCACCGAGGACGGCAGCCTGGCCGACCGCCGCCGACTGGCCGAGAGCATGACCACGGCCGGGGTGCGCAAGTGCGAGCACGGCAAGAGCAACAGGTGCCAGCTGTGCGGTGTGGAGCGCCGCCGCGAGTTGCTGCAGGGCGAGGACGGCACCGCAGCCCTGGGCGAGGACGGCGCCGCCCAGTGGGGTGTGCGTTGGGCTGCGATCGGCGACTACGACAGCACCGAGCCCGCAGCCCCCACCGAGGACCAGGCCCTGGCCGTGCTGGGCCTGCCCAAGGTGGACGCGGTGGCCCTGCGCGAGCTGATCCTGCTGGGCATGGAGGCAGCCCGCCGAGATCGCACCCACCGACAGCCAGCACCAGCTGGGCCTGGCCGAGTGGACGCTGGAGGCGACACCCCCGACCCTGACGGCATGGTGTCGGTGTGCCTGCTGCTGCCCCTGCCTGCAGCTGCAGTGCCCGCTTGGAAGGCTGCCCGGCTAGAGGCCGCGACGCTCGCAGGTGTGACCCTTGACGAGCTGGACCTGCGAGGCCACCCGCCGCACGTGACCCTGCTGTGGCTGGGCAAGGTGCCCAAGGCCGAGGCCCCCGCGCTGCAGGCCAAAGTGGTGGCAGCAGTGGAGGCAGCCCTGGGCTTGGATGGTGAGCAGGCCAGGCACCGCACCCTGCAGTTGCAAGGCACTGGCCTGGGCGCCTTTGCACCCAGCCCCGGCAGCGAGGGCGACACCCCGATCTACCTGGGGGTGCAGAGCGACGCCCTGCGCGCCTTGCATGAGGTGCTGCAGGCTGACCTGGTGGCCGAGGACGACCGCCCGCCGCACTGGTACCGCCCGCACGCCACGGTGGGCTACCTGGCCGCCGAGCTGACCGCCGAGCAGTGGACCCAGATCTGGGAGTCCCCAGGGGGCCGCGGCACCTGGACTGCTGACCGCGTGGAGTTGCGCATGGGTGGGGTGGCCGTCGGCACCTGGACGCTGGCCTGATGGCCGCGCACCGCTACGACCAAGCCCTGGCCCGCGAGGTGGCAGCCACCGGCTGGTACCTGGGGCTGCCTGCAGTGCAGGTGGGCGCGGTGTGCGCGGTGTGCGAGCCCGGCACGCTGGTGCGAGCTGACCAGGGCACCCTGCTGCGCGAGCTGCGCGCCGACGCCAGGGCCAAGGGCCGGCAGCCCCAGCCCCAGGCCTACCCCAACGCCCTGGAGGCCCGCTACCGGGCCCAGCTACGGCGCAGGGTGCGCAACACCCACAAGCTGACCATGCAGGCGATCAAGGCGGCCCTAGTCCCACTGGCGCCCGAGATCAACGCCCGGTCAAAGGCACGCGACCGTGCCGACGCGGCCAGCCTGCAGGTGGTGACCGCGAGCCGCCACGACGACGACCTGGACCTGGCCGAGCTGCTGGTGTCCTGCCGCCTGGACAGCCCCACCACCGACAAGCGGGCCCTGCTGCGGGTGATCGCCCGCGTGCAGGCAGCTGTGGCTGTGGCCAGCCCTGTGCAAACAGAGCTGCTGTTCACCCTGGCCCAGCAGGTGCGCAGCTATGCCACCCGCAGCGTGACCAGCCAGATCCTGACGGTGGTAGGTGTGGACGTGCTGCCCACCCTGGGCAACGCCAGCCACCTGCTGGGCAAGTGGGCCGACGACCAAGCCAAGCTGATCAAGTCGCTGGACAGCCGGTACTTTGACGAGATCCGCGACGCAGTGACCACCACGGTGGTGGAGGGCCACAGCACCCGCACCCTGTCCAAGGCCATAGCCGACCGCTACGGGGTGGCCCGCAGCCGGGCAGATCTGATCGCCACTGACCAGGTGGGCACGCTCAACGGCAAGATCACCGAGGAGCGACAAACCAGCCTGGGGATCGAGTCCTACATCTGGGACAACAGCGGCGACCAACGGGTGCGCCCCATACACCGCGACGCGCCCGAGGGCATAGGCGGCACCACCCGCAAGTGGAGCCAGCCACACCCCACCGAGGGCCACCCAGGCCTGCCGATCCGGTGTCGCTGCAGCGCGCTGCCCGTGATCTGAGTTGTTGGGATATGGTGCGTGCAGACATTGACGCGCACGCCTTCACCCCGATACCCTGGTGGCAACATGCCAACACAGCCACAGCGACGACACGACACCGCCGCCCCCAGTCGCGTGCAGCGTTGGGATCGCGTGCAGTTGCCTGCCGAGCTGGAGCCCGCCGCACGCACCGCCCAGGGCTACCTGCGCACCCACGCGGCCGTCGCTGTCCCTGGGATCATGGAGTACGTGGACGCCGCCGGCAACGTGACCCGCGAGCTACTGCCGCCCGAGGAGCTGCACAACGTGGACAGCCTGCGCTCACTGGCAGGCCTACCTGTCACCCTGGGCCACCCCGACGAGGATGTGGACCCCGACAACGTGGGATCCCTGGGTGTCGGCAGCATGGGCAACGACGTGGAGATCTTGGAGCAGTCCGGCCACGTGCGCGTGCTGCTGGTCCTACACCGCCGCGACGCCCTGCAGGCCGTCCAAGAGGGCACCACCGAGGTGTCGCCCGGCTACACCACCGTGCTGGATCCCACCCCTGGGGTGCACGATGTCTATGGTGCCTACGACGCGATCCAAACCCGACGCCGCTACAACCACCTGGCGATCGTTGACATGGCCCGAGGCGGCCCCACCGTCAAGCTGCGCGCCGACGGTGCAGATCGCTGCGCCACCCGACGCTGCGACGCAGCAGACCCCACCAACCGGGTGCAGTTGCGTGTGCGACTGGACACCAGCCCACCACCTGCTGCCCCACCAACGCGAGGCCCTACCATGCACCCCTTCCTGATCACACTGGCGGCGATCTGCGCCTTGCCTGTCACCAGCCACGCCGACGGCACCGTGCACCGCACCGACATGGAGGGCGAGGACGCAGAGGCCCCGGTCACCGAGGACGCCCTGGTGGCTGCGATCGCTGACGCGATCCGCAAGCTGCAGGCCGAGGCAGCCGGCGCAGGTGAGGCTGCAGCCACCGCCGACAGCGACGAGGCCGCGGCATTGAAGGCCGAGATCTTGGAACTGCAGGGCAAGCTGGCCGTGCTGGAGTCCGACAAAGCCGACCGCGACGCGGCCGACATGGAGGAAGAGGCCAAAGCCGACCGCGCCGAGCTGGAGGGCCTGGCCGAGCGCCTGCACTACGACTGCGCCGCCTGGACTGACGCGACCACCAACGGCCAGCGCAAGCTGGATCTGGCCAAGCACAAGGGCCTGCTACCCGCCGAGGCCGAGCTGCAGAGCGAGACCAAGGCCGACGGGGTGCCCGCCCCCAAGCTGGACGGCATGGTGTCAGCCCTGCACAGCATGCACCCCAACCCCCAGGCCGGCAGCCGCGTGGACGCCTACGCCGATCTGGAGGTGGCCAAGGCCCCACCCGCCACTGGCGGCAACTGGGGCGGCCCCCGCGCCCGCACCGACGAGGCAGCCAAGCCTGCCGACCCCATGAAGGCTGCAGTTGCAAAGCGCAACCGCGACCGCTTGGACGCCGAGGCCGCACGCGCTGCACGTAGCTGATCTCACAGCGTGCCCCGGCACGCGATACCCTGACACTGAACCCAACTGCACCCCGCCCTACCTAGGAGCACACCATGCCAACAGGCGCCACCCAACAGCTGACCGTCAACAGCCGCCGCCGCCCAGGTGTGGCGGGGATGCTTGTCGATCTTGACCGCAACAACCAGGAGATCGACCTGCTGATCAACAGTGACCCGCAGGGTGATGAGTTGTACACCCTGGTGGTGGACACCGCGACCGACGCCGAGGTGTACGGGGTGGACCTGACCGACCCCCTGACGGTCGATGTGAACTACACCGCGACCGCCGCCGACAAGGCCGTGATCGCGTTGGGCATGGCCAACGCTTGGAACGCAGCGCCCCAGGCGCGTGCAATGGCGATCGCCCTGTCTGACGGGGTGGACACCGTGACCTACACCGGCACCTACCCCGGCGTGGCCTTTGTCATGGCCGAGGCCGACAACGCCGGCAAAATGACCTTGACCAACACCACCAACGCGGCCGAGGCCGCTACCGTGCCCTTTGGCCGGGCCATGGTTGCAACCAGCTTCCAGGCTGGTGAGCCGGATCAGTTGGGAGTCCTGGCCAAGTCCAGCGCCCTGGCTGCCCGAGTGTCTACGTTGACGATCACCTATGCAGCTGGCGAACGCTACGCCGTTGGGGTGACTGTCAACGGCCAGCGCTACTCTGTCAATGTCCTGGCCGACACCGACGACGACACCACCGCCGCCGCGATCAACACGGCGATCAACGCCATGCTGCCCGCGGACACCGTGATCAGCACCGTGGCCACCAACGTGGTGACCCTGACCGCCGAGCTGGCCGGCCAGTACTTTGACGTGGACCTGGGCCTGGTGTCCGGTACCACCGCTCGCATGGTGCTGGCTGACACCACCAACACCCCGAGCTGCGACTTCAATCAGGTGTTTGCTGGCGTCTCTCTCTGGACCTACGACGAGCAGCAGCTGGCGATCGCCAGTGAGTCGGCCGAGTACGCGAAGAACGCTGGTGTTGAGGTGCTGCGCCGCGGTGCAGTGTGGGTGGCCAACACTGAAACCCTGGTGGCCCAGTCCAAGGTCTACGTCGAGCTGGACGGCACCGGTTCCAACGCTGGCAAGCTGTACAGCACCAACAGCGCCACCCGCGTGCTGGTGGACCCTGCAGTCGCCCGCTGGCAACGCAGCGACGGTGCCAGCAGCGACGCCGACGTGGCCGTGCTGCGCCTGTCCCTGGGCGCCTGAGTCTACCCCGGTAGGCCGTCGCATTGACGGCCTGCCACCACCACCCCGCAGCTGACGCTCAACACCTACCCCCCCCCCTAAGAGGAGACCCCATGCGTGGATCACCTGTCATTATGGCCGCATCCCTGGGCGCCCGCATGGACGCGGCCCGCTTCAACCCAGCTTTGACCCGCTACCACGCAGGGGCAGGCCTGCAGCGCCGTGCTGACGGCACCCCGCAGTGGGGTGGCCCCAGTGGCGCCCCTGTGCGCGACCTGGCCGAGTACCGCGCCAAGATGAACGCCCGGCGCATTGACGGCGCTTTGAAGGGGATCTCCCTGAGCGGTCGCACCGACAGCTTTAGCCCTGGCGCCGGCTTTCACCTGGCCCGCGATCTGGAGTACATTCACACCCAGGTGCTCACTGAGGAGTTCCCGATCCCGTCGGCGATGAAGCTCTTCGACGTGGACGAGTCCGTGCCCGTCGGTGCCACCCAGCACACCCGCCGCCGCATGTATGAGCAGGGCGAGGCCCGCGTGTACCGCGGCCGCGGTGGCAAGGTGCCCCGCGTTGGGGTGCAGCAGCGGGAAGAGTCCTGGCCGATCCGCCACCTGGTGTGCGGCTACGGTTGGGATATCTTCGAGGCCGCAAGCAGCCAGTTTGCCCAGAGCGGCATGCTGCAGCAGCAGGCGCGGATCGCCCGTGACGCGATCTTGAAGCTCGCAAACCGGATCTGGTGGGGACTGGACGGTGCAGGCGAGGCGCACGGCCTGTATGGCGTGCTGAACTACCCGTGGCTGCCCAAGAAGGACATTGCAACGGGTGCAAGCCGGGCCACCATGGCCGCGGCCCCTGACACCACCCTGGGCGAGCTGCACAGCCTGGTCAACTACCCGCACCAGGTGAGCAAGAGCACCTTTCAGCCTGACACGCTGGCCATGACCTGTCTCTTATACACATCTGACGCTGCCGACGAATAGAGAGGTGTA
>OJFR01000736.1_pt1 | contig 10247 bp, 8 predicted proteins | sample 1594121 | NCBI WGS metagenome assembly OJFR01 (sample SAMN05416812, study PRJEB24817) | seawater metagenome | isolation source: Sea water | place: Canada:Atlantic | collected 2013-07 | reverse complement strand
GATCAGCCTCGGTCTCGTGGGCTCGGAGATGTGTATAAGAGACAGTTTTAATTCTGTTTGGGCGGTAATTGTTTTTTTCAATGGCAATAAAGAACTTTATTTTATTCAGAGTAATCGAAAACGATTTAAATATATTGTAATTAATACTTTCTTATTTGTTGGTGTGATTTCTACGATTGCCATTTTATTTAAACTTGAATATTTCAATCGAACCACCTTTTTAGTACCGATTTTTATTTTTTCTTTCCTTAACTTTTTTTTATTCAGTTTGGTATATGAGTATTTCAAACGACAGAATCAAAATCCTTTCGACTCGAATGTAGTTGTAATTGGCTCAAGTGAGAAATGGAATGAAATGGAAAGTTTTTCGAAAAGAATACAATCACGAGGCTATCAAATTGAGGGGTATATTTTAGATAAATCATCAAGTGGAAATAGCTATGATGCATCCAATATATTAGGTGAATTAAAAGATCTCCCTCAGATTTTACAAACGAAAAATGTTGACGAAATTTTTATTGCAACAGCTGATTTAAAAAAGAAAAAAGTTAATTCCATTCTTGTTAATGCAGATTATCATGGTGTACGTGTGAATATTGTTCCTGAGACTCCAGTTTTTACTGCAAGATTTAAGTCATTCAATTTGGAAGGAATTCCCATTTTTCAACACAGGCAAACGCCTTTGGATTTTTTTAAAAATGCACTTTTCAAACGAGCGTTTGATATTCTTTTTGCCTTGGCAGTTTTGGTCTTATTGTCTCCCCTTTTTATAATCATAGGTCTTTTGATTTTTATTGATAACGGTTGGGGCAAATCTATTTTATACAAACCATATCGTAAAGGGGAAGCAGATGAGAGTTTTAGATGCTTTAAGTTTCGAACGATGTCGGTGAACGATAACCCGCTTAATGGAAAAAGGTCAACAGTCAAAAATGATCCTCGAATTACTCGTATTGGAAAGTTTCTGCGCAAATATGATTTAGACGAATTACCTCAATTTCTAAATGTGCTTAAAGGTGATATGAGCGTAGTTGGGCCTCGGCCTCATCGTAATAATTTGCAAAATGATTTTCGAAAAGTAGTCAATGATTATATGGTGAGACATTATGTCAAACCTGGTGTGACTGGATGGGCGCAAGTGAATGGATGGCGAGGACCAACACAAACTGATGAACAGAAAAAACAAAGAATCAAGCACGATCTCTGGTACATTGAAAACTGGAGTTTTTGGCTAGATATAGAAATAATTTTTAAAACAGTTTTCAGCAAGAAAACTAGAATGAATGCTTTCTAGGGAAAACCTAACAATAGATAGCTACAACTTTTTTAAATCCAAAAAAACAAACAGTCTCTAAAGACTAACTAAAATTTAAAGTCATTCTGCATATCTGTGGAATGTTCTTTAAATATTTCCTGTATTGCATTCAGGTTTTTAAACATACATCAACACCTTTTTTAAACATTAATCGATGGACAATCAGGCTTTAAACTTTGAAGAATTTTTAGCGAATTATGCACCCGAAATTTCTCCTTTTATCTTTTTAGCTAACCTCGTGTTGACTGGATTGCTTGCATTTATATTAGGAAGACTCTATGCTAAATATGGTAATTCGCTTTCTAACAAAAAATCATTCGCTTCCAACTTTGAACTCATCGCTTTGACGACGATGATAATTATTACGATTGTAAAATCATCCTTGGCATTGTCATTAGGATTGGTTGGAGCATTATCAATTGTTCGATTTAGAGCAGCGATAAAAGAACCAGAAGAGTTGGCTTACATCTTTCTAAATATTGCGATTGGTTTGGGTTTTGGAGCAGATCAATGGCTGATTACAATCACAGGATTTTCGTTTGTGACTTTAATTATTTTCCTAAAAAACATGATAAAACCTGCAAAGGAAAATAAGAACCTCAACTTTACGATTCTTTCTGAAAACCACTTAAATATCTCTTTGGAAAAAATAATAGAGACGATCAACCCTTTTTGCAAAGGATTGGAACTCAAGCGATTGGATGAAAATAAAAATTTTATGGAAGCTTCTTTTCTAGTTGAATTTGATGACATGAGTGAATTAAACAACACTAGAAATGCTTTGCGGAAATTGGATGATTCTATTCAAATGAATTTCCTAGATCATAAAGGAATTATTTAAAATGAACATTAAGCAAACAAAAAATACTTCCAATTCGGTGTTGCAATCGAAGTTATTCCAAAGAACGAAACCGTTGCTTTTGGGAGTTGCTTCATTGTTGGTTGCGGTTGTTTTATTCTTTGCCATCCTAGGTTATGGAGCTTACCTCAATCGCATAGGAGAATCCTCACAGTATAAACACGCATTATTGCGCACCTCCGAATTTGATTTTTCTTTTGTGAAAAATTACACAAAAGGGAAGTTTTCGACTTTGGATAAAATGGATTTGGATATCAAATTTAAGCACATCATGCGCTTGCAATATTTGCGCGAACAAGCTGTGATGAATGATGGGAAATATATTGATGATAAATTAAAAGAAGAGGAGTTCCCCGCGAAGTTAACTTATGATGGAAAAAAATATAATATAAAAATCAGCTTGACAGGCAAAATGGTCAACCCACATTTGCAACATCCTAATCATTGGTCATTTCAAGTAAAGGTCAAAGGTGGAGAAACGATTGATGGAATGAAACGCTTCGGAATGTTGGTGCCAAAATCGAGAGGACATTTGACAGATTGGTTAGGATTACAAATCATGAAAGAGCGAGGATTAATAACGTTGCGATCTGATTTTAAGGAATTGTCGGTAAATGGAAAATCAGTTGGAGTGTATTATATGGAGGAACGATTTGACAAACATTTGTTGGAAAATAATCATCTCAAAGAAGGCATCATTTTCAAAATAGAAGAAGACTTAAATATTTATCAAGAAGAAAAATTGATGCTCGAACCTGACACTCGTTCGCAAGTTATTTTGCTTCGACAAATGTGGCAAAATGTTTCAATTGGAAAAATGCCTCCGAGTCAATTTTTTGATATTGGAAAAATGGCAACGCTGTATGCGATTACGGATTTGATGAATTCTCGACATCCTTTATTGCGTGATAATATGCGTTTTTATTTTAATCCAGTCACAGGTTTAGTTGAGCCAATTGCAAGGGAGTTTGAAAATCTAAAAGATAGCGAATTCAGCGATATGGCTTTGTTCTTGGAAAAACCGAAAGTGGGCTCATGGCATTTCTGGGTAAAGAATGATAAGATTTTGCAAAAGATTTTTGACAATCTGGAATTTGAAAAACAATACATTTCCGAAGTTGAGATGATTTCTCAAGAGGGGTTTTTAGATAACTTTTTTCAAAAAAATGAAGATCAATTAGAAGAGTTGATGAGTGGAATTTATAAAGAGTGGACTTTTTATGAATTGCCAAAATTCACCCTTTACGAAAACCAAGATTACCTCCGAGCTGCACTTCACTCAGGTGTAACAGGACTTTCAGCCGATTTTGTAACAAAAGAAAATGATCAAATAAAAATTGAGATTGCCAATCAACAATTTTTACCATTAGAAATTTCAAATGTGAGTTACCGCGATTCGATCTTTTTTTATCCAAAAGAGTCAATTGTTCTGAATGGAAAAAAAGAAGATAAAAATGAACGACGAACAATATTTGAATTTAAAATTCCAGAAAATATTACTTGGGCAGATTCACTTTTGCCAGAGTTAAAAATCAATTATAATTATTTAGGATTGGAAAAAGGATTGAAGCGAGCGTTAGTTTTCCCTTCAGCTAAAAACAGGTCTAACAGTACCTTTACAAATCCAATTGTTCGAACTGCTAACTTCGATTCTTTTGATTTTTTACAAAAAAAAGAAAACACAATTATCATCCCTGAAGGGACTTGGACTTTGTCCACAGATTTAATTATACCAGCAAATAAACATTTTGAAATCCACGCTGGTGCCCAAATTGATTTAATCAATCAGGCAAAAATAATCAGCTACTCCCCAATTTTTTCCAACGGAACTCCCCGTAATTCTATTGTTATAAATTCTTCAGATGCGACTTCTGAAGGAATAATCATCATGCGAGCGAAAGAACGTTCACAGTTGTCGCATACCTTATTTAATCAATTATCTCGACCGGAGGAAACAGGTTGGAGACTTTCGGCAGCGGTTACTTTTTATGAATCGCCAGTTGATATTTCCGATTGTATTTTTTCTAATAATAAAATTGGTGATGACTTTTTAAATATCGTTCGATCTGATTTTTCTATAAAAAGATCTCAATTCGAAAACATTTTATCTGATGCATTCGACTGTGATTTTTGTACTGGAAAAATTTCAGAAACTGATTTTACAAATATTGGAAATGACGGAATTGATGTCTCAGGAACGCAACTCGAAGTTGAAAATGTAAAAATGAATGGCATCGGTGACAAAGGTTTGAGCGCTGGTGAAAATAGTAAAATGATCGTGAGAAATGTCGAAATTAAAAATGCAGAAATCGCCATCACGAGCAAAGATCAATCACTTTTGACTATCACAGATTCTAAAATTTCAGGAAGTCGAATTGGAATGGCACTCTTTCAAAAGAAGCCAGAATTTGGTCCAGGGTTTATCAAAGCAGATCGAGTAGAAATGGGGCAATCAGAAATTGCCTACTTAATTGAAGCGAATTCGGAATTGGTTTTTGATGGAAAAATCATCGAATCCAATAATGAAAATGTAAAAAAGATACTTTATGGAGCAGAGTACGGAAAGAGCAGTAAGTAAGCCGTTGATTTATCGGAAGGAGCGCAAGTTTGCAATTTCGAACATGGATGTTGGAATTGTAGAGTCGATTGTTCGATCACATCAGGCGATGTTTTTCAGGCCATTTCCTGCTCGATTTATCAATAATATTTATTTCGATACCGCGAGTTATGGGAATTATAATGACAATCAATTGGGTTCTCCGTTACGACATAAGTTTCGAATTAGATGGTATGGAGACCAATTTGGAAAAACTGAAAATCCAGTTTTGGAAATAAAAATAAAGAAAGGTAGTGCGGGAGCCAAGCGACATTTTAAACTTATTCCATTTTTATTAGAAAAAGGAATTTCCAAAAATGACTTAAAAGAAGTTTTTGCAAAATCAGATTTACCCTTGGAAATCCAAGAGTCATTAAAGTTTTTAGAGCCGACTTTGCTCAACCGATATTTTCGAAAATACTATTTGTCAGCGAATCGAAAATTTAGAGTTACGCTTGATACAAAATTGCAATACACTCGAATTTCAGCACATCAAAATTATTTTATGCGTATCGCCAAGAATGATTCAGATGTAGTAATGGAAATGAAATACGATATAGAAGATGATCAAGAAGCAGGATTTATTAGTAGTGCTTTTCCATTTCGTATGACAAAAAATTCAAAATATGTGAATGGGATTGATCACTTGGATTTATGGTAAAACAACTTTATAAAATGCAAAAATTCCTAATTCTCTCAAGGGTAGAATTTTTTATAAAAGTATTATCAATATCCATTTTGTTAGTGCCAAGTTGTGACAATGATAAAACAAAAGAAAAAATAATTAAATCACCACCACCAGCCATTTCGATGGATTCCTCCTTGGTGCGTACGTGGATGTGGGATACGATTACTATTCCACCATACACTTATCCAGAAGCAACGGCTTTTGGAAATGGGTTATATATCAATCATGCTTATGACACCATGGGAATTACGATCGAAGGTGATCGGATTCGATATAATTTGAATCCAATAAATCCTTCGCCACCATCGGACACTTTGAGTCCAAATAATTATCGAAGTGAAATCCGGACGGTGCCTTGGCAAATTAATCATCCGTTGGGAACTGAACAATGGATTGGTTGGCGATACTATTTCCCTGAAAATTATGTGATTGATTCGACTTCGCCGATTACGATTTATCAAAACCATCCAGGAATTCGAGGAGAATCACCAATGGTTGAATTAGAAATTGCAGCACATCATCGCCCATTTCCAGCGAAGGGAGGAGAGATTCAGGTGGTGAATGTTTTGGATCGGATTGTTTATCCTGTTCGACCTATGGCAGGTGATTCATTGGATATTGTGATACATGCAATTTGGGGATTGGAAGGAGAAGGCGTAATGCAAATTTGGTTAAACCATGAATTATATCATGACAAACAAGAGAGAACAGTTTATGAAGACTATCCTTGGGGAGGAAATAATAAGTGGGGAATTTATCATCACACTTTTTATTACAGTCCTGAAGATGTGCAATCTTCGATAGATGCAGGAGCAGGATTTGTGGAATTATTTATGGGGCCGTTGCGCTTGATGACTAGAACTCCCAATCATCCTGAATATAAATTAGATGCATATCATCTAGTTGATCCAAGACAACAACACTAACGTATTTACATTTTTACTTTTAGCAAAGAGAATCCAAAAACCTTTACCCTTTTTTAACCATCACTTAAAGTGACCATTCATTTTGAGAGATTTAAAACATTTAGATTATGCATTTTTTAGTTACAGGAGGCGCAGGTTTTATAGGAAGCCATCTTTCAGAATATCTGATCAGTCAAGGTCATCAAGTATCTGTCATAGATAATTTTGATACTTATTACCCAAGAAGCTTGAAAGAGAAAAATATAGAACAATTGATGGAGCATCCTCTGTTCGAACTTTTCGAATTAGACATTAGAGACTATGACGGTATGGTCGAGCAATTGGTCGATGATTACGATGGCATCATTCACTTGGCTGCTAAAGCAGGGGTTCGTCCTTCTATAAAAGCACCTATGGATTATCAAACGGTGAATGTCAATGGAACGCAAAACCTTTTGGAATTTGCCAAAAAGAAAAATATCAAAAAGTTTGTTTTCGGTTCTTCAAGTAGTGTTTATGGAGTCAATAAAAATTACCCCTGGTCAGAAGATGATTATGTTTTGCAACCGATAAGTCCTTATGCAAGTACCAAAATTTCAGGCGAATTGCTTGGCCATGTTTATCATAAATTATATGATATTCAATTCTTAGCACTTCGGTTTTTTACAGTTTATGGGCCAAGGCAAAGGCCCGATTTGGCGATCAATAAATTTTGTAGAAAAATAGCCGCAAGCGAGCCAATTCCATTTTATGGAGATGGAAGTACGCAACGAGATTATACTTATGTTGGAGATATTGTCAATGGAATTGTCAAAGCAATTGAATACGAAGCAACCGGTTATGAGGTAATGAATATCGGGAATAATGGATTAGTGTCTTTAAGCCAATTAGTTGAAACGATCGAAGAAAGTTTAGGGATGAAAGCAATTATTAATCGCTTACCAGAACAACCTGGAGATGTTCGGATTACATATGCTAATATTGATAAAGCTCAAAAGATATTAGGATATAAACCTAAAACAACGCTTCGAGAAGGCATTGTCAATTTTGTGAATTGGATGAAGTTGGAATTACCTGTTGAGGAATAAAAAACAATCTTTTGGAACGCTAATACATTTATATGAAACACAAAGATAAAAAGCCCTTTCACGTTGTCTATCTTGGAGAGACTGCATTTCCATATGGATTGGCTGCAATACAAAAATTAATCATGGTAAGTCAATCACTTTTGAGTGCTGGTGCTCTGGTGACTGTCATCAATCGAAAGGGAGTATATAATCCTGATCAACCAATTGATTTGGCTATCGAAGGGGAGTTCGAAGGCATAAAATATATCTACACTTCTGGTACGATTTACAAACCTAAATCTTTTGTAGCTCGTAATATTCAAAAATTACGAGGGATAATCAATGAGTTTTATTATCTGCAAAAATTAAAAAAGGAAAACAATCTCGATGCTGGGATTATCTCTTGTCATCATTTTGGTCAAACATTTTTATATCGAATTTATGGATGGATCTTAGGTTTTCCAGTAGTGTTGAATTATGTAGAATGGGCGTCGGTAATGCAGCATCGAAGATCATTTACGGTACGAGTCAATGATTATTTATTTGATAATTGGTTAGTAAAAAAAATGGATGCAGCATTCCCAATCAGCGAAGTGTTAGTGGATAATTTTAAAAAAATAGCCCCCAATAAACCACTTCTAAAAATTCCAATTCTTTGTGATTTTGAAAAGTTTAATGTGGAAGGTCAGCCAGCTGAATATCCTCATTTTTTATATTGCGGTGCTTTGGATTATCGAGAAGTGATTGACTTCATTTTGGAAGCGTATGAACAATTGCCTGCGGAGCCTCGAATGGATTTACGATTAATTTTGGGAGGTGAAGACGATGAAAATCACAAAACACTTTTAGCTGACATTCAAAAAATGGAAAAGAAGGATCGCATCAAAGTTTTTCTAAATGTACCGCATGCAAAGATTCCAATGCATTATGCAGCAGCTTCTGCTTTGTTGATTCCATTGCGGGATACTCTACAAGATGCAGCAAGGTTTCCACATAAAATTGGAGAATATATTGCTTCGGGCAACCCAATGATTGCTACTAATTTTGGGGAAGTAAAACACTATTTTAAAGATGGTGAAAATTCATTAATTGCTAAAAAGTATGAACCTACTGCCTTTGCTGAAAAAATGAAAGTGGTTTTAGAAAACCCTGAATTTGCGGAAAAAATTGGTAAAAAAGGAAGAGCATTGGGTTTAGAAAAGTTTACTTATGAAATGTATGGAAAGCCAATTCTAAATTTTTTAGAAAAATTGTAAATGTATTGTTAAATCAATAAATATAAGAGGTTTGAGAAAATGAAGAAGAAAAGAATTGCCATTTTTGGAGTCAAGTATTTCCCATCCAAAGGCGGAACAAGTCGGGTGGTGGAAAATCTTTTATGGGAATTAAAAAACCATTTTGATATCACCATTTATTGTTATAGACATGAATCAGCATCAGGTTTCATGGAAGGTGTGAACACGATTCAATTTAACGAAACCCCAATTAAAGGTGTTGGAGTTTTTCTATTTTATTTCAAATGTTTTTTGCACATCATGTGGAAGGGACAATATGATGTAGTGCATTTACATAAGATGGATGGTGCGTTTTTTCTACCGCTGTTGTCTTTGAAATTTAAAATGATAGCCACGTCTCATGGACTTCCTTATTTGAATGACAAGTGGTCGAGTATCGGTAAATTCTATTTTCGAAGGATGGAAGAAATGTTTATCCGATCTAAAGCGAACCTAACCTCAGTCTCCAAAACGCAAGTAGAATATTTTGAAAAAGAATATAAAAGGAAGGTGTTACATATCCCCAATGGAATTCATCGAATAGAAAAAATCACTCCTGAAGAGGCGGATGAAATATTGAAAAAAAACGAAGTAGAAGGAGAGTATTTATTTTTTGCAGCGCGTCGATTAATTCCTCTTAAAGGGTGTCATACTTTGATTGATGCTTTGAAAAAAATAAATTACCAAGGCACTTTAGTCATTGCAGCAGATGTTGAGCAATTGCCAGTTTACACCGAGCAACTAAGAAAAACTGCCGAAGGATTGAAGGTGAAGTTTGTTGGATATGTTTCTGAATTAGATGTATTGAATGCATTGATCTTGCGATCAAAGTTTTTTGTTTTCCCATCAGAATTAGAAGCGATGTCGATGATGTTATTAGAAGTTGGAAGTGTGGGGACGCCGATAATCTGTAGTGATATTCCTCAAAACACAGCAGTTTTAGAAAATGGAGAAGTATTGTTTTTTGAATCAAAAAATGTAGCTGATTTAGCAGCGAAAATGAAATGGGCATTTGAAAATGAATCGAAGATGGAAAATTTTGCGAAGCAAGCAAAAGAAAAAATTGAAAAAAAATATTTAGTTGAGAAAGTGGCTGATGAGTATATTGATTTGTACAACACAATTATTTTAAATAACTAGAAACACGTGAGTAACTTTAATCAAAAAAGGATTTTGTCAAAAATAGCACCTACTCTTTCGGGTTTACAATTGCATAAATTGTTCGCACCGTTTTATGCAGGTATGGGCCATGTTTTGACATTCCATCGAGTCATTCCTGACCGATCTGATTTACGTATTCACAACCATCAAAGTCTCGAAATATCTCCTGAACAACTTGAAGAAACTATTCTTTTCTATAAAAAAAATGGGTACGCATTTTTCTCATTGGATGATTTATACCATGCGCTAACACAGGAAAAACCAAAGCAAAAATTTGTTGTTTTTACTTTTGATGATGGCTATCGAGATAATTTTACACATGCTTATCCAATCTCTGTCTCTTATACACATCTGACGCTGCCGACGAATAGAGAGGTGTAGA
>OJFR01000732.1_pt1 | contig 10331 bp, 1 predicted proteins | sample 1594121 | NCBI WGS metagenome assembly OJFR01 (sample SAMN05416812, study PRJEB24817) | seawater metagenome | isolation source: Sea water | place: Canada:Atlantic | collected 2013-07 | reverse complement strand
TTTGGATAAACTCATCGGTGTTTCCACAATTATCTGTTGCTGTATAAGTTCTTGTGATCGTATATTCATCCGTACACCCGCCATCTGTTCTTACATCCACAAATGTGATCGATACATCCGTATCACAATTATCTGTTGCACTTGCGGTGGTAATATCGCCCGCTGGGACTGCATCACATTCTACTGTTATATCACTTAAGGTTGAACTGATAATTGGATCCGTGGTATCTACTATATTAATCGTTTGGATAAACTCATCGGTGTTTCCACAATTATCTGTTGCTGTATAAGTTCTTGTGATCGTATATTCATCCGTACACCCGCCATCTGTTCTTACATCCACAAATGTGATCGATACATCCGTATCACAATTATCTGTTGCACTTGCGGTGGTAATATCGCCCGCTGGTACTGCATCACATTCTACCGTTATATCACTTAAGGTTGAACTGATAATTGGATCCGTTGTATCTACTAGGGTGATCACTTGATCTATATTTGTAGTATTTCCACAGTTATCTTGTACAGACCAGGTTCTCACAACTGTACCAGTATTACTACAACCAGTCTGAGCAGAAATATCATCAGTATATATAGTATCTTGTAAAGAGCAATTATCACTTACACCAGACACATTTCCAGTCAGAGTTAAATTATTTATATCGTCTTCACAATTAATTGTTACATCACTAGGAACAGTAAAAGTAGGATTTACCAAATCTATTACATCGACATAAATTGTATCGCTTACCGTACAACCGTTTTCTAAAACATATAAAATAATCTCTTTAGCCCCACAGGTAGAATAAGTAATAATATGACTACCAACGCCAGTTGCAGTTGCTGGAGATGCGCCGCTTCCAAAAGTCCAATCGTAATTAGCTCCCACAATTGTGGAATCTGATATAAATGAAAAGTTATCGTTAACACACCCACTAGTCACCGTTGCAATAATTCCAGCAGTAGGAGCACAGTCAGGATCCTCACAATCGACTAACCCATCATCATCATTATCTATTCCATCACTACAATCTTCTTCTGGACAAACCTTTAAAGTCAACGCATTTGACATATCATAACAATCTGCAGTTACAGTATTTAGATCATTTCCAATAGCTAAATTCGTAATACTTCCATTGTCTTCATAATTAATGGCAGTTATCATATATTTCCCAGGAACAGTAATTGCGAATTCTGGATTCGTTGAGGTCTCAACAATCTCACCTGTACTATCTGCCAAAATATAAATCGTAATATAAGAAGGATCATAATTAGCGCCTGAAGTATCAATGGTTACTATATCCGTAATTTTAAATTCACAAGAATCAGGGAATCCACAGCCGTAATTATTTAATGATAATTGTAAGGAGGCATCACAAAAACAATAATCCTCATTATCTACTACTCCATCACTATCACAATCGGTACATCCTGAATAAGCTGCACAATCTGGATCATCACAATCTGTAAAAGTATCTAGGTCATTATCAATTCCGTCTCCACATATTTCACATAAAACATTATAAATAGCAGAAGTATCAGTAGGTGCATTTGCTCCTCCTGTTCCCAACACTCTATAGTCTCCATTGCCATAAGCATTCGTATTTAGGGTAGAACTTGTTTCACCATAAATCTCTATTCCATCTAAAAACCATCGGTAAGTAGTACAATTTCCAGTAACTTCAATATTTAAACCATCCAAACAATTTCCTGGATTACTAGCATCTAATGCTAAGGTGGGTGTAACATCACATTGAGCTGATATAACTTGAGTAAACGACAAAAAGCCTATACAAAGTAACCATAGGGCTTTGTTAGACTTTAGAAGATTTTGTGAATATTTATAACTCCTAACTTCGTAAAGAATAGAAGAAAAAATTATACTCATTTAGGCTCGTTTGTTCCACCAATTCGTTACTACCTATATTAGGTCTCAACGAATAAATAGAAAATGGGAATAAAGGTTTATTTTTTTGTTTAGTCTTAAATTGGTAGTTCTCTTTGATAGGCTTTTGGTGTAATTATGTAAGATTTTGTTTTGTGATTGAATACATATGTAAAAACAATCTATATTAGAGCAGACAACAATTATACCAATAAGGCGGTATTTTTGACATTGTTAAAAAATAAATGTAAATATTTATAATATATTAAACATGGATAAAATCTAGACTTAAAAAGGATAGGAATTGAGGTGAGAATATTCGATTACTTAAATTCATTTAAAAAACACCCATAAATGTATTGCTACAAAAATTACATTTATGGGTCTTTTTTATTTAATCCATTCAAAGTTGGAGCATAGGCGTTACAACAAGGGCAATCAGGATCATCACAATCTATTAGACCATCACCATCATCATCTATTCCATTGCTACAATTTTCAACACATTTCAATTCCACATCAAGTGTAATTTCTGAAGTTGCAAAACAGCCTGTTGAGACTCTTTCTACTCTAGCATAAACTGTTGCGTCAATACTATTGTATGGGCTGATTAAAATATTCGTTGCATTTTGAGCATCAAATAAACTTGGATGATAAGAAATCATCACTCCCGATTCTGATGAAACGGTAGGGTTTGCATCATGCAAAAAGAATGTCCCAGAACCTGCCATATTTGAATTATCACAAGTATTTAAAACAGCATTATTTGCAACTGGAATACAATCAGAATCATCACAATCCATCAACCCATCCAAGTCATTATCAATCCCATCAGTACAATCTTCAGGACAACTAACTATCGTTACAGTAATTTGATCGATAAGTGTGCAGCTGTTTAAATCTGTAACGGTAACAAAATATGTTGTAGTACCCACAGGATTTACAGTATGAGTTTGACCACCTCCTAATCCATTATCCCATGCATATAAATATGTTCCATTTCCTCCACTTCCTGTAGTTGTTAATTCAAAAGGTTCACCTGCACACATGGATGTATCGGCTTTTGAATTCATTAAAATCAAAGTTGGTTCTGTAATAGTTACATTTGAAGTAGCTGTACATCCAATAGAGTTGGTAACAGTCACAGTATAAGTTCCTGCCATAACTGCATTCAAAATTGAATCAGAATCTGAATTACTCCATAAATAATTAAATGGATAATAATCTCCTAAAACAATTACAGAAGCTTCACCGTCACTTTCTCCATTACAACTAATGTGTTGAGTATTAAAATTAGAAGTTACACTTGCAGTTGCAGAAAAAGAAACCTCAACTGTTATATTTTGAGTATCCCTAACTATGTTCGAACAATCATCTTGCGCTTCCCATACCCTTTGAATAACATATTGGCATCCCGAAGGAATCGAATCGACTGAATAACTGAGTATTGGACTAGCATTACAATTATCAGTAACTGTTATAATTGGTAAAGATGGTATAGTAGAAGGTGTTACCGTTACATCATTAGGTACTCCAGAGATGATTGGCCCTTCGTTATCTTCTACCGTAATTAGTTGAGTATAAACGGTGCTTTGTCCACAACCATCTGTCGCAGTCCAAGTCCTAGTTAATGTATAATTATTCGCGCAGGAAAGTATCGATGTAGTTTCATCATAAGTAATAGTTACCGCATCTCTACAATCATCTGCAGGAATAATTGTTCCTCCCTCAGCTATAGTTCCAGGTGCACAAAAACACATTTCACTAATTGCAATTCCATGATCCGAATTTGAATTTGCAGCGAAATAATCTGCAAATGAAGTAGTCGAAGTTCCTGAAATTGTACTCCCTGAGTTCCAATCATTATTCAAAGTAATCTCAACACGTTTTACAGGAATATCATAAAAATTAAATCGGACATCACCGACACTATCTATGTCTGCCAAATCAATATATCCATCTGAATTATCTAATGCATGGAAATGATTTGTTCCTTCCATCGTAATATTTCGACCGAGAGTTATTTGTGAACAATCATAATTAATCTCTGTATTTGATGCATCGTAAACTCGAACAGTTGCTCCATCTACAAACCAAACTCCTTCATCAAAATCCAATAATCCAAATGATAAATCTTCTACCTCTTGAGAAAATTCAATTCGAATTACAGTCGAATCTCCTGCGCTGTAAACTGAATTACTTGTTTCTTGTTCTTGTGTTAAACTTATTGCTTTGGTCGAAGCTCCACAAGGTTGATTTTGATTTACTGATCGAGGATACTGCCCATCAGTCATATTGAAATCTTCAATAATCCCACCTGTGATAATTGAATAAGTTGTGACCACTCCACTTGAAGTTAAGTTTTGTGTATTCATTGCTGTCGTTCCAGAAGCTTGAGCTGCTGGATATGGAATTGAAGTCAAAGTACAATTCGCCGTATCCAATGCTGGAGGATTCGGAATACTATCACAACTTACCGTTACATCCGTTGGTACATTTAACAAAACAGGCGAAGTTTGATTTTCTACATAAAATTCAACATTAGTTTCTGTTTGTTTTTTTCCATCAAAAACAATTACTGGATTACTAATTATTCCAACACCTGTAGGTTGAGCATTAATACTTGCGGTAAAAATAATTTCAATTGAATCTCCAGGTAAAATAGCATTTGGATAATATGCTCCTCCTTCATCCAATGCGAAAGTCGAACCTGCAGGTGGTGCAGTATCGTCTGACCAAGCAGTTGGAATTCCATTGACATAAACAACAGTTGAATTATCTATATAATCTAATTCAGCAGCAAGTGTATCAATAATTAAAATTGAGTTAGGAGGAAAAGGTAATGCACCTGAATTTTGAATTGAAATAGTATAAGTTACTTCATCACAAACATCAAATAATGCATCATTACTAATATCAAAAGTCAAATCAACACATTCGTTTGTATTAAATGGAATACCATTTGGAAGTCCAGTTCCTAAATCAATTTCTTCTAAACCTGAACCAGTTGATACTAATGGATCTTGCCCCCATGCACCTGCAACAAAGGCATCACTATTATCACAAACCCAAACTCTCATTCCTGTTTGATCTCCATCTGGATCAGTAATTTTTAATTGGCCTAATGGGTTTAATAAATAACTAACATCATATGGTACTCCATTGATATCTAGTAACCCTCCGCCATCGCCATTATAATCTACACAAACTGTAATATTTCCAGAGTAAGAACTTCCTGTTGGATAATTTCCAGTTAACCAAACTGGGGCAGTATTACTTGTACTCGAACCTGTATAGGTAGGATCTTGCCCTGGAGCAAAACCAACCATCGTAATCTGAGGGGTTAACTGATCCTCAGGAATCAAACCAAATCCCCAATCATGCATCAAAGTTTCTCCTTCTGAACCAATCGTTGCAATGGCATAAAATGCTTCACCACTATTGGTATAAAAGTGAGAACCAGTCCCTTCTGGTATTTCTACCCAGACTGTTGTTCCCGCTGGTACATTAATAGTTGGTTGTGATCCTGCATCTGTTTCCCAAGCTACATTTATCAAATTACTATTTGGATTATGTATATGGACATAGGTTGGATCATTAATAACACTATCTGGATTAACTGCATTTAACTGAGTCGAAACAGGATTATAGTAACTATCATTCCATTTATCTCTAGCGCTAAGTGTAATCCAACGTCCTTCATATGACGCGCAAATATTTCCAGTCAAGAGATGAACCTGAATAGACTTATCAGCATCTAACATTGCTCCTACATTAATTCCTCCATTGATCAAATAACTTTCTCCTTCATTTAAGCTGATCGTTGTTTCTGCTGATCCATCTGCATCTGCATCAATACTTATCGAAGTATTATTTTCAAATGCCATTATCGTCGCTCCAACATAATCAAACATCTCATTGACTAAATAATCTTCACCTACTGGCAATACAAAATTTCTCCCCCAATTTACTGTTGGGTATATTTCAACCGCACCTGCTAAGTAGGTTCCTGATCCAGATGCCCATGCTAATCTTGTAATAGCTAAATTTCCTGTAGTCGCAATCTTATCTCCACCGTCATAATCAATAACTGATGATCGAGTGACTGGATTTACATTTTCATCTAAAATGATTACATCACCTGCTGCTAAAATATCAGTTGGATATCCCGGAGCAACTCCATTCGCCAAATTACCATCTCCCCATACTGATGTTGAAGTCTGAATAATATTTCCTAAATCATTTTCAAAACCGTCTTCCCAATGATCATAATAAATTCTTGCATCACTCTCTACAATACTTACTGAAACGTATGATCGAATTGGACTTGCAGGTAAAGATGAACCTCCACACGAACTTGGATATAATTGCTCTAATGAATTTAAGGCCTGATCTTCAGGAATTGGGATATAGTAAATTTCAGAAATTTGTTCATTTGAGAAATCATCAGAACAATATGATGCTCCTGAGTCTCCAAATAAACTACCTCCTGTAATTAATGTTACTGATCTTTGTGCTGGACAATCTCCCCCTTGATTTCTAACTTCAACTATATAATCTCCAGCATTAAGTCCTTGGAAATAAGAACTCGTTTGCCAAGGTGTTACATTAACTATTCGATATTCTAAAGGACTACTTACACCTTCTGCTTCAACTAAAAGTTCACCATCGCTACTAACCGAAGTCTGAGGGTTAATTACAGCTACACTATAAATGATCGGTGCTCCAGGCTCATCAATCACAACTGTTTCTGGTCCAGCAAAACAAGTTTGATCTGTATTTCTAACATAGACAGAGTATGTTCCGCTTGATAAATTGGCAAAAGTATTTGAAGGAAACCAAGTTAAATTATCTATACTATATTCTAAATCTCCTGTACTTCCTGAGGATGTAATTGTAATAGTTCCATCAGGAACACTACAACTTGAGGCTGCACTTACAGTAGTTGACAAACTCAATAATGGTGGATCAGATAATGTAATCGATGCTGTCGAACTACAACTAGATCCATCTGAAATAGTTACCGTATAAGTACCTGCTCCAACATTAATTAAAGAATCATTGGTCGATCCATTGCTCCATTCATAGTCATAAGTTCCACCACCTCCTGTTGCTGAAACTACAATCAAACCATCTGTTCCTCCGGAGCAACTTACCCCTACTGAACTTGAACCATAAGCTGACGCAATGGTTGCACCTGCACCAACTGCTATTGGTTCTCCAATATTTACAGAAACAGTTGCTTGACAATTATTTATATCTGTAACAGTTACAGTATAAGTGCCTGCTCCCAACGGAGGACTAATATCTTGAGTTGTAAAACCACCAACGCTCCATTCATATATATAATCTGTTCCAGTAATTGTAGTTCCTCCCGAAACTGAGACATCAACGAAACCATCTGTACTTCCTGCACAACTAACCGTTGTGCTATAATCAATAACTGAAAGTGATAAATTTACTGGATCCTGAAGCGTAACATCTGCAGTAACAGAACAATCATTATCATCTGTAACTGTAACGGTATAAGTCCCAACAGATAATCCTGTTGCAATTGAATCTGACTGTCCTAAAGGATCACTCCATAAATATGTATATGGTGATTTCCCTCCAGTAGGTCGAACAGTAGCTTCTCCATCCGATGCTCCCCTACAACTAATATCTGCTCCATAATAATCAGAACTTACAAATGCTGTTGCATATGAAAAACAATCTGGATCATCGCAATCAATCAATCCATCAAAATCATCATCTATTCCATTATCACAAATTTCTGTACAAGGAACTATTATTACAGCAACAGAATCTATTGAAGTACAATTATTCACATCTGTTATAGTTACATAAAATGTCGAATCAACTCCTGAATTGATTGTAATACTATCAGTCGTTGCTCCCGTGCTCCACAAGTAGGTATAATTTACAATTCCTCCCGTCACAGTTGCTCCGAATCTCACATCGAAATTTGAACAGGTACTTTGATCTAAACCTGCATCAACAACTAAAAGAATTGGATCTTCTACTTCGATACTTGCTGTAGTAATACAAGAGTTATAATCTGTAATAGTCACCGTATAAGTTCCGGCTGGAACACCATTCAAACTATCAATCGTAGTTCCTCCCACATCACTCCACAAATAAGTATATGGTGAAGTTCCTCCTGAACCAAATACTTTTATTCGCCCATCACTTTCACCTTCACAACTTATATTTTCTCCATTAAAATCTGAGGTAACAGAAATCAAGGCATTTAATGCATTTGGATTAGTCAACGATATGGAGTCCACTTGCGTACATGAACTTCCATCTGTTACCGTCACGATATATTTCCCAATAGTTAAACTTGAAATAGTGGCTCCCGTTGCTGAGTTATCCCATGTATAAGAATAACCTCCGGCACCACCAATAGCACTAGCAGTAGCAGTAGCAGTAATCTGCCCATCATTTCCACCTTGACAACTAATTTGATTATCAATATTAAAATTGATGGAAATTGGAGTTGGGTTATTTAAAGTAATTGATTTTGAAGTAGTACATCCATTTCCATCAGTTACGGTAATCGAATACGTACCAACTGTCAAATCAGATAAAATCGGACTCGTATCATTCGTATTCCAAAGTAAAGAATAAGGAGTAACTCCTCCAGAAGGAGTAGCTAAAACACTTCCATCCTCTCCTCCGATACAAGATACTTCAGAAACTATACTTGTATTTATGTCTAATACAAGAGGCTCTACTAAAGTAACAATAGCAGTCGTTTCACAAAGATTTGCATCCGTTGCAGTTATAGTATATGTTCCAGCATCCAATCCACTTATTGCTTGAGTTGTTGCTCCTGTACTCCACTCATAAGTTATTGCTCCTGTACCATTTGTTGCAATTGCAAAGGCAGTTCCATCGCTTGTTCCGTTACAACTTATTTGATAGGTTACATCTCCAGAAGTTGTTTGAGCAGTCAAGTCAACCGCAGGTGGATCGCTTAATGTAATATTCCTTTGGGTAGTACATCCGTTATCATCTGTAATAGAAACAGTATAAGTACCAGCACTTAGACCTGTTGCAAAAGAGTCTACACTTATACCTGTCGACCAAGCATAGTTAAATGGTCTAACTCCACCTATTGGAATCACATGAGCAGCTCCATCATTTGCTCCATTACAACTTATATCTCTTCCATTATAATCAGAAGTAATAGTATCTGTTGCAGAAAGAATTGCTTCTACAAAAATTTCTTGAGTATCTCTTTGAATATTTCCACACCCATCTGTAGCTGTCCATATTCTTTCGATCGTATAATTACAGGTATTAGTAACTGTATTTTCCGTAAACGAAATGGCAGGATAACTATCACATCCATCTAATGCAGTTATACAATTAGACACACTTCCATAAACCATCACCTCTGCAATATTCATTGGATCACTTGTACCCGTTAACTGAACTCTTAAGTATCTACCAGTTCTACTAATATTTATCGTAGTTGGAAAAGCAGCTTTTGTTGATTGATAATAACTCGCAACATTTGGATCAGCCAATAGTGCAGTTAAATCATTTGAGGAAAATGGAGTTTCAGAAACCAATAGATAATAATTAGAAGTTCTTGACTGACAACAATCTACTCGGTTATAAATATCTAAAACACTAATGTCTTCTACTGATCCTAAATCTACTTGCCACCAAGGTTGAGGATCTCCAGATAATGTCGTATGATTAATATTATTCAAATCTCCATCTACAACATTGCTTGAAGGATATGAAGCACCATATAAAGATGATTGAGTTGTAATTTTCCCTAAAGCTAAGTTCACTCCATCTGAACAATCAGTAGGAGGTGCAGTTGGTATACTAGAAGGTGTCACCGTAATATCTGTTGGTATTCCAAATAATACAGGAGGAGTATTATCAACTACAGAAATGACTTGAGTCATCGTAGAATCATTTCCACAATGATCAGTTGCTATCCATGTTCGAGTTAAGATATACTCTGAATCACAACTTCCATCTGTTCTAACTTCTGTGTAAGCTGTAGTATCTAATCCGGCACAATCATTAGATACGAAAACGGTTCCTTCATTGGTACCTGGAATACAATAACAAATCTGACCAATTCCAACTCCATGAGAAACACCTGGATTAGCAGTCATGTAAGCTGCAAAGGAGGAAGCCGTTGTTCCAGAAGAAGTACTTGATGTATTCCAATTATTTTTTAAAGTAATCTCAACTCGTTTTACTAATAAATTATAAAATGTAAATCGAACATCTCCATCAGCATCAGCATCTGTTATCGGCATATATCCATCTGTATTATCTAATGCTTGAAATTCTTGACCTCCTACCCAATCCACATTACTATTTAATGTAAAATATCCACAATCATAATCAATCTCCGTATTTGATCCTGTCTCTTATACACATCTGACGCTGCCGACGAATAGAGAGGTGTAGA
>OJFR01000731.1_pt1 | contig 10333 bp, 7 predicted proteins | sample 1594121 | NCBI WGS metagenome assembly OJFR01 (sample SAMN05416812, study PRJEB24817) | seawater metagenome | isolation source: Sea water | place: Canada:Atlantic | collected 2013-07 | reverse complement strand
CGAGATCAGCCTCGGTCTCGTGGGCTCGGAGATGTGTATAAGAGACAGATTCCTTCACGATGGAACAAAAGATTCCTTCCTATTTAATTGCGTTGGCGGTTGGGAATTTGACTTACACAAAATTAGGATCAATTTGTGGTGTTTATTCAGAACCTGAATTAGCGGGAGATTGTGCTTACGAGTTTTCAGATTTACCCAAAATGATTACTACTGCGGAAAAAATTTACGGAAAGTACCAATGGGGCAAATACGATATCGTAATGCTTCCGTATTCATTTCCTTTTGGTGGAATGGAAAATCCACGTTTGACATTTGCCAATCCGACTTTATTGGCTGGAGATAAGAGTTTAGTTTCTGTTGTTGCGCATGAGTTAGCACATTCTTGGTCAGGAAACCTTGTAACAAATGCAACTTGGAATGACTTCTGGTTGAATGAAGGCTTTACGGTTTACTTTGAAAACCGCATCATGGAGAAAATCGAAGGAAAAGAAAACGCGAACATCCTAGCGCTGATTGAGTACCAAGATTTATTAGCTGCGTTAAACGATATTGAAAATAGCGATCATCCAGAGGACACAGAATTGAAATTGCAATTGGAGCACAGAAATCCCGATGACGGAATGACGGACATTGCTTATGTTAAAGGAGCGTTTTTCTTGAGAACGATTGAAAAAGCTGTTGGAAGGAAAAAACTTGATCAATTTTTAAATCGTTATTTCAAAGAGCATGCATTCCAATCGATCACAACTGAAGTATTTGTTGCAGATTTGAAAAATAATTTATTGACGCCAAACAAAATTGATTTTGATGTTGAGGAATGGATATATCAACCTGGCCTTCCAGATAACCATGTTCGTATAGAATCCAAAAAACTGGATGACATGACAAAATTGGCCGAACGTATCAATTCTGGTGAAGATGTTTTTGTCGGTAAGCTGAAAAAATTAACACGTGCCGATTTTATTACGCAAGAATGGCAAACATTCGTGAGAGGCTTGAATGATAAAGTCACTCCTGAAACGATGAAAAAGTTGGATGATCAATTTGAATTTAGCGCAAATTCAAATCCTGGTATTAAATCTGATTGGTACAAATTAGCTGTTAGAAACGGATACGATGCAGCGAAACCAGAAATGGAAAAATACCTCATCAAAATTGGACGAAGATGGTACATCGAAGGGATTTACGAAGCTTTAATGAATTCTAAGAATCCAGCTGACCAAGCATTTGCAAAAGCAACATTCGAGAAAGCTAAAAGCGGATATCATGCTGTTACTCGAAATACGATTGCAGGCATTGTTGCCTCGACAAGCTCGGCAACCAAGTAAACATCATTTAAACTCTTAGGGAATCAAAAAAAGCACGAATCAAATCCGTGCTTTTTTTATACATATATTTTCTAAATTGGTAATCGAGCGTGTTGAGATTACGCCATTGACCCTAACTTCTCTTCCAAAATAGCAATCTTCGCTAATGCATCTGCTTCTTTTTGCTTTTCAATAGCAACAACTTGTTCTGGTGCACCGGTTACAAATTTTTCGTTTTTCAATTTGCCTTGAACGCTTTTTAAGAATCCTTTCGTGTAGTTCAACTCTTCTTCCATCTTCTCTTTCTCTGCTTCCAAATCGATTGAATCTCCAAATGGCACAAAGAATTCGTTTCCATTCACAATGAAAGAATTTGAGTTTTCAATTTTATCCGTTGTATACTCAAGTTGAGAAAGATTACCCATCTTCACTATCACGCAATCAAAATCTGTGTTGACTTCTTTGTTCTTACGAACGAACAACTCCATTTTAATTTTCGTTGCAATGTTGTTTTTCTTTCTAATGTTACGAATGTTCGTAATTACTTCTTCAGCAATTGAAAAATCTGAAAGTATAACTTCATTCGAAGTTTGAATTACCGGCCATTCTGCAACTATAACGTCATCACCCGCTTGTCTTTCGCGAATCAAGTGCCACAATTCTTCGGCAACGAATGGCGTAAAAGGCTGCAACAGTTTCAGTAATTTCTCAAAGAAATCCAAGGTCGTTTCCAAAGTCTTTTTATCAATTGGATGCTGGTAACCCGGTTTAATCATTTCCAAATACCACGAACAGAAATCATCCCATACCAATTTGTATGTCGCCATTAATGCTTCTGAAATCTTGAATTTATCAAACAGTTCGTTGATGTTTTGAAGTTCCTTATTCAGCTTCGCTCCGAACCAATCGATTGCCATCTTAGACGAAGCAGGTTGTACCAAATCGTTATTTACAGTCCAAGAGTCAACCAAACGGAAGGCATTCCAGATTTTGTTGGTAAAATTTCTTCCTTGCTCACACTGTGAACTATCAAAAGGCAAATCATTTCCTGCTGGTGATGAAATCAAAATTCCAACACGCACTCCGTCTGCTCCGTATTTGTTAATCAATTCGATTGGATCTGGAGAATTACCCAATGATTTAGACATTTTACGTCCTAATTTATCTCGTACAATCCCCGTATAGTAAACATTCTTAAATGGAATATCTCCCATGTACTCATATCCAGCAATAATCATTCTCGCTACCCAGAAAAACATAATTTCCGGAGCCGTTACTAAATCATTTGTTGGATAGTAATACTTAATCTCTTCGTTGTTTGGTTGTGTCAATCCGTTAAAAACAGAAATTGGCCAAACCCAACTCGAGAACCATGTATCCAACACGTCTTCATCTTGTTTTAATTCAGCCGCAGAAATAGCTCTCCCCGCTTTTGCCGTAGCAGCTGGAATTGCTTCTTCAATTGTTTTCGCAACAACGAAGTCTTCTTCTCCTTCACCATAAAACCAAGCTGGAATTTGATGTCCCCACCACAATTGGCGAGAAATACACCAATCCTTCACATTCTCCATCCAGTGACGGTAAGTGTTTTTGAATTTATCGGGGTGAAATTGAATATTACCATTCATAACGTTCTCCAAAGCTGGAGTCGCCAATTCTTTCATATCAACGAACCATTGCAAAGACAATTTTGGTTCAATCACCGAATTTGTTCGTTCAGAGTATCCCACTTTATTGATGTGGTCTTCCGTTTTAATCAAATATCCTTTGTCGTGTAATTCTTTCTCAATTGCCTTACGCGCCTCAAATCGATCCATTCCCTCGTAATGCATTCCGTTTGCATTCAAGGTTCCGTTATCGTTCAAAATATCGATTGTTTCAAGATCGTATTTCTTTCCCAATTCATAATCGTTTACATCGTGAGCAGGAGTAATTTTCAAACAACCTGTTCCAAATTCCATATCCACGTAATCGTCAAAAATGATAGGAATTTCACGTCCTACTATTGGAACAATCGCTTTCTTATCCTTCAAATTAGCGTAACGAATATCGTTTGGATTCACACAAATTGCTGAATCTCCCAAAATTGTCTCTGGACGAGTTGTCGCAATTGTCAACCATTTATCATCTGTTCCAGCAATTTTATAGCGAACGTAAAATAGTTTAGAATTTACTTCTTTGTGCAATACTTCTTCATCCGAAAGCGCAGTCAATGCCTCTGGATCCCAGTTCACCATTCGCACTCCACGGTATATTTTTCCTTTGTTGTATAAATCAATAAAAATATTGATAACCGATTCTGAATACTCAGGATCCATCGTAAAACTGGTTCTATCCCAATCACAAGATGCTCCTAACTTCTTTAATTGTTCTAAAATAATTCCACCGTGTTTGTCTTTCCATTCAAAAGCATGTGCTAAAAATTCGTCACGTGTTAAATCCGACTTTTTAATTCCTTCCGCCCTTAATTTCTGAACCACTTTTGCTTCTGTCGCGATAGATGCGTGATCTGTTCCTGGAACCCAACACGCATTTTTCCCTAACATTCGTGCACGACGAACCAAAACGTCTTGAATTGTATTGTTCAACATGTGTCCCATGTGTAGAACTCCAGTTACGTTTGGAGGTGGAATAACGACCGTATACGCTTCTCTTTCGTCAGGAACAGAGTGGAAATATCCTTTCTCCATCCAATGTTGGTACCATTTTTCTTCTGCAATTTGAGGCTCGTATGTCTTCGGTGTCTCCATGTGATATAAATATTTCCTGCAAAATTAACGCTTTTGGGCAGTTATACTTCATTCTTTCTGCGCTTTTTAATGAGAATTGAAGGAATAATTAACTTTGTTCACAAATCAAAACGAATTCATCATGCAAAAAATCATTCCAATTCTACTCGCAGTTATCTCCTTTACTTCTTGTATGAAAGGAAAATCTGTAGATGTTGTGATACACAATGCTAAAGTTCACGTGATGGATGACAAAAATTCAATTTTTGAAGCAATTGCGTTTAAAGATGGCGAAATAGTTGAAGTCGGGCCTGAGCGTCAAATTTTGAATCGGTATAGCGCTGATGAGTATATTGATGCTCAGAAAAGAGACGTGTATCCAGGATTTACAGATGCCCACGGACACATTATGTCATACGCGAAGCAATCGTTGAGTGTGAATTTAGTTGGATGCCGTTCTTACGATGAAATGTTGGTTTTGATAGAGAAATACCAATCAAAAAATAACAGCAAATTTATTGTTGGACGAGGATGGGATCAATCGCTTTGGAAGGACCAAAAAATGCCGGACAACAAACGTTTAAGTGAACTCTTTCCTAACATTCCTGTTTGTTTGTTTCGAATTGACGGCCATGCTTTATTGGCAAACGATTACCTCATTCAAAAATCGAAGGTTGTTGAAAAAGTAAAAGCAGATGCAGAATTAAATCAAGGTGGATATTTCATCATGAATGAAACTGATGAATTCACTGGAATTATGGTTGACAATGCAATGAATCCAATTTTAGAACTAATTCCTGATTTCCCAGAAAATAAAATGAGTGAAAAGATTCTAGAAATTCAATCGGAATTGTACGGTTATGGAATTACAGGTGTTCACGAAGCTGGTTTAGAGAATAGTGAATTAAAATTGTTGGAAAAATTAATTGCCAAAAATGAACTGCATTTAAACATCTATGCAATGTTGTTGCCTACAGAGGAGAACATTGCATTTGCAAAAAAGAATGGTGTTTACACAAATAAAAATTTACTGATCCGAAGTATCAAAGTATATGGTGATGGAGCACTTGGCTCTCGTGGGGCGTTTCTCAAAGAAGCGTACAGCGATCATTCGGGACATCATGGATATTTAACAACCTCTTTCAAGCGCATGTCGGAAATAGCCGATTTGTGTCATAGTATAGGATATCAAATGAATACTCATGCTATCGGAGACTCCACAAATCGTATTCTATTGGAGTTGTACCAGAAGGTATTTAATAAAAATCCAGATCACCGCTGGAGAATTGAACATGCGCAAATTGTAGATCCGTTGGATTTTAATTTATTCGCGAAAGCCGGTGTTTTCCCAAGTGTTCAACCAACGCACGCCGTTTCCGATCAACGTTGGGCAGTATCTCGCATTGGAGAAAAGAGAATGATTGGTGCGTATGCGTATAAATCTTTATTAGATCAATTTGGAATGATAGCGATTGGAACAGATTTTCCAGTTGAATCGACTGACCCTTTCCTAACCATTCACGCCGCTGTTCAACGAAAAAATGCCGATAACTTTCCTGCTTTGGGATTTTTACCGAAAGAGCAAATCACTATCGAAGATTGCATCAAAGGAATGACAATCTGGGCTGCATTTGCTTCGTTCCAAGAAAACCAACTTGGCACTTTGGAAAAGGGAAAAGATGCGACTTTGGTGATTTTTGACCGACCCGTAGAAAGCACTGGAGTTTACACGCCGAATTTTGCGCACACAACCTTTATAAAAGGCAAAAAGGTCTACTCTGTTGAGTAGACCTTTGCATATTAAACTTATTCATATCTAAAACCAGAAAAGATTATGAATCGTGTTTAAAATGATGGACACGAGATTGTTTTAAACGTACTCGGTTTGTCCTTGCAATTAAGATTTAGTCCCAATGAAACTTCGTGTGAACCACCCGAAACTCCGTTGTTTAATTTCGATACTGTTACATCATAACTGTATCCTATTTTAAATTTCCCTGTGTTTACACCAAATGATAAAATAAATGCATCTCTATTTCTATACCATGCACCAACATTAAATACACCATACTTTACATATGTACCGATACTGATCTCTTGGAAACCATTTTGGTATTGGTAAATAACGTTAGGCATAATCGATGCTGAATTGTCGTATTTAGATTTTGATCCTAATTTAATCTCTGCTCCCATGTGTCCTGTAAAACGCATTGGTAATTTTGATTCACCAACAATCATTGATTCGTTTGGCATGTTCAAGTGGTTTGCAGCAACTCCAAAAAAGAAGTGTTTGCTGTAACCAACCAATCCTGCAGAAGCATCAAAGAAATAACGACTTCCTCCTCTAGGAACGTCGCCAGTGTTATAAATAAATCCTCTTCTTGGATCAATCATATCTCCAAAAGTCAATTTGTCCCAATTCAAATACTTGTTTGTCATTGCTGCTTTTGCACCAAACAACATAGAGAATTTACGGTTCACTTTAAGGTGATACGAATAAATCAATCCTAAACTTGACGTGAAAATTGTTCCTTGTCCTTGCTGGTCGTGCGTAGCGATAACGCCAATTCCACCAGAAATTGTTTTGAAATATTGGTCGTATGAAACACTATAGGTTACATAGTTCCCAGTTAAACTTGGCCATTCGTTTCTGTAGTTAGCAGCAAAGCGTGGACAACCATGTGAACCCGCGAAAGCTGGATTCAAGTACAATGGATTTGCGTAGAACTGTGTGAACTGCGGATCTTGTGCAGAGGCGTTAAACGACATCCAACCAAATACTATCAATAAATAAAATTGTTTTGCTTTCATAATCCTCCTCTTTTATCTTCCTCTGCCAAATCGACTTTGTTTCCCTACAATTTTCAATGTCACTTGATGCGACAAGCTTCTTTCTCCTGTCATTACACTTTTCGAATAATCTGCGTTGTAATACATTGAAAAGTTTTTAAATCTCACACCTACAGTCGCCGATGGGTTTCGTGTTGAAGAGTACGACGCTCCAATTAGAAACCACTTTAATCGTGCGTTGGCACCCACCCAAAGTTCTGATAGTTGACCTTGGTTCTGATAAACAACGTATGGCGACAAACTCATCTTTTTATTTCTTGATACCCAATCTGTTCCTGCACTAGCAATAATATTGTAATCTGATCTACGAGGAGATTCAGTTGTGTTTGAATACATGTTGTCTTTATGTCTAAACACATTGTCTATTTGCACTCCTGCAAAAAACCATTCCGTGTTAACCATTACGCCAGCACCAAAATCTTTATACCATAAATTCTGTCCAATTGGAGTAGAACCATCAGCATAATAATCTTCAACTACTCCTCTTTCAAGTTCCAATTGATTCGCTCCATCCATTTTAGAATGATTTAAACTTTTATTTCCCATTTTAAAACGGAAAGACGGTTCCAAGGAAACGGTATTCGAAAGGGAGATTTTTGGTGAATAAGTGATTGCCATATCAGCAACATGAATTCCTCCATTCTTATACATTGCATGATTCATTTGTAATGAAAAACCGCCTCTAACTGCAAAAACATATCCATCCAAATTCAATTGATTCATCAATTGCTGATTCTCTTTACCTTGCCATTGCAAACGAGAAAGGGTTTGAATTCGCGTTGCTAATTGAGAGCCTGCTGAACTAAAGTTGATATCTGACACTGAGAGTCCTGGAATATTGTAGTGCGGATCTCTAAAGTTTTTAAGTGCAATTGGATTATTCATCATACTCATGACTTTACGTCCAAATGATCCAACTCTAGTTTTCATCATCAACTGATATTTTGTGAGTGTTTTCTTTTTCTTTTGGAAAAAGTTTAACTCATGGTCTTTGTTCATTGCTACTAATGAATAATCCTTGTTTCCAAGTTCACTTTCAAGATCATTCTTATTCAATTGATTCACCTCGTAAAAAGAATAAGACGCAAAGTCATTTTTATTATCATTAAACGCTTCATCAGCATCAATCAAACCTAGACCCGAAAATAGTCCGTTGCTCGAATTATTCGAAATACTGCTAATTCCAGCAGTCGCCACTTGTGAATTGTGAGTATTACTTATTCGATTTGTCGTAGCAACGTTCCCTACATTACTTGCCATTTCCGGTCCGTTTAGATTAGGACTTTCATTAATTGCTGATGGCCCATTTGAATTAAAATTCAAAGCGGTAGTTGATACAAGTCCATTCATCGCATTTGAAAATGCATTGATCATATTTGAGGCGGAAGCTGTTCGATTTGTATTAGTCGAACGAATACCTTCCCTTCCGTCTTTCTCAGAAACAGCTGAATCGCTCGAACCGGCAGATTTTGCTGCTATTTCAGATGGGGCAGTTGTCGAAAGAAATCCGATTGTAACAATGGCAGTTAAAACAACCGCTGCACTCGCGTAATCCATAATTCTGAAAACTGGATTTTCACGAATTAAACTAGCTTTTTTTGTGTAGACGAATTGTTCTTTATTGCTCAAACGAGCGTTTTGCCAAACATCTTTATCAACATCTAATTCGGGATGTTGCAGCAAAAATGCTTGCAACTGTTCTATTTGTGTAGACGACAAATTGCCCTCGTTCAATTCGAACAACCATAAATCGATATTTGAAAAAGATGGATTACTCATACTAGCTCTACTAATCCTTTTAACTGCTTCTTAATTTTTCTTCGACCCCTAAACAAATAAACTTTGACTTGTGATTCTGAAAGATTCAAAATTTCCCCTACTTCCTCATAAGAATACCCTTCCAAATCTCGCAAAATGATAATGCTTTTTTGAATTGGGGGCAATATACTTACAGCTCTATTTACAACTTCATTCGCTTCAAAACTATTTGGAACAATTTCCCCTTTTTCAAATCTTTCCATTTCATTATAGAAAGACATTCGACTCTTGCGAGTAGAAAAATTAATCATAGCGTTGTGAGCAGTCGTAAACATCCAAGATTTCGCTTTAGCAGGTTCAACTTTTCCTCGATTCACCCAAAGTTTTTCAAAAACGTCTTGTACAATATCTTCGGCATCCTCTCTGTCACGCAGAAAGTTCATTGCATATCCAAACAAATTATTTGAATGCTCATTCACGATGATATTGTATTCTCGTCTTCTCAATTCTGATTACGTATTCGATACAGTTAAAACAATTAGAGTGCTAATAATGTTACACTAACAACGCCTAAAAATAGTAGGATTCCTCAATAATTCCAACTAAATGTTCAAATTAATACTGAGAGTTAACATTTGTACTAATTGGACGAGTATATTTCTACGCATTTTTTTACTATATTCGTCAATACAACAATGAACTATGATGGAAACTAAACGACTATTCGACATACCATATCACCAATTAAATTCATATCCTAATTCCAAAATGTTTGTAACAAAAACAAACAACCAGTGGATAGGTGTTTCAACTCAAGAATTCTTGGATGAAGCGATGGAAATTTCAAAGGGTTTGATTGCCTTGGGAGTAGAACCTGGAGACAAGGTTGGAATTATTTCGGGTACACGTTACGAGTGGAATGTTATGGACATTGGAATTCAACAAACTGGTGCGATTGTCGTTCCGTTTTATCCAAATATTTCTGAAAGCGACTACCGCTACATATTTAACGATTCAGGAATCAAAATTTGTGTTATTGCTGACAGTGAATTAAATGAAAAAATTACAAATATAAAAGCAGACACACCTGCACTTCAACATGTTTTTACCATGGAAAAGGTTGCTGGTGCGAAGCATTGGAGTGAAATAAAGAAAGCTGGAACGTCTATCGATGAGTCGAACGTACAAGAGCGAATGGCAAAAGTGAAATACGAAGATTTGGCCACTATCATTTATACTTCTGGTACAACGGGCAATCCAAAAGGAGTAATGCTTTCCCATCGTAATTTATTGTCTAATGTTGAAGCAACTATTGAACCTATTCCAGCTGATAAAAACTCAAAAGTATTAAGCTTCCTACCCGTTTGTCATGTTTACGAGCGTATGTTGCACTATTTATACATGTACATTGGCGCTTCGATTCACTTTGCTGAGTCAATGGATACTATTGGTGATAACATTAAAGAAGTGAAACCGGATGTATTTACCGCTGTTCCTCGTTTAATCGAAAAAGTTTTCGATAAAATTATGGCAAAAGGTGATGAATTGACTGGAATTAAACGCAAGTTGTTTTTCTGGGCTGTTGAATTAGCTGAAGAATACGACGTAGTTGGAAAGTCAGCTTGGTATCACTTCAAATTGCTGTCTCTTATACACATCTGACGCTGCCGACGAATAGAGAGGTGTAGA
>OJFR01000725.1_pt1 | contig 10376 bp, 5 predicted proteins | sample 1594121 | NCBI WGS metagenome assembly OJFR01 (sample SAMN05416812, study PRJEB24817) | seawater metagenome | isolation source: Sea water | place: Canada:Atlantic | collected 2013-07 | reverse complement strand
CGGCAGCGTCAGATGTGTATAAGAGACAGCACATATGCGTAATTTCTACATTTTTATTTTTTTGCTTTTTCCCGCTATCATCTTTTCACAGATAAATGACTGTGTAGATGCCGTAGTAGTTTGTAATAACAGTAATATTACTTTTAATCCACAAGGAGCAGGTCTAGATGACTTTGCAAATCCGAATAATACTAGTGGATGTTTAGCGACAGGTGAACATTCAAGCGCATGGTATTATTTTGAAATTGATCCAACTGCTCCTCCTGGGCAAAACCTAGATTTTATTATTGATCCTACTGGAGGTGCAGGGCAAGATTATGATTTTGCTATTTTTGGACCGAATGTACCTTGTAGTGATTTAGGTGCGCCGATTCGATGTTCTTACGCTGGCCCAGGTTGTGCATTTTGTCCACAAACAGGAATAGGAATGGGAGAAACAGATAATGCAGATGGTGATGGTGATGGATTTGCAACTGAATTAATTGTAAATCCTGGAGAAGGATACTACTTATTAGTTGATAATTTCCAAAGTACAGGAGTTGGTTTCGATTTAACTTGGGGTGGTGCTGCCGCTGATGATTTGAATTGTAATGCAGATCCGCCATGTGGATTAATTGCAGATGCAGGACCTGCTATAACTGGATGTTCTGGTGATACTGGCCTTTCATTAAGTGGATCGGCAATTGGAAACTCTGGAAATGAAACTTATAATTGGGTAGGAACTAATGGTTCTACTGCTTTTTTAGATGATCCAAATAGTCCAAATCCTAATCTAATCTTTCCTCCAAATGTTAGTGGGACTTTTGATTTTACATTGACCATTCTTGACGATGCTTGTTTTGATGATGATATTGTTACGGTTACTATTAATCCATTACCTATTGTTACTCTTACACAACCTGCAGCATTATGTGATGACGGGAATACTTTTACGATTAATGCTTCGCCTCCAGGTGGAACTTGGAGTCCAAATATGCCCAATGGAATAGTAGATCCTTCCGCTCTAGGAGCTGGAACATATATAGTTGATTACACTTATACCGACGCTAATGGTTGTATAAATACAGATATGACGACCGTCATAATAAATCCAAGTCCAACTGTAACTATTGATTTTTTCAATACTCAATTATGTACTAATGACTTACCTCTATTTTTAACAGCCTCTCCTCCAGGTGGGACTTGGAGCCCCAACGTCGCAGGTGGAACATTAATTCCTGGAAATGTTGGTGTTGGAACATGGGCTATCACTTATACTTATATTGATGCTAATGGATGTGAAGGAATGGATGAAGTACAAATAAATATTTTTCCAGAACCAGTTGCAGTAATTACTGATCCAGGGCCAATATGTAATACAGGAGATCCAGTATTTTTGAATGCTGATCCTTCTGGAGGAACTTGGGGACCGAATGCTCCTGGAGGAGTTTTTGTTCCAGGAAATCAACCTCCTGGTTTTTATCCAGTAACTTATACCTATACCGCTGTTTTTGGATGTGTAACTTCTACTACTATAAATATTGAAGTTGTAAGTGCACCAATTGCAGATATTCAAACTCCGCCTGTTTTATGTACAAGTAGCAATGCTTACACTCTGACAGCAAGTCCTGTAGGAGGTACTTGGGGGGCGACTACTCCAGGAGGAGTTGTTGATCCAAGTGTATTAGGAGTTGGTCAATTTACAGCGATTTATACTTATTTTGATCCGACAGGTTGTTTGGTTGTGGCTTCTGAAACAATTACGATAGAAGGGCCTCCAACAGTATCAATAAATGCAGTACCAGATCTTTGTATTAATAGCGGTCCATTTACAATTGTTGGGTCACCTACAGGAGGAACATGGAGTACAAATGCACCAGGCGGAATTTTTGATCCTTTAACTGGAACTGGAAATTATACCGTAACTTATAGCTATACAGACCCTGCTAGCGGTTGTTCTGAAATGGCAAATACGACTTTCAATGTGGTTAATCAACCAACAGTTGCAATCACAGGGGATAATTCATTTTGTACTGGAACTACAGCTACTTTAAATGCTGATTCAGGATTCACCAATTATGATTGGACAGGTGGAGGAAGTACAAGTTCAATTACTGTTAATATGCCTGGAACTTATACCGTTACTATTACAGATGCAAGTGGATGTACTGCTACAGCTGAACAAATAGTTATTGAAAACCCATCGCTTAACCCATCTATTACTGGTGGTATGGCTATTTGTAGTGGAGATTCTACTACTTTAGATGCGGGTGTATTTGATATTTATAATTGGTCGAACAGTACAACAAATCAAACCATTTCAGTAACCTCTCCTGGAACCTATACTGTTACCGTTACTGACTTAAACAGTTGTACTGGAACTGCCGAAGTAACTGTTTCTGCCTTTGTTGCGCCATCTCCTACTATTACAGGTAATACAACTTTTTGTCCTGGTGAGTCGGCTACTTTAGATGCTGGAGTTTATGATTTGTATAGCTGGTCAAATGCCACTTCAATGCAAACGATTACAGTTTTTACTGCTGGAACATTTACAGTTACCGTCACAGATGGAAATGGATGTACTGGAACTGCGGAGGAAGTAGTTTCTGAAAATACCGTAACAATTCCAACTATTTCTGGAGGACTAACTTTTTGTCAAGGAGATAATACTATTCTAGATGTTGGAAACACTTATGTTAGTTATTTATGGTCAAATGGTTCTACTGCTTCAAGTACAACAATATCCTCTGGAGGAAATGTTGGAGTAACTGTAACCGATGGAAATGGATGCTTAACTGAAGCTTCTGTTTTAGTAGTTGTAAACACACTTCCTTTACCAATGATTACTGGCTCAACTTTAATTTGTACTGGGACTTCAACCGATCTTGATGCTGGCGGAGGATATGATGATTACATTTGGTCCGGTGGAGAAACGACAAGTATTATTACAACTAATCAAGCAGGCACGTATACGGTTACTGTCACAGATGGAAACGGATGCTCTGGAACAAATCAAGTAGTGGTAGATTTTACTCAAAATCTAGAACCTACTATCTCTGGAAATTTATCAATATGCACAGGCGTATCAACTACGCTTGATGCTGGAAGTTTATATACTGATTATATTTGGTCAGGCGGCGAAACAACAAGTACGATTTCAACTAATCAAATTGGAACTTATACTGTTACAGTAACAGATGCTTCTGGATGTACAGGAACTAATCAAGTTGCCGTTTCTTTGGCTCCAGGGCTCTCTCCAACAATAACAGGGAATCCTAGTTTTTGTAATAATACTTCGACAGATTTAGATGCTGGAGTTTTTGATACTTATATATGGTCTGATGGTTCTACGGATCAAATGCTAAATGTAACTGCTAGCGGAACTTACACCGTGACTGTTTCAGATGTTGCGGGATGTACTGGTATTGATGAAATGATTGTATCTGAATTTCCCATTCCAGCTCCACAAATAAGTGGCTCAACTTCATTTTGTACTGGAAGTTCAACTACTTTGGATGCGGGTACTTGGGTGGATTATTCATGGAGTGTTGGATCTACTGCCTCTTCAATAAACGTAGCATTTCCAGGAACTTATACCGTAACCATCACCGATGGAAATGGATGTACTGGAACAACTTCTGTAGATATTATCGAAAGTACTTCTTTGAATCCGACTATTGTTGGAAATCTATCCTACTGTCCAAATGGATCAACAATTTTGGATGCAGGATTCGGTTTTGCAAGTTATGTTTGGTCTGATGGAAGTGTTGATCAAACCCTTGAAGTAATGACTCCAGGTGACTTCACAGTAACCGTTTCTGATGCCACAGGCTGTTCTGGAACAAGTGTAGTTTCTGTTGCCGAAAGTATTCCACCAACCGCAAATATTGTTGGTCAAAATTCTTTCTGTACTGGAACAAATACTACTCTAGATGCAGAAAGTGGATACCTTGGTTATCTATGGTCTGATGGCTCTACTAATCAAACGCTAACAGTTGATCAAACTGGAACTTATACGGTTACAGTAACCGATGCAAATGGTTGTACCGATGAAACTTTTCTTGATGTTGAAGAATTACAAAGTTTAGAACCAATGCTTTCAGGAATAAGTTCTTTCTGCGAAGGAACTGAAACTACCATTTCTGCAATAACTGGATTTTCGACATATTTTTGGTCAGATAATTCAACTGATGAATTCATTCTAGTTAACTCACCGGGAACATATACTGTGACTGTGACCGATGCTAATAATTGTACTGGCTCAGAATCTATTTTGGTAACTCAAAATGATAATCCAATTTTCAATATTACAGGGGATACTCAATTTTGTCCAGGTACAACTACCGTATGTGTAGCTCCTCCTGGATACGTCAGTTACTTATGGTCTGATGGTTCAACAGCAGAAACTTTACCCGTAAATATTGCAGGAACTTATACCGTTACAGTTACGGACACCAACGGTTGTACTGGGTCTGATGAAACTACAATTGATGAGTTATCTACTCCAACTACTGTCATTACTGGTGTTCCAAATTTCTGTTCTGGAGAGTCAACTATCCTCGAAGCAGGTGGAGGGTTTGTAAATTATTTATGGTCGGATGGATCAACAAATCAAAGTGTAACTGCTGATCAAGCTGGAACATTTACTGTTACTATTACAGATATAAATGGATGTACCGGTGAAACTGAAATTGACGTTTTTGAAAACATACCAGTCAACGCAGGTACTGCAAATCCAACAACTAGTTTATGTAGTGTCGATGCAACTTTGGTTAATTTACAAAATGAAATAATTGGCGCTGATGCAAATGGAACTTGGACAGAAACTTCTGCCATTCCATCTGGTGGAATTGCCTTTGATCCAACAACTGGATCATTTAATACTGATGGACAAAATCCAGGAATTTATACCTTTGATTATTTACTAATTGGTACTGGAACATGTCCAGATGATTCTGAAACCGTAACCATTGTCGTTGAGCAAACTCCAATTGCATTTATTGATCAACCAATTGCTTTGGATTGTAATAATCCTACTACCCTTTTGGATGCCACAAATTCTATTGGAGGAGCTGATTTAATTTTCCAATGGTCTTTAAATGGTAATATAATTACAAATGCAAATGCTGCTTTATTAATGATTGATTCCGAAGGGACTTATGACTTAATCGTTTCTTTACCAAATGGTTGTTTTGCAACTACTTTTATCGAAATAACGGAAGATTTCGAAGCACCTGACGCAGATGCTGGAATGAATCAACAGTTAACTTGCCAAGATGGCCAAGCAACTTTGAATGGAACAAGTTCTATTCCTGGAGCTATCTATACATGGGAAGGACCAGGCATAACTACTGCCAATATGAATGATCAAAATCCATTAGTTACTTCTGCTGGAGATTATACTTTGATCGTAACTAATCCTCAAAATGGATGTGAATCTTCTTCCGCTTTAGTGGTGGTGATTGCAGATCTTAATTCTCCAGTATTTACTTTGGATGATGTGGATCCTTTGGATTGTAATAATTCAAGCCAAGTTTTAGTGGGACCATTTGCAGATAATTTCACATACCAATGGTTCTTAAATGGAAATCTAATTGCAGGAGCAACAGATCAAGAATTCGAAGCTAATTTACCTGGAACTTATTCTTTAGAAATCACTAATACTGACAACGGTTGTAACTCTACTGAGTTAGTCGAAGTTGATGAATCAATTGATCCTCCAATTGCTGAGGCAGGAACAGCTGATATGTTGACTTGTGATGTAGGAACAGTTACTCTAGATGGTACTGGATCAAGTGTGGGTAATATAACTTATCAATGGATTGATCCAAGTGGCACCCCAATTCCAAGTTCTAATACGCTAAATATTTCTGCTACCCAACCAGGAACTTATACCTTATTAGTGTCCAATAATGACAATGGTTGTTTTGCAACGGATGAAGTTATTGTTACTGTCGATAATAATTCCCCAACAGCAGATGCAGGTGCAAATACAAGTTTGGATTGTGATTTTACTAGTATTCAAATTGGAGGAAATTCTTCAACTGGTACAAATTTCACTTATAATTGGACTACTCAAAATGGAGGAACTATCATAAATCCAACTAGTGCTAATCCATCTATTAATCAACCAGGTACTTATCAAATCTTAGTAACTGACATAAATAATGGATGTACAGTAATTGATGCAATTGAGATTTCAGAAAATACTAATGTACCTGTTCAGATAAATTATGAATTAATGCCAATCTCTTGCGAAGGAGAAGATGATGGTTCAGTAACAGTCTTAAATGTAGATGGTGGAACTGGTCCTTACCAATACTCATTCAATGGAGGACCATTTACAGATATTAATACCTTCCCATTTTTAGCGGAGGGAGATTACTCCTTATTGATTACAGATGCTTTAGGTTGTGAATTAGAAACGGAGGTAAGTCTAGTTGCTCCTGCTCCATTCATCATTGACTTAGGAGAAGACATTACAATTGAACTGGGTGAAACAGCTCAGATAAATGCTGTAGTAAGTCAATCTTATGATAGCTTATGGTGGAGACTTGATGCAACACTTCCATGCGCCAATTGTCCAAATCCAATTGTTGCACCACTAGAAACCACAGCTTATCAAGCAACTGCATTGAACTATAATGGTTGTGAAGATTCTGATGATATTACCATTATTGTAGAGAAAAATCGTCACATATTTATTCCAAATGTATTCACTCCAAACGATGATGGAATCAACGATGTATTCATTGTCCATGGAGGAATTGATGTGGAAAAAATTCATGTTTTAAAAGTCTACAATCGTTGGGGAGAACAAATTTTTGAACAAACTGATATTCAACCAAACGACTACTCTGTTGGTTGGGATGGATTCTTCAAAGGTGAAAAAATGAATCCTGCAGTCTTTGTTTATTTTGCGGAAATCGAATTTAAGGATGGTCGAAAGATCATTTATAAAGGAGATGTTGCGCTAAGAAAATAAATTAAACTCAATTTTTTAATAAAAAAACAAAAACCGTTGGAATGACATTTTCAACGGTTTTTGTTTTTTGGAAAATAAAAATGGGTTTTATTACATTTAAATAGGTGGATTTAAGAAAAAGATGTTCTTCAAAATATTGGTTACTTAAGTCCAACTACTTAAATTTGTGAAAACTGCTTTTATTTTTCAAAAAATATATCATGAAAAAAATTATTACCACAAGCATATTTCTATTTCTATTATCTACCCTTGGGAGTGCTCAAATGCCAGTATCTGAGTTGGGGAGATTTACCCATTTAAGACAATTAAAAGATGGGATGCTCTTAGTTCAATTACCTAATCGCGATAAAAAAATTGCAAAACTAAAAGAGATCGGTCTATCCAAAAGAGCAAAGACGGAAGCTGCTGAAGTTAAAATAGAGCGAGAAGGAATCATTGAAGGATTCGAAAAAGAATTTGAATTTTGTAATGTTTTATATTTTGAAAGAGAACACACTAGTGAAATTTTAGAAGGAAATTACAAAAAAGTGTTTGATTCAAGATTTGAACATGTAAGTGATTTCCCAGAAACTGGAGAAATCTATGTTGCACAATATGGAGTAGGTCATCCCAATGGAGAAGTCTCTTCGTACAATGGAGTTGGCATTCAAATTCGACATGTTCACAATGGTCAATTAGAAACTATCAACCATGATTATTTTTACAAAAGATCAAAAATTGGACTAATCATGGGAAGAAAAAAAGCCGTGATTAAAGGAATTAAAAATTTAAATTATAACCTAAATAAAGTACCCGTTGAAAAGTATTAACCTCCAAGAAAAATACAGCCAAATCAATGAACATTGGTCGCCAAAAATAATCGGCGAACTAAATGGACAACATGTAAAACTCGCAAAAATAAGTGGTGAGTTTGTTTGGCATTCGCATGAGAACGAAGATGAATTATTCATGGTTATCAAAGGAAAACTATTTATGGATTTTCGTGATCGAACTGAAACTGTGAAAGAAGGAGAAATTATCATCGTACCAAAAGGAGTCGAACATCGACCACGTACTGAAAATGAAGAAGTGCAAATTATGCTTTTCGAACCATCTTCAACTATCAATACCGGAGAAGTCATCAGCGATTTAACCAAAGAAAATTTAGAAAAAATATAACTACCTCAACCGAAAATCGCGACACAATTTAAAATCATGTCGCGATTAAATTCAAAAAATAACACTACACTTACAAATCCCCTAAAATCAATTTTGCAAAAACTCCTTACCTACCTATTGATCATTTCTGCATCTATATTCCTACTTTGGAAAAAGACTAACCTTCCAGAAAAGTTTCACGAATGGCAATATGACCTTACCCATAAACAAGCAATCATCACTCAGTCTGAAAAAGTAAAAAGCATCCTTAATTCTTTTCCTACCATTCCATTCTCCCAATTAAAAAAAGAATACCTTTCTAAAACCAAATACGAAGAAAAGAAATATAAAAATCTCGCTAAAGGGTCTAACTTATTGATAATCAAGGGGAAAGATGTTTTTAAATTTATCGTAGGCAGTTTTAGAATAAAAGATTTTTTGCCAAAAGATGATTATTACTATGAAAATATTGACGCACTTGGAGAAGGTAAAAATGTGTATTGGATGGTCGATGAAAAATTACTTTTAAAACTTTTAGCATTACAAAATGTTCTTTTCGAAAATGGCTACAATGAAACAGGATTTACCATTGTCAACGGATTTCGACATCCTGCCTACAATGAAAAAGTAGGTGGCGCATCATTGAGTAGACACTTAAAAGGGCAAGCACTTGATCTTCAAATCGGTGATATCAACAATGATGGATATGCAAATCAAAAAGACAAAACTATCGTTTTAGATTTTTTAGAAAATAAAATAATCAAAAACGAAGGAGGAATTGGAAAGTATCCTGGAACCATGTCTGTTCATTTTGATGTTCGTGGTTACCGGGCTCGATGGGACCAACAATAATTTTATTTTTTCCAAAATATAAAAACGAATGAGATTAATTTTTAGAATTCTTGGTGGATTTATTTTACTCCTTTTTATCATTGTTACTTATTTTCATTTTTTAGGCACAGTAGATTTAAGAACTGAATCATCAAAAAATGAACCCAATGAAAATCGTGCAAAAGCATTGTTACAAGAAATGGGCGATGCTCATGGAATTGAAAACTGGGAAGAAATAAATACTTATTCTGCAAAATTTGAAGATGTATTTTTTGGAACACTTGGTTCAAATAGTCATGGATACGCTGAAGATTCTGTTCAGTTTTTATTAAAATATATCCCAAAAACTTATGATGGAAAATTAGAGTTTTTGTCAGGCGAAAACGAAGGGTTATCTTGGGGAATTCAATCTTGGAAAAGTTATGTTTCTTCCGAAGGAAATGGACACCGGTTCAGGAAAGATGAAGATATTATTTTTTGGCTTCCAACTTATCAATACTTCATCGAGTTTCCACTTCGTATTCAAAATGCCAATTCATTTGCCTATGCTGGTGAAGCAGAAATTGATGGTACAGCTTGCGAAGGAATTATTGCTTCATGGAATACAACTGAACCTCAAAGAGAGATTGATCAATACCTGATTTGGTTGGATAAAAAAACGAAGAGAATTGTAAAACTCGAATACACCATTCGAGAAATGTTTAATTTTTTAAAAGGAGCAGCCTACTTTCATGACTACAAAAATTACGATGGAATTTTATTGCCTTCTTCAATGCCTGTAGAATCAAATTTATTGGAAGAAGGTTTTTTACATGAGATGCGCATTTTAGATTTTTCCAAAAATGATTTCCCCAAAAGAGAATTGCGCCCGAACCGAGCATTGGTTCCGATGGGAGATGAAAAACTTTAAAGAATTGAATGAGTGATGAGTTTTGACATATTGAATCAAAATTCATCACTCATCATTTATATCTGATCACTTTTCTTCACAACCTGTTCTCTGTCGAGTATCCGAAAGATGAAAGATTTTCCAACCACCTTTAGTCTTGGTTAAATGAATTGCATCAACTCCGCAATGTGAAAATTTTTCGTCCAAATAAAATCCATACTTCGTCCACACTTGTGCTAAATTCCCATTCACTCGAATTTCAGTATCCCAAATTTTTTCATCCCAAACTTCCTCGTGTGGTGTTCCAACTGCATTGATAAACTTTTGTACATCATCTTTTACAAAAACTGCTTCTCCTTTTTTATTGGTATAGGAAGTGAACATATCAACTTGTTCATGAAAACAAGAACTGACTATTGAACTATCTCCTGCCCGCATTCCATCAAACAGATGTACCACAACTTTTAAAATATCCGCATCATCAGTTGAAATTTCTTTTTTAGATTCCTGTCTCTTATACACATCTCCGAGCCCACGAGACCGAGGCTGATCTCG
>OJFR01000721.1_pt1 | contig 10442 bp, 10 predicted proteins | sample 1594121 | NCBI WGS metagenome assembly OJFR01 (sample SAMN05416812, study PRJEB24817) | seawater metagenome | isolation source: Sea water | place: Canada:Atlantic | collected 2013-07 | reverse complement strand
TCTACACCTCTCTATTCGTCGGCAGCGTCAGATGTGTATAAGAGACAGGTGATAATTAAGTTTGTTATGACAAAATACACGAAACAGGGTAGTTTGTATATTTTAATTATTTGTAATGTATCTTGTGTTTTAATCTTCTATCCAAGTATTATAAATTGCCATCAACGCATAGTACCCAGTTGATATAATTATGCTGCCTACCCACCAATTATTTCGTTCGGGATAAAGCCATAAAATAGCAATACAAGAGACAATAAAAATAATGGTATTAATTAATGTAAGCCTCTTAAACTTGCTCGCTTGACTGGGGTAAACAAATTTTATTGGAGCAAAATGTAACGCTGCAAAGATGAAAATAAAAACTATATTCCAAGTCGAAGAAAAGTCAAAAACAAAGAATAAAAAGAACACCACCATATTCCATAAAACTGGGAATCCTAGAAAGTACATATCATCGGTTACCATTCCTGTTTTTCCATAATAAACCGCAGAAACTAGTAAAATCACCGAAGTACAAAACATATTCCATTCGTCATTTACCAAGTGTGCTTCATGGAAAAAGTAAGCAGGAATAATGGCATAAGTCGCAAAGTCAATTACATAATCAATCGTTTTTCCATCAATCTCAGGTAAGACTTCTTTTACTTTAAAAAAACGTGCAAATGTTCCATCCACCCCATCAATAACCAAACAAGCCACTAACCACAACATCGCTATTCGCCATTCTTGTTCATTGATAGCCAAAATTGCCATAAAACCAGCCACTAGACCAGATGCAGTAAATAAGTGGACACTCCAAGCCAACGTTTTTTCTAAAGGAGAAAAAGTATTCATATGTTTATCTGTTTTGACGTAGCAATTTTTTATTAGATTTGTCAACGCTAAATTTCCAACCCTAAAACTAGGGATTAGGAATTTATCAACCAATTTTAATTGAAAAAAGAAAAAATGGACAAATACGAAATTAAAGAAACGCTCCTCGATGAAGTTGAAGGATTGATTTACCAAAAAATAGCTGTCTTCCAAAAAATGATGGACGATGCGCAAGAGAGTGCCAACAACGAAACTAAAAGTAGCGCTGGTGATAAATTCGAAACAGGCCGTGCTATGATGCACCTCGAACGAGACAAAAATGCGAAGCAACTTTCCGAGGCTCGAAAATTAGAATTGTTTTTAAGTCAAATAAAAGCCGACAAAATGTTTGATCGAGTGGCTTTCGGAAGTGTGGTACAAACAGATTTTGGAAATTATTTTATCTCGATCGCCGCAGGTAGAATCGTGGTTGATGAAAAAAAATATTTCGCTATTTCCCCTCAAGCACCTCTCGCCAAAGAATTGATGCAAAAAGAAAAAGGTGACACGATTAGTTTCAATGATAAGCCGATAAAAATTTTGGATGTGTTTTAACTCCCTCTCATTAGGAAGTAACTGGAGATAACAAGAAGTCATCATCTAAAATGAAACGAAAATAACAATGAATTTACAAAAGTACTCAAAGATATTACCCACCATTTTACTATTAATATTTTTAGTCACCTGCGGACTTTATTTATATGCAACGGGTGCTCCAGTTTTGTGGTCAGGATTCATTGCTATGATGCTTTTTTATGCTTTAATATTTTATTTCGGTTCCTATGTCGCAGGTAAGCAGAAAGCAAAAAACGAAAATGACACCATGCTCGCGGGTAGATCCATTCCACTTTTTATTGGAATATTTACGATGAGCGCAACCTGGGTCGGAGGAGGTTATATCAACGGAACTGCTGAGTATGCGATGACTGGTTTGGTGTGGGTACAAGCACCTTGGGGCTATGCGATTAGTTTAATTATTGGTGGATTATTTTTCGCTAGAACTATGCGACGACATCAATTTAAAACGATGCTTGACCCACTTTCACAACGCTTTGGAAAACGCATGGCAGCCTTGTTATTTATCCCTGCATTATCAGGAGAAATATTTTGGACAGCAGCAATTCTTACGGCTTTGGGAACTACATTTGGAACTGTTCTAGGTTTGGATACTCAACCTGCAATTATACTTTCTGCTATTATCGCTATCGCGTATACTGCCATAGGAGGCTTATGGGCAGTAGCTTTGACGGATGTCGTACAAATGATTCTATTGTTGGGAGGACTTGCATTAGTTGTTCCCGTTGCGATGAATTCAGTTGGGGGATGGGATGTTGCTTGGGCCGCTTATGTGGAGAAAAATGGAGCAACAGCCACTTTTATTCCAAGTCATGAAAACTTAGGAAGTTACTATTGGATGTGGTGGGACTACGCGTTGCTTTTGATGTTTGGAGGAATTCCATGGCAAGTCTATTTTCAGCGAGTACTCTCTTCCAAGGATGAAAATACCGCTGTTCGGTTATCTATTTTTGCAGGAGTCGTTTGTATCATTGCAGCAGTTCCCGCAGTCTTGATTGGCATAATCGGAGGCGTTGCAGATTGGGAAATAATTGGAGCGATTCCAGAAAATAATAGTGTCATTCTACCACACGTGATTCGATATTTGACAAATCCTTGGGTAGCGACAATTGGTTTAGGAGCAGTTGCGGCGGCGGTAATGTCATCGGTGGATTCTTCTATTTTGTCCGCCTCATCGATGGCCAGTTGGAATGTATTTCGTCCATTGGTCAAGCCTGATATTTCGCCATCTAATTTAGAAAAAGTCATCAAGCGATGCATTTGGATTATCGGAATTGCGGCAACTCTTTTAGCGATCAATGTACAAAGTGTTTATAGTCTTTGGTTGCTTTGTAGCGACTTTGTTTATTGTCTTTTATTCCCTGCTTTGGTCTGTGCTTTGTTTGACAAAAAAGCAAATACGATTGGAGCGATTTCAGGTTTTGCAGTAAGTTTTATTTTACGATTTGGCGGTGGCGAACCGACTTTGAATATTCCAAATATGATTCCCTATCCAATGATGGAAGGGGAGACGGTGTTGTTTCCATTTAGGTCTTTGGCCATGGTGAGTGGATTGGTAACGATCATTGTGGTGTCGAGATTGACTCAAAATATTTCAGCGCCGAAGGTTTTGGAAAAAATGAATTAATCAGCCTACTCTGCGAAAAAAAATAAGACACATGAAAAAACTACTCGTCACAGGCATCTCCGGTTTCCTCGGTTGGCACATAGCTGAACACTTACAAAGTGATTTTCAACTCCTAGGTATCTACAACAAAACAAAACCCGACCTTAAAAATATTCAACTCGAACAACTCGATTTGACCAATCAATCCGCCGTTTCTATTTTCCTAAAAGAACATCAACCTGATGCCATTTTACATTTAGCAGCGAATTCAAATCCAAATGATTGCGAACAAAACCCTCTTTCAAAAATTATCAATGTCGAAGTAACTGAACATTTAGCTAAACATTGCGCTGCGCAAAATATCCCATTTCTATTTATTTCAACCGACTTGGTTTTTGATGGAGAAAATGCGCCATACTCATCAACAGATTCACCGAATCCAATTATGATTTATGGGGAACAAAAGTTAGAAGCAGAGCAAAAAGTATTGAAAGTTTTTCCAGAAGCGACCATTGCTCGAATGCCTTTGATGTATGGTTTACCTAAAAATGGATTAGGATTTATGAACGCTTGGTTGAGGAATTTACAGGCTGGAAAAAATGTTTATTGCTTCACAGACGAATACAGAACCGCCACTTTTGGTGGTGATGCTGCGCAAGGGATTTTTGCTTTGCTCAAAAATAAAGCGAATGGAGTTTTTCATTTAGGTGGATCAGAAAGAATGTCTCGTTTTGAATTTGCGACGCAGATGGCGGAACATTTTGGATTGGATAAAAACTTAATTATTCCGTCTTTACAAAATGACGTGAATATGCCAGCGAAGCGTCCTGCTGATGTTTCATTAGATTCTAACAATACATTTGCATTTGGTTTCTTACCAGAAAAATTGGAAGATAATTTCTCTAAATTATCTTCCAGTTTTTGATGAAAATATTTTATTTATACTTTGAATTAAATTCATCCTTAGTCATTCCGAAAAGTAAAAGATCCCAAAATTTTCCATCTGTATATTTATTTTGGCGAAGCCTTCCTTCTTGAATCATTCCAAATCGTTCATGCAATTTGATTGACCCCTCGTTAAATTCAAACACTCCCGCATTCACTTTATTAAACCTTAATTCATTGAAATAATAATTGACGAAAATTTTTATCGCTTCAGAAGCGTATCCCTTTTTTCGTTCCGATGCAATAATTCCGAGACCATATCTAAATGTCCCATCATTTTTACTGATGGAGTTAGCAGCAATTGAGCCTACTGTTTTTCCCTCCAAAGTTTCAATGACAAAATAGTGTTCTTCATTCATTGGATCTTTCTCCTCTTCGGTCTTGATCCAATTTTTTATAGAGGTGGTTGAAGTAGGAAACCAAATCCAAGCTAAGTTTTTTTGAGTGTTGGTATTTAAATTCCAATTATAAAAGAACTTGTGATCTTCTGGTTCAAGACTTCGCAGCCTGACTTTTTTTCCTTCCCAATAATTCATGATGAAAATGTTTTAGGTTTAAAAAAGGTTCAACCTCATTTTGCTAAAAAAGATTCCAACGTAAATTATTTTATTCAATTTTCAACTAAAGGATAATTGTTAAAAAAATTAACCATTTCGTTTTTTTAATTTCAAATATAAATTTTCGATAAAAGGTTTTTTCTTCGCCAACTTTTCTCCAGTTGTTTGAACGGTTTTAAAATTATTTATTTTGGGAAAAGTGAGTTTGCCTTTTGTTCTTGAAAGCATCCAAAATATTTCGAGGTAGTTGAGACAAATGACTATTTTTTCAAAGTTATTGGTTGGTGCAATTTCGAATCCTAATTTCTTAGCAGTTGATTCACTAAAGAAATAAGAACTGCCTTTGATGACTGTAGAATCAGGAATTACTTCATTTTCTACTTCGGCAATAATGTTTAAAATTCCTTCCAGGTGATATTCTAAAACTTTATTTTGAAAAGAAACACCTGATTTGACATTTCCCATTTTGACTAAATAATCGAAAGAAGTGCCGCTGTGAAGTGCATAGTTTTTTTTCGAATCCACCAAGACCAAAAGCATGGGAGATTTGTACTTAAATATTTTTAATAAGGAGAAAAGGGGAGTGAGGAGAAAACTATAAGCAGGAACAAAAATAAAAATAAAAATAAATTTTAAAAATGAATTATCAATAGTCTCTTGCCAAAAGTAAATAATCCCGATCAAAATCACCACCATCAAAATTGCAATAATCCATTGGGAATATTTGCAGAGAGAGTAAAAATTTTTCATAGTTCTTCGCTGGAAATTAGTTTAGTTTCCCTGCAATAAACCCCGTCGTCCAAGCCGATTGGAAATTATAGCCACCCGTAATTCCATCAAGATCCATCACCTCACCTGCGAAATATAAATTTTTACAAACTTTACTTTCGAACGTTTTCGTATTGATACTTTCAAAACTGACCCCACCACAAGTCACAAATTCTTCTTTGAAAGTAGTTTTGCCTTTTACTTGATAAATGTCGTTGGTCAAAATAGTAATGAGTTTATTCAATCCTTTTTTCCCTAACTCATTCCATCTTTTATTTTCTTGGAAATCACATTTTTTCAACAAATAATGCCAGAGTCTTTCAGGCAAAAGATAAGGGCGATAATTGGTTAATAATTTTTGGGAATGTTTTGCTATAATTTCTTGCAACTCCTCTTTGACGATTTCAATATTCACTTCGTTGACCCAATTTACTTGGGCTTTGCATTCATAATTCATCTCACTCAAGAGTCTCGCTCCGAAGGCAGAAAGTTTTAGAATAGCTGGACCACTCATGCCCCAATGTGTGATGAGCAACGGTCCATCTGATTTTAATTTGGTGCCTTGAATATTGACTAAAGCTTCTTCGACCACGATGCCCATTAATTCTCGAACAGCTTCAGTAGGCATATTAAAAGTAAAAAGGGAAGGAACAGGTTCTGCAATTTTATGACCTAATGTTTCTAACCATTCCAATCCACTTCGCTTAGGAGAACCACCTGTGGCAACGATCACTTTATGAAAATTTTCATCTGGAAATTCGTCTTTGTTGAATGCTAATTTTATTTGTCCTTTGGCTGGATGGATAGATTTGATTCCTCGCCCTAAATGAATTTTAATATTCAGCATTTTAGTTTGCTTCAGAAAACAATCTATCACACTTTGCGAATCTTGAGAAACTGGAAAAACACAATTGTCTTCTTGCGTCATCAACGGAACGCCACGCAACTCAAACCAGTCTATCGTGTCTTGCGTGCTAAAAGTATGGAAGGCTTTCTTAAGTACATTACCGCCGCGAGGGTATGCTTTCGAAAGAGTTTTGATGTCTGTGCAACCATTGGTCACATTGCATCTCCCGCCGCCAGAGATTTTCACTTTGGAGAGAAAATTTCTTGATTTTTCAAAAATAGCAACTTGCGAGTCTGGGTAATTTTCCTTGGCAGCAAAGGCTGCAAAAAAACCTGCTGCGCCTCCTCCGATGATGGCAATTTTCATATTTTAACTAAGATTTCAAAAGTGAATTGTGGCGCAAAATTAGGTTTTATTTTGATTAATTTTTTATTCAGTTGTTGGACTCTTTTAGTCTCGTTTCAGCAGTCATTTTGATAATGGGCTCAGAGAATACTGTTACTGGAAAGTCCATGCTACGATTCGACTAATCTTTTGACCTTGCCCCATTGGGATGGTTTTGACCTCTTTGGCTTTTACTTTTTGCAGCGCATCATAAATCGCATTGAGATTAGCTTTTTTGGAAACTAAAGTAGAAAACCATTTTACTGATTTAGCGAAATCCTTGCTTTCTTGAATCATGTTTTTTATAAATTGTCTTTCCCCTCCTTTAGTCCATAATTCATTATTTTTTCCTCCAAAATTTAAAACTGTTTCCGCAGGTTTTTCATCAGTCAAGTTTTTTAATTTCCGATTGGTTCCTCTTGTCGCTTCCTCTAGAGAAGTATGGAAAGGAGGATTGCAAATTGTTAAATCAAAATGTTCTCCTTTATTGATGATCCCTCTAAAAATATTTCTTTTGTTCTTTTGAAAACGGATTTCAATTTTATCTTTTAGACTAGGATTAGAGTCGATAATTTTGCTGGCTGCATTGGCAGATTTTGGATCGATGTCGCTTCCGACGAATTTCCAACCATAAGTTTTATTTCCAATAATAGGATAAACACAATTGGCACCTACTCCAATGTCGAGACATTTTACTTGTTCGCCAGTTGGGATTTTTCCATCATTCGAAGCACTCAGAAGGTCTGCAATGTGATGGATATAATCTGCTCTCCCCGGAATTGGAGGACATAAGAATTGTGGAGGGATTTCCCAGAAATCTATTTCGTAAAAATGTTTCAGCAAAGCGGTGTTCAACATTTTCACAGCCTTAGGGTCGAAGAAATTAATGGACTCGTGGCCGAAATCATTTTTAATCACAAAAGGAGCAAGTTCTCGACAACTCTCAATTAATTTCTTGAAATCGTATCGTTTTCGATGAGGATTTCGCGGATGTAATTTCGGTTTTGTCTTAGATTGATTTTTCTTCTTGTGAGCCATTTTGTATTTTTTACAAACTTAGGTAAAAGAGCAATATTAAGCTTAGTTTTTAAGCGCATCTTTTTCGGCTATTTTCCATTGAAAAAATCATTGCATACGCTACAGTATGCAATGATTTTTTAAGAAGAACTCGAGAAAAGATTTCTTACGTAATAATTTAGATTTAAAACTGCTTTTTTACTTAGAAACTATTGCTCAATAATTTCAGAAATTCCATCAATCAATACATTTCCATTATAAGGATCAGTTATCATTTTGTCATAAAATGCTTCGATTAAAATTCGATCATGCTTCATTTTAGGAATGAACTCGATGTCTAGTTTTTTCCATTCTACGTGATTGATTGGTGGACTTTCGTAAAGTAGTTCGAGGGTCTCACATTTATTTTTTACTCCCCAAATTCTAATTACCGCAGGTGTGGTAAAAGATGCTAATTCAGTTGTTTTGGAATCATGACTTTCAAAAGTATCAGACATGGCAGTATGTATTTGCATTTTGTAGGATTTGCCTTCCTGTAAATCTTTCTTAAGTTTTTGATGAATACTTTCGTAAGTGAAATTTGATCGAACGACTAAACCAATGTAATTCTTTCCAGTTTTTGGAGTATGATTCACCTTATAGTGGCGCGTGTCTTTTGAATGAACATCAGGAGGTGTTTCATTAGGCCTGCTACAAATTCTCCAACCAGGAGGAATCGAATTAGCAACAGCAGAACTCCATTCAAAGGAGGCATTTTTTAGTGAAATAGTATCTTGGCTAAATGTGCTTTTTCCAAAAAATAAAAGAAGAATTAGGATGGGAAAGTGTTTCATAACTGATTGTTTTTTTGAGAAAATAGCCGAGCCACGATTTTTGAATCGTGGCTCGGCAGGCCAATCACAAATTTATTTTTTCAATACTTTAATCATTTGACCTCTTTTTAATTGATCAGATAATTGCATTCCATTGACGATGGCCATCTCATCGAAACGATCAGATTTTATACCTGCATTTCTAAAGGCAGCAGAAAGGGTCGTTGGTGAATTAATTGACTCAATGTGAATACGATCTGGTTGTACGTTTATTTTAGATCGATCAGTTAATCTTGCAAATCCTTCCATAGTGTTTCGGAAAAGATTTTTGTAAGCCATAAAACTTGCAGGTTCTGCCAATCCATGGAACATATAAATCGTGCTAGCATCTTGAATAAAATAGGTAACAATATTTAATGCTACAACTCCTTGCTCATTAACTTGTTCCGTTACAATTGCTTTTGCAGGGAATCCATTGACAGTCAAATTAGTATCTTCTTTCTTTTGTAACTTATTTTGAGTGACAAAATTAGTAGCCGCTTCGTTCAATGTTTTTTCAGGAGCCAAGGTGAAAATCATCATTGCTTTTCCATCCTTTGGAGCCATTTGAACTTGCTGAGGAGAATTCGCTAATTGCCAATTTGTAGGAACTGGAAATTGAAACTTCAATTCAGGGTGATAAAATGTATTCCCTTCTTTGTACCCTTGTCGAGGATCCTCGCCATAAATTAATCCTTCCAACATTCGTAAATATTGATTACGATTCTCTTTAAAAGTTTTGTTAGGATATTTTTTTTGTTCTTCTTTTGCCCATTGTCCTACTTTTGCAAACCTGTTCAATGGATCAGGGTGTGTAGACATGAATGTAGGAATTCTTTGTCCTTCATCTCCACCGGACAATCGATTTAGTGTTTTGAAGAAACCAGCCATATAAGTTGCATCATAACCAATCTTGGTAGAATACTCTACACCCATTTGATCGGATTGAGTTTCATGGTCACGGCCATTTTTCAACATTAATAATTGCATACTTTGACCTGCAGATTCAGCGTAGGTAGCAAACTTTTTAGAAAGCACTACACCTGCAATCAATCCGACTTGGCCAAGGATAGAATTCCGTTGTTGCTTGGCAGAGTGTCGTCCTGAGATGTGTCCAATCTCATGACCAAGTACTCCTACAAATTCTGCCTCATTATTAAAGTGAGCCATAATTCCACGTGTAAAATAAACGTAACCACCAGGAAGTGCAAAGGCATTTACAACTGGAGAATCCAAAATTTTGAATTCATATTTCAAATGACTTCGATGAGAAATTCTAGCCATTTGTTGACCTTTAGAGTCAATGAATTTTTGTAAAGTTTGATCTGGGTACAATCCAAAACTTGCTACGATACTCGGATCAGATTGATCTCCTAATGATTGTTCTCTCGATTCTGACATTACAAATGCTTCTTTTTTTCCAGTAATCGGATTTCGAGAACAAGCAGAAATAATTAGAATAGCTAGCGTCAGAAATAGTGTTTTTGTCCAAGTGATGTTATTCTTTTTCATTTTTGTATAATATTTTATCTGTTAGAAATAGGTGCCTTTTATTTAGGAATGAAATGAAGATGGTTGAATTTTCCCAAATTTAGGAAAATAATTCCAACTACTTATTATGACTTTTTTTAACGAAAAAGGGAACAAGGAAATTTGTTATTTAAAAGTTATTTTTTGAAGGAGAGATCTTGATTAAGATAAGCTTTTAATGGTTTTTGTTACAAAGTAGAGAAAAGTCGGAATTATGAAATTTATCTAAAAAATGCGAATTTAAATTTAACATTTGTGATAGATTTTAACTTTAGTTTAGTTTTTTAAGCCTTTACAAGTTCGATTTAAAGTACTTTATTTACAGCGTTATATGATATTTAATTTACGTTGTAAAAAATCGTTGTTATGAAAAAGATAATCCTAATTGCCCTTTTGAGTTTCACCTATCTTGGGATAACCAAAGCTCAAGTTGAATTAAAAGTTAATCCACTTAAAATCTGTCTCTTATACACATCTGACGCTGCCGACGAATAGAGAGGTGGAGATCT
>OJFR01000720.1_pt1 | contig 10446 bp, 6 predicted proteins | sample 1594121 | NCBI WGS metagenome assembly OJFR01 (sample SAMN05416812, study PRJEB24817) | seawater metagenome | isolation source: Sea water | place: Canada:Atlantic | collected 2013-07 | reverse complement strand
GCAGCGTCAGATGTGTATAAGAGACAGCATGGATAGGAAATTTAGCAAGTAGATCTCCAAAACGATTAATATTTTTATTTTCCAAGTCTAAATCTAAATCAAGGAAGGAAGCTTGCAAAGCTAAATCGATCATCCAAAGTCGATCCTCAGAATCATAAAAAATCTTGATCACCTCTCCCTGTAAACTTTCATCTTTTAATGACTGAAAATCTAGCCCATCAAACTTGCAAACACCTCCATTAGTAGAAATCCAAATCATCTGATTTTTGTCTTGAATGACGCTATAAGCAGTCGAACCAGGAAGTCCATCTTCGATAGTATATTGTTGGATAGAAAAGGTCTGAGCATAGCTATTGGAGAGTCCTCCAAAAACTAAATAAAATAGAATAAAAAAGACCTTTTTGTAGAATGACATTTCAATAAAAATGAGTGTCAACAAATGTAATTTTTTTTCAGGTCAACCTGTTATTTTTTAAGAAAAAAATACTTTACGTTTTATCCATTTTTTGCTTACACTATTTTAAAAATCACTTTTAAAAACGAACTATTTTTCGTATTTTTGTAGCTATGAATACAGAAGAAAATAAAGATCATTTAGAGCCTCAAAAAGGCAATTATGATGCGGGTAATATTACCGCTTTAGAAGGGTTGGAAGCAGTTCGTAAAAGACCTGGGATGTATATCGGAAGTACCGATACTAAAGGGCTTCACCATTTAGTGTGGGAGGTTATTGATAATTCAATTGATGAACATTTGGCAGGACATTGTTCTCATATTCATACCATCGTTCATCCTGATAATTCTGTTACTGTAAAAGACAACGGGAGAGGGATTCCAACGGGTATGCACAAAAAGTTGCAAAAATCAGCTTTAGAGGTAGTAATGACCGTTTTGCATGCCGGTGGAAAGTTCGATAAAGACACTTATAAAGTATCAGGTGGATTGCACGGGGTAGGAGTTTCGTGTGTGAATGCGTTGTCTTCTTATTTGAGAGCAGAGGTGCATAGAGAAGGGCAGGTTTTTGAGCAAGAATATAGACGTGGAAAACCACAGGGAGATGTAAAAGTTATTGGTAAAACAGACGTTACAGGAACTCATGTTACTTTCCAACCTGACTTCGAAGAGATCTTCGAAGAAGGAAATTATAAATACGAAACTCTAGCTGGTAGAATTCGAGAATTATCTTTCTTGAATAAAGGATTGACATTGACGTTGACAGATGAGCGAGTTAAGGAAGAAGATGGAAGTTTTAAAACGGAAACTTTTCACTCAGAAGGTGGTTTACAAGAATTCGTGCTCTACTTAGATGAGAATCGTCAGAGATTAATTGAAACACCAATTTATGTAACGGGAAAAGAAGATAACGTAGAAATTGAAGTTGCAATGACTTACAATACTTCGTACTCAGAATCTATCCATTCTTATGTAAATAATATTAATACACGAGAAGGTGGAACTCATGTAAGTGGATTTCGAAGAGCTGTAAATCGAGTTTTTAAGCAGTATGGAGATGATAATGGATTTTTCAAAAAAATGAAATTCAGTATCTCTGGAGAAGATTTTAGAGAAGGTTTGACAGCGATCGTTTCGGTAAAAGTTCCTGAACCACAATTCAAAGGTCAGACGAAAGGAGAACTTGGAAATTCAGAAGTGAATGGAATCGTTTCTCGTGCCGTAGGTGATATTTTAAAAGCTTATTTAGAAGAAAACCCAAAACAAGGAAAAAGAATCATGGATAAAGTGATTCTTGCAGCTACCGCTAGAAATGCTGCAAGGAAAGCTAGGGAGATGGTTCAAAGAAAGAATGTTTTGACGGGAAGTGGTTTACCAGGAAAGTTATCTGATTGTTCTTCAAAAGATCCTGTGGAAAGTGAGATATTTTTGGTTGAGGGAGATTCGGCAGGTGGAACTGCAAAGCAAGGGCGTGATCGAAAATTTCAAGCGATACTTCCACTTCGAGGTAAGATTTTGAATGTAGAAAAAGCACTCGAATATCGAATCTATGAAAATGAAGAGATCAAGAATATGTTTACTGCTTTGGGGGTTTCGATTGAAGAGAAGGATGGTGAAAAGATTTTGAATATCGAAAAATTACGTTACCACAAAATAGTCATCATGTGTGATGCCGATGTGGATGGTAGTCATATCGTTACTTTGATTTTGACTTTCTTTTTTAGATATATGAGACCGTTGGTGGATCAAGGTTATATTTATATTGCTGCTCCACCTCTTTATATGGTAAAGAAAGGAAAGCAATTTAGATACTGTTGGAATGAAGAAGAACGTACAGAAGCAGTTAATTTTTACTCGAAAGGAGAAGTTGATAATTCTGTAAAAATTCAACGTTACAAAGGTTTGGGAGAGATGAATGATGTGCAACTTTGGGAAACAACTATGGATCCTGAAGGGAGAACATTGCGTCAAGTTCAAGTTGAAGATGCGGTGGAAGCCGATCGAGTATTCTCGATGTTGATGGGAGATGAGGTACCTCCTCGAAGAGCATTTATTGAAGCAAATGCTAAATATGCAAAAGTTGATGTTTAGATAAAACATCATTTTAATATACTTAGCGGTGTTAGCGTTCAAACGTTAACACCGCTTTTTTTTTGACTATTCAATACTTATTTTACCTTTCGTCCTTTCCAATTATATTCCTTCACTACATTTCCTAACAATCCAATTACAGAAATATAAATGATGTGGAAAACCTGGGCAGGGAAAAATATATTCATCAAATCCTTTCGTTGAAAAAAAGTAGCTAAGTGATTGAGATAGAAAAAATCAACTATTGTTTTGATGATAAGTTGAGTTAAAAATACCCAGCCGATTTTGGCAAAGAAGAAAGGAACTAAGAAAAAATTAAACACGATACTCACACAAAAGAAAAAAACGAGTGCTAAAATAAATATGATTTGAAGCTCTTGATAATTTCCAGATTTGGAAGCCCAACGAATTCTTTGTTGAGTAAAAGATTTTAAAACAGGTTCCCCTTTTGTTAAAACAGTTGCGTTTTTATTTTTGAGAAAACCAATTTGAGTTGGAAATCGTTTAGCCATCTTTTGCAATAAAAGCATATCATCTCCCGAAGCAATTTTATCAATTCCATTAAAACCATCGACTTCGTAAAATGCTTTTTTCTCATAAGCTAAATTAGCTCCATTGCACATATTCATGAACTTGCCATAAATTCCAGCTCCGGTGACTCCCATCATTCCTAAAAAATCAAGCGACTGGAATTTTTCAAATAAGGAATTTTCCTTATGAAAATTAACAGGAGCTGCGATGAATTTATATTTTTCTTCTTCATAAAAAGAAACTATATAGTTAAGCCAATTTTGAGGAGTAATACAATCTGCATCGGTAGAGATTATTAAATCACCGTTAGAGTTTTCAATGCCAACTTCAATGGCTTTCTTTTTAAAAGATTGGAGTTTACTTCTGTCTTTTACAAAATCTTTTAAAAATAGAACCTGAACATTGGAGGCTTGGAATTGCTGAACGAGCGCTGCTGTATTATCATCAGAATGATCGTCGATGACCAAGACTTCAAAAAGCTGCGAAGGATATTTTTGATCTAAAATAGATTGAATGCATGCTTGAATATTAGCAGATTCATTTCGAGCAGGAATGAGGATGGTGACTTTTGTTTGAGGGGAAAAGGTAGTTGGGATTTCCCAAATCGGAATTGATTTCCAATTTAAAAAATATCGAAGCATGATTAAGACATACGTCAAACTTAAAAAAAGAGAAATGTAAATGTAGTATTGCAAAGAAGAGGTTTTAATAAAATAGCCGATTGTAATTCAGGTGTTTTACAATCGGCTATTTCTTATTCTTCGAATAAATCTTCGTAATCGTTTCTACGTTCCTGTTTTGGTTTTTCTCGCAGGGGAGGCAGTTCAATTAACTTAGGCTCTTCATCTGGAACTTCTTCGTAGCTCGTTTCCACCTCTTCGTATTCAGCATATTGACCTTCCTGACGGGTATCAAAATCCTTTTTCAAATTACCCACCTTGCGTAATAACATGGCTTTTCCAAAAAGGAATAAAGCGACCAAAGGATGAAAAAAAAATGTCAAACCAATCGCGGCCACTCCCATCAAAGGATTTTTTCGAACTAAATTTATTAAAGTTTTGGCGAAGCCTAAAACTACTTTACGACCATAAGCAATGTCCAAACCTAAAGTGATTAAAAATAACCCTAAGGCAATGAATTCTAGAATTTGATAGATTCCAGAAGCAATATATCCAACAGCAATAAAAACTGCTACCAGCATTAAAATTGCTGGAATGAGATTAACAATATTAAATCCTTTCTTTTGATTTGCCATTGGCTATTTTTTTCGAGACTAAAATTTTATGATTTAAACTTAATATAAGAATAAATAAATTTACACAATTGTTCTTACAATCGAAAGATGATTAGACTTAGGTTGAGGAAAGGAAAGATGAGTTGGATTATTTTTTCGATAAAAAAATTAGGACTCTAGCTGCATAAATTGCATTTCGTATAATTCTTTGTAATGTCCATCTTCGATTTCCAAAAGAGCATCATGTGCTCCGAATTCTGCAATTTCTCCTTTGTTCAAAACCATAATATTATCTGCATGTCGAATTGTAGTAAGTCTATGAGCTATAATAATGGAAGTTCTTTTATCAATTAATTTTTCGATAGCATATTGAATAACCGATTCTGATTCAGGATCAATGGAAGAAGTTGCTTCGTCTAAGATCAAAATATCAGGATTAAAAACTAGCGCTCGAACGAAGGAAATTAGTTGTCGTTGTCCCATCGAAAGAGTTGCACCACGTTCCATCACTTGATAATGATATCCTCCAGGAAGCCGTTCAATAAATTCATGTGCTCCAATTAATTTAGCTGCGTCGATCACTTCTTGTTCTGAAATTCGATCATCTCGCAAAGTGATATTTTCCATCACACTTCCTGAGAAAAGGAAAACATCTTGTAATACAATCGCTATCTTTTTCCTCAAATTATACAACTCATAGTCTTTGATATTAACTCCGTCGATTAAAATTCCTCCTTTTTGAATATCGTAAAAACGATTGAGAATATTAATGATGGTAGTTTTTCCTGAACCAGTACTTCCACAAATCGCCAATGTTTCACCAGCTTTTATTTTAAAATTCAGATTGTTTAAAACGTTGTCAATATTGTTGTAGGCGAAACTAACATTGTCAAATTTCACATCACCCTTGATCGATTCTTTTTTAATCGTTCCTTTGTTTTCAATGACGTCATTTTTATCCAATAAATTAAAAACACGTTCCGCTGCAACCAATCCCATTTGTAAAGTATTGAACCGATCTGCCAACATTCGTATTGGTCGAAACAACATGCTCAAATAAATGGGGAATGCGATAAATGTTCCCGTTGTCACTTCTCCTCCGATCACTCCACGAGCTCCCCACCAAACTAATAATCCCAAAGCTGCAGCTGAAATAATTTCTACAACTGGAAAAAATATGGCATAATATAAAATCGCATCTAAGTTGGCTTGCGTGTATTTTCGATTAATGTTTTTAAATTTTTCTAACTCTTTTTCTTCAGCATTAAATATTTGAACGATACGCATTCCAGAAATTCGTTCTTGCAAAAAGGCATTCATCTTAGTGATCTGAGTTCGAACTTTTTGATAAGAAACTTTTACTTTTTCTTTAAAAATATAAGTAGCGATCATCAAAAATGGGAGAGTAGTCAAACAGACCAAAGTCAATTTCCAACTCGTAATCAACATGATCGCCAATACAGCAAAGACCGTAAATAAATCCGCAAGAATAGTAATTGCCCCTTGAGAAAAAACAGTATTGATCGTTTCAATATCATTAATTGTTCGAGTCGTCGAAGTTCCAATCGGAGTCGTATCAAAATATGATAATCGCAAACTCGAAATATGATTGAACATTCGAACCCGCAAATCCTTGATCACCGACTGCCCCAACCAACTAGTAGAATAAATAAAAACATATCGAAGCGCAACATCAATCAATAAAATAACTCCCAAAAGCATCGCCATATTTGTCAAACCAGGAATGTCAAATTTGAAAATATAATCGTCCACCATGATCTTAATAATGTAGGGACGAAGAATTGCCAAAGGTGCCAACAAAACAGTCAAGACTCCTGCGAGGATGAATACTTTTCGGTAAGGTTTTGCCAAAGCTAAAACCCGACCTAACAATAAATAATCTATTTTATTTTTATTCATATTTTAAGGAATGAGGAACTATAAATGATGAGAGATGAGTCCGATAGAATGATAAACAATATTTGTCATTAATCGTTCATCAAATTTAATTCATCATTAAATTAAGAACAGCTAATTTTGTCAACTCTTCGTGCATGTCGACCTCCTTCAAAATCAGTTGAGATAAAAGTTTTAACCATTTCCAAAGCTAATTCTTTGCTGACAAATCGAGCAGGAATAGAAATGATATTTGCATTGTTATGTTGACGAGCTAAAGATGAAATCTCTTCTGTCCAACACAACGCTGCGCGAATTCCTTGATGTTTGTTGGCTGACATTGCTGCACCATTTCCACTTCCACAAAGAATGATTCCAAGCTCAACATTTTCATTTTCTACATTTTCCGCAACAGGATGGATGAAATCAGGATAGTCAACAGAAGCATCTGAATCAGTTCCAAAATCGAAAACTTCAATATCTTGATTGATTAATAATTCGATGATGGCATCCTTATAGGCAAATCCTCCGTGGTCGCAACCGATAGCAATTTTTTTGATATTCATTTTTTATTTTTTTGAAAACCGAAATTTTTTAAAGATCCAAAAAAGAAAGCGGCACCTTTTTGTAAAAGTACCGCTTCTTTGTATTTTTTTCTAGAAAATTAATTTCTAAGTGGAGTTAATTCGTAGGGTTTAAAACTTTTTTTTAGCTCTTCCAAAAATTCAGTATCTCCGCCTTCCTGAACTAATCTTATTAACTCATCTTTTGCTCCTGGAGAAATTCGGTTGCCTTGCCGGTAACCATTATAAAATTGATTTTCTCGACCAAAACCGTATCGACTAGTTCGAGTTTCATCATCAATGGTTTGGAAAAACTTTAGATATTCTGCCGTTTCTTTAGCCATCAATTCGATTTGAGGTTTTGCTTTTTCGTAAACTCCAGCTTTCACATAAATGTCTAACATTTGAAGTGATTGGAATTCATATCTGAAATTCATAAATGGAAATGCTTTGAAGAATAAGTCAGCCATTTCAACTGCCTTATCTTTATCACCTCTTTCTAGGAAAGTTTGTGCAGCTCGAATCATTCCCGCTTTTTGAGATTGGATAGCCGGTCCGAAACTTCGATCAATGAAAGTTTCATGTTGGTCAAATCCTCCCCATCGGAATTTAGTTGACATTAATTCCAACGTTTTGTCAGCATCAATTTTTCCTTTACCCATCATACCTAAGAAATCATAACCTCGGTCTCTATTTTTCAAAGGAACTAATTTTAAACCTAAACCTTCCAATTGGAAATAATCGTCCAAGCCCATCATCGACTGAGGTCGGCAAGTAACTGCAAAATAGATTGGTCGATCTTGGAAATTAGAAGAAATAATATCCAAAACAGCAACATCACCTTTTAATAGTTGATTATTATTTTTAGGAGCTTTTCCTTGAGCAAGCGCTCTTTCATTAGCCTCTCGATTAATATCATCTATATCAAATACAATCTCACTAACAATTTTATCATAATCCTCTGGGTTGACCATTTTTCTAGCTTTGGCTTTATTCACAGGGATACTCATTTTACTAGTTGCCCAGTAACTTTCGAGTTGCCCTCCTGTTGGTTCAGGATGATCTTCTCCTGCTATTTTTAGCACACTAGATAATGGCATTTTATATTCTCTTCTAGATGGATCATTAGGTATGATTAATTGATTTCGTTTATAACCTCTCAATTGTGTCATTGGAATACTCATCTTGATAGCATCCGATTGATTAACTTTTCTTCTCAATTGATCAATGTACCAATCCACGGCAATCAAACTTAAGTTGACCACTCGAACATCAGTTCGAATGTTCTCTACCTCTTGAGCGTACCAAAGCGGATAAGTATCATTATCTCCATAAGTGAAAATAATCGCATTCTGCTCGCATGATTCTAAGAAGTTACTTGCATAGTCTCTCGCACCTGAATGATTTTTTCGAGAGTGATCGTCGAAGTTTTGGAAACCCATCAAGAGTGGTGCAAGCATCACAAGACCAACTGCAATTGGTGCAGCAATTTTACCTGCGAGATTTCCATTTTTCCTCAATATTTCAAACAAAGCAAGCGCACCCATTCCGATCCAAATACAATAAGTAAAAAAGGAACCGACTAAAACGTAATCTCTTTCCCGAGGTTCATTCGGAGGCTGATTGGAATAAATAATCAATCCAATTCCTGTGATGATAAACAAGGCAAAAAGTCCCATTGCTCCTTTTTTATCTTTGGAGAAATGGAAAAACAAACCGAGTAATCCGAAAAGAAAAGGAAGTAAGTAATATTTATTTCGCGCTTTATTATTGGCTAACCTCGAAGGTTCATCTGTTTGATTATAAAGTCTTGAACTATCTAAAAAGCTAATCCCTGATTGCCAATTTCCATCTGTGGCATCCCAAGAATAAAACCCTTGATCACCATTTTGTCTTCCTCCAAAATTCCACATAAAGTACCGCCAATACATCCAACCTAATTGGTATCGAACAGTAAATTGAATATTATCCATGACGCTTGGCGAACCTTTGGCACCCCAAGTATCCATCCAAATACGATATAATTGTGGACGACTTTGAGAACCATCTTGCATCCGAGGGAAAATGGTTTTATATCTTGATTTTATATTTTGGGTGATTTTTCGATCTGTAATAACATATTCATCTTTTCCTGCTACTCGCCCATATCTGTTTTCTACTTCAGTCGTAATTGCTTCTCTTGGTAAATCGAAATTAGGACCATTGAATAATGAACGTTCTCCGTATTGTTCCCTATTTAAATAAGGCAATAATCGCATTGGATCACTTGGTGCATTCATATTAATTGGCGTATTCGCATTCGCTCGAATTACGATAACTCCAACTGTAGAAAATGAGATCACCACCAAAGTCATACTTACTAAAACTAGTTGAGCCAAGTATCGATATTTATCAAGCGCATAAGTTGCTCCGAAAAATAATGCTCCAACGAGGATAGCTAATTTCGTAAAACCACCTAGAGTGATGCTTGAACCAGGACCTCCTCCATAACTCAAGTAATAGAAAACGGTCAATGCCAAAACTCCAAGTGCTACATAAATAGGAACAAGTGTTTTGATTTTTCCGTGAAGATAAAGTAGCGGAAGTGCTAATAAAGATCCAACCAACAAAATGGTAGGAACAACTCCTGAGTGAAATGGCAATCCAAATGAATTAACTGTCATTAATTCGAAAGCAGTCCATAGGTGAGGAATTCCAGTAATAATTAAAGACTGCAAAGCTACAATCATCACTACTCCTATCGCAGATGCACCTGCCATTCCTAGCAAGGTGTGATTTTCATATTTTTTAAAGTAATAAAAAAGCGCTAGTGCAGGGAAAGTCAAAATACTCAAAAGGTGCACGCCAATTGAAAGTCCAGCTGCATAAATAGCAAAAACTAACCAACGATCTGAGTCAGGCTTATCTGGTAAATTATACCATTTGATAACTGCCCAAAGTGTTAATGCAGTAAAAAATGTTGACATCGCATACACCTCACCCTCAACTGCTGAAAACCAAATCGAAGTAGAAAATGCCGTTGCCAAACCTGCAATCACACCTGAACCTAGTAAGGCAATCTCTTGTCCTGAAGTAGGTTCTTCGTCTTTTTCAACTATCGCCATTTGTCCCAACATGATCGTTACCCAGCAAATAAACATTGCTGCGAAAGCACTACAAATTCCAGAAAGCATATTTACGGCAAAAGAAATATTCGCTGGATCAGATGAAAAAAGACTTCCGACCATGGCAAACATTCGTCCTACCAATAAAAATAAAGCTGCCCCAGGAGGGTGAACTACTTGAAGTTTGTGAGCACCTGTGATAAACTCTCCACAATCCCACAAACTACCTGTCCGTTCAACTGAAAAGAAATACACGATGGTCGCAATTCCAAAAACCGTCCAACCGGCAATATTGACTAATTTTTTAAATGAATTCATTAGCTGAATAATTAAAATGTGGCAGGTCGCTTTAGCTGCCCGCAAAAGATTTTATAAATAAAAAAATGCATTTTCAAAAGAACTGCAAAAGTAATAAAATATTGCTAACGTTTATATGTGTAACATCGGTTAAAACAATAGCATATTTAACAGAATGAAGTGTATTTTTGCAAAAAAAATTAGAAATGAAATATTTAATTCTTTTTGGCTTAATATATATGGTGTATAAGCTGTCTCTTATACACATCTCCGAGCC
>OJFR01000714.1_pt1 | contig 10519 bp, 6 predicted proteins | sample 1594121 | NCBI WGS metagenome assembly OJFR01 (sample SAMN05416812, study PRJEB24817) | seawater metagenome | isolation source: Sea water | place: Canada:Atlantic | collected 2013-07 | reverse complement strand
AGATCAGCCTCGGTCTCGTGGGCTCGGAGATGTGTATAAGAGACAGCTATTGAACCTAGCGGCAATAATTCAACACAGAATGAGCCTACAAAAACAAATTTAAATCAGATCAAGAAAGAAATTTTAGAAGATTCCGCGGAGCATTTTTCCAAGGTTTTAAAAAATAGAAAAGAGCGATGAATTTTAATTTGACAGGAACACCCAAAATGAAGATAATAGCTTTTTCGGATACCAGCTTTTCCCAAAAGTCTGGCGAGATGGTGGTGCAACTTAATCCAGATAAATATTCGCTTGACTATGAAGTTCAATTTGCCAATACACAAAAACCAGGTTCCAGCGGTCAAGAACTTTTATTTAATCGCATTCTGCCGCAAAGATTAAACTTCGATTTTCTGTTCGATAGAACAGGCGCCATACCAGACTCAGTTGCCATTCCGGGGTTAGGTGGGCTTCCGAGTTTGGGCGGTGTAAGTAATAAGGATGGAGTACAACCTGATATAGATAACTTGAGAGAATTGACAATGGGATTTGATGGTGATATTCATCGCACAAAATACTTGATTTTAAATTGGGGGAAACTCTTATTTAAGTGTTGCCTCACTAAGATGAATGTCACTTACACATTATTTCGTCCTGATGGAACACCGCTTCGGGCTACTGCGAAATGCTTTTTTGAAGAGTTTCGAGAAACAGAATTAAGGGTAAAAGAAGAAAATAAAAACTCACCAGATTTAACTCATATTCGAACAGTTAAAGAAGGTGATACTTTGCCGTTAATGACTTTTAGAATTTATGGTGATTCTAAGTATTATATGCAAGTGGCAAAAGTAAACGAGATTGAAAACTTTAGAAATCTAGAGGTGGGACAACAAGTTTTTTTTCCACCAATTGAGAAATAATAAATTATAAAAGAAGCGTAAAATAAACACATGGCTCAAAATATTTTAAGAAATCAAGGTGAAGTAGTTTCATATAAAGTAAAAGTGAATGGGAGTGAAATCCCGTCAACGCATCAAGTTATTTCTTTGAATGTAGTTAAAGAGATTAATCGAATTCCAACTGCAACTATTATCCTACAAGATGGTGATTCAGCGACGGGAAAATTTGCAGTAACTGATGGAGATGATTTTAAACATGGAAATGAATTAGAAATTTCGTTGGGCTATGATTCAAATGATGAGGTAGTTTTCAAAGGAATAATTACCAAATTCGGAATCAAAACTAGAAGAAGAGGAGATTCCGTTTTGATCGTTGAAGTAAAAAACAAGGCAATCAAAATGACCGTCGGAAGAAAAAGTAAATACTTCTACGAGTCTAAGGATAGTGATGTGATGTCAGAAATAGTTAGTGAGTATGGTCTGTCATCTAGTTTTGAAGATACCGTTTTTGAGCATGCTAAAGTAGTTCAATATCGTTCGACAGATTGGGATTTTGTGTTATCGAGAGCGGAAGCAAATGGAAAGATATGTTTGGCGAATGATGATGTGTTCATGGTACAAGAACCAAATCCAAACCTTTCCTCAATGTTCACTTTAGCCTATGGAGATAATGTTATTTCATTTAATGCTTCTATTGACTCTAGAGATCAATTAAAAACAGTAACTGCTCAAGGTTGGGATTTTGGAGATCAAGAAATAATTGAAGCAGAGGCAACTGAACCTTCGATAAATGGAATGGGAAATTTAACAGCTTCCAATTTAGCAGATGTCATTGGAACTGATCCATACCTTATTTCCCACGGAGGAAAAACCGAACAAGCTGAATTGCAAGCATGGGCTGACGCTCAATTATTGCGCAATCGTTTGGCTAAAATTCAAGGGACTTTGAGCATTCAAGGATATGCTGGAATCATCCCTACTAATGTGATAACATTGGACGGATTTGGAGAGAGGTTTAATGGAGAAATTTATGTCTCTGGAATTAAGCATCAAGTAGAAGACGGAAATTGGATTACTTATATCCAATTTGGTATGAATCCAGAATGGTTTACAGAAACTTATAACGTGAGTGAAAAAGAAGCATCGGGGCTTTTTCCAGCAGTACAAGGATTACAAATTGGATTGGTCACACAATTGCAAGATGACCCGATTGGAGAAGAAAGAATTATGGTTCGATTGCCAATGATAAACTCTGACGAACAAGGAATTTGGGCAAGAGTATCTTGCCTTGATGCCGGTAACAATCGAGGAACTTTTTTCAGACCTGAAATAGACGATGAAGTCATTGTCGGATTTATCAATGATGATCCAAATGACGTCATAGTGTTAGGAATGATGAACAGCAGCGCAAAACCTGCTCCTCTTGTAGCATCGGATGATAATCATGAAAAAGGAATTTTCACAAAAAATAAAATGAAGATTCTTTTTAACGACGATGAAGAATCTATCACGATAAAAAATGATCAAGAAAATCAAATTTTGATTTCTGATTCTTCCATAGAATTATCTGATAATAATGGAAATAAAATCATTATGAATGAAGATGGAATTCTAATTGAAAGCGATAAGGATATCATCATCCGTTCAAGAACCGGTGACTTAACAGCAGAGGCCATCAATGTTGATATTAAAGCAAGTGCAGAAGCAAAACTTTCAGGAGTTGGATCTGCAGAAATATCTGCAAGTGGACAAGTTGTTGTCAAGGGAGCAATGGTTCAAATTAATTAAAATTGATTTTTAGAAAAATAACGATATGCCACCAGCAGCCAGAATTACAGATATGCATGTTTGCCCAATGACCACCGGACCAGTCCCACATGTTGGCGGACCAATTCTTGGACCAGGTGTTCCAAATGTATTAATTGCAGGAATGCCAGCAGCAGTAATTGGTGACATGTGCACTTGCGTAGGACCACCAGACATTATTATAATGGGTTCAGCGACAGTTCTCATTGGAGGGAAACCAGCAGCTCGAATGGGCGACTCAACTGCACACGGAGGATCAATTGTCCTCGGTGCACCAACAGTAATGATTGGAGGATAAAATTATATAACAATACATTTACATTAAAATAAAATGGATTTAGAAAAAACGTTTTTAGGTACGGGCTGGAGTTTTCCTCCAAGTTTTGATAGAAAATTAAAGAGTGTAGAATTAGTTTCTGATCAAACAGATATTAATCAAAGCTTGGAAATTTTACTATCCACAAAATTGGGAGAACGAATCATGCTACCAAAATATGGTTGTGACTTAAGTGACTTAGTTTTTGAATCGATGAACACTACTTTCGAAACATACATCACCGATTTAGTTCGAACAGCCATATTATATCATGAACCAAGAATTGATATGGAATCGCTGGAATTTGAAAATGATCAAAATGAAGGCAAACTTTTAATCATCGTTAATTTTAAAATCAGAATCACTAACTCAAGATCGAACTTCGTTTTTCCTTTTTATAGAAATGAAAAATCAGTATAGTTTTTTTGTCTCAGGTTTTTATAGTCAATATGGTTATTATGATTTCTATCAATTTTAAAAAATTAAGTAATCATAAATACTCATAAGAATCAGTTCAATCTGGCACAAAAAAAACCAAAAATAATATTTCCCAAAATAACAGCATCCTAAAATAATAAATGAAAAAAAATTGCGAACATAAAAATCCTTTACAACGAGATGGTTACAACCAAACTCAACGCTTCAAAGAAGCATTGGAGCCAAGTTTCGCACCTTTAGATGATCGATCAACTGAAGATCTTTTGCAATTCGCTTATCGATATGCTGAGCAAATAAAGTTTTTCGATTCACCTTCTAACCAAGCAGAAGAATCTGAATCAGAAGATAACAATTGGCAAGTCTTTTTTGAAAAAATAAATTCACAATCCATAGAGGAGATTGAAAGTGCTTCCAATAACAGTCCACACTTTACCTTGTTTCTATGTTTCTTAAAACTATTCAAGTTCGCTCAAAATCAACTCAATGATTTGACGGAAACTCATCTTGATTTTTACTATAAAAAAGTTTTACAACTTCAGAAGAAAGCAGAAACACCTGACCGTGTAAATCTTATTTTTGAATTAGCCAAAAACGCTAACGAGCAAATTATTTTAGCAGGAACTCGATTCAAAGCAGGTAAAGATGAAGCTGGAGTTCCGATGGAATATGTAGCAGAAGAAGATACCATCTTAAACAAAGCACAAGTCGAATTAATGCGTACCATTCGACGAGAAGATAATTTCATACATTTCGCATCGGTATCTAATTCGATAGACGGCATGGGTGAAGAACCTGTCGAAGAAGGAAGTTCTTGGAGGCCTTTTGGAAATTTAGATTTGCCAATCAGCACGCCAGGTTTTGCACTTGCCTCTCCTATTTTAGAATTAAAAGAAGGTACTCGAAAGATCATCATCGATTTCACTTTATCGAGTTTGGATACTTTAGACAGTATTTCAAAAAGCATAAAAAACAGTTTCGAAATTTATGCTAGTGGTGAAGAAGATTGGTTGGGACCATTTGCGTTGGGTGAAAAATCTTCGATAAATAAAATCGCAGGATCATCCAATAATTATTTGATGCAACTCATTTTTGTGATTCCAAATGAGGAAGAAGCAATCGTTCCTTTTGAGTCTGAAGTCTTGACCGGAGATTTCAATTCAACAGCTCCAATGCTTCGAATCTTATCAAACAATCCTGACGTGTACACCATGTTAGAAAACACCACATTGACTTCTTTAAAGATCCAAGCAGTCGTCAATGGTGCTAATTCTTTATTAATAGAAAATGATTTTGGAAAGCTTGATCCTTCCAAACCATTTATGCCTTTCGGTGCAGCACCAAAACTAAATGCTAATTTCTACATCGGTTCACAAGAGGCATTTACCAAAAAATTAAAATCCTTTAAATTAAAAATGCGGTGGCAAAATTTACCGATCAATTTCGCCTCACATTACAATAAATATGAACAACCGCTCAAGGGAATAAAGAACAAAGATTTCAAAGGCAAACTCCAAATTCTAGGTGGAAATAATTGGAACAAAACTTTTGATTTTGATTGGTTTAACCAATCACTTTCTAATCCTGAGAAAAATGTTTTTATCGATTTCATGGATAATGATGAAGAACAAGTAGAAGATAAAAAACGAGGTTTCAGATTAAGTCCTGATTCCAAAAGAGCAAAACCACGTTACCGACAAAGTCATTTAAGATTAATTAAAAAAAGAGAGCATGTTCGTTTTTTTGAAGATGGAGCAGAGCGAAAAAAAACACTTCGAAAAAAAGTAAGAAGATCTTCTTGGATTCGAAATAAAAAAATAAAAAAACGTACGAAGAGAAAATTTAAATTAAGTACTCAACAAAAAGATGGCTTCATCCGATTGGTGTTACGTCAAGATTTTGGACATGCACAATTCACAAGTTTGTATGCAGTTGCCATTGCCAAAAAAGTGGAGAATGATAAACTGGGTTTACCAAAAGAACCTTACACGCCATCTTTGGAATCTATCTTTTTAGATTACCATGCTACGACAGACGATGTAAAAATGAATTCAAGTGCGGCAGATAAAACTCATTTTGAAGATCGAGAAATTCAACTTTTTCACTTACATCCTTTCGGACATTCAGAGGAGCATCCATATTTAAAAAAAGAAATTCCATTTTTAAGTAACTCAACTGCAGGGAATTCCAACAATACAATTACAATTTTCCCAAAGAGAGAATTTGAAGGAGAATTCTATTTAGGTTTAAAAAATATAGAACCTAACCAGTCTTTAAGTTTGCTGTTACAACTGGATGAAGGAAGTGCCAATCCTGAGTTGGAAAAACAAAATATTGAATGGAGTGTTTTGGCTCACAACCATTGGAAAGCGCTAGATGAAAATCATCTCTTGTCAGATCATACCAATCAATTATTGACCTCTGGAATCGTAAAATTAATTTTACCAAAAGAAGCCACCGACGATAATACGCTACTCGATGAAAACCATTATTGGTTGCGATTAGCTATTAAAAAAAAGTCAGATGCGGTAGCAAATTTCATTGGCGTTCATACCCAATCATTGCAAGTAGTTTTTGAAAATAAAAATAATGACCCATTGCATTTGGCGACCGCTCTACCTTCAGAGACTATTTCAAAAATGGTCAGTCGTTTGCCAAGTGTCAAAAAAGTGACTCAACCCTATGATTCATTTGGTGGGAATACTCAAGAAAATTCCTCTCAATTTCATACTCGAATTAGCGAACGATTAAGACATAAAAATCGAGCAATTTCGATTTGGGATTATGAGCATTTAGTTTTGGAAAACTTTCCAGAAATATATAAAGTAAAATGCCTCAACCATACTTCAGGAACGAATGAATTTTCTCCAGGGAATGTTTATGTCATCGTTATCCCAAATCTAAAAAACAGAAATACTTCCAATATATTAAAACCAAAAGTGAGTTCGAATACACTTTTAGAGATCGAGAATTTCCTAAATAAGAAATCTTCCATGTTCACTAAAGTCGTCGCACAAAATCCTGATTATGAAGAAGTCGTGTTAGAATTTGATGTGGCTTTTCATAAATCTTTAGAGTTTGGTTTTTATCAAAAACAACTCAACGAAGACATCAAGAAGTTTTTAACGCCTTGGGCATTTGACGAAGGAAGAGATATTCATTTCGGTGGACAAATTCACAAAAGTATTTTGATCCATTTTATTGATGGCTTAGAATATGTTGATTTCGTCACCAACTTTAATATGTATCACAAAGATGAAAATGGCATCAAATCCAACAAATTAGAAATCGCAGAGACTAGTACGTCAAGAGCTATTCTGGTCTCCACAGAAAACCATACGATTAATCAAACTCAAGCCAATACCGTTTGTCAATGATAGAACCAATTACCATATCAAAAGCAAAATCAAGTCAACCTGCCGAAGACTATGAGTTCCTTCGAACAGAAGGTTTGAAATATATTGAGCAGTTGGGAAGTGATCTTTGGACCGATTATAATTCGCATGATCCTGGAATTACTATTTTGGAAATACTTTGTTATGCGATTACGGATTTGGGAAATAGAACCTCCTACCCGATCGAAAATTTACTGGCTGCTGAGGAAAATAATTTAGAAAATATGCATGCTCAATTTTTGAGTGCAGCTAAAATTCTTCCTTCCTCACCGATCACAGAGAATGATTATCGAAAATTATTAATAGATATTCCAGCAGTAAAGAATGCTTGGTTGTCAAAGGCCAAAGTCAATTATTTAGTCGATTGCAAAGACAGTAAAATTGTTAAAAAATTAGAAAATAATTCTCATCCAACAAAAGAAATTGAGTTAAATGGATTGTATGATATTCGATTAGAGTTGGATGAAAATTTGACGAAATCACAAATCGATCTTGTCAAGAAAAAGGTTCGAGCTATTTATCATCAAAATAGAAATCTGTGCGAAGACCTTGAAAACATTTCGATAGTTCCACAGCAACCAATAATGATTTGTGCTGATATGGACTTAGCCAATAATGCTGACATTGAAACAGTCTATGCTCAGATCCTTTTTAACCTCGAACAATATTTGACTCCAAATATTAAGAGGTACTCTGTCAATGATTTATTGAAAAAAGGAAAATCACCAGAGGAAATTTTTGAAGGAACGATATTAAAAAACGGTTTTATTGATGACGAAGAATTAGAAAACTCCAAACTACGATCGGAGGTTTTTGTCTCCGATGTGATGCGAATAATTATGGACGTGGAAGGTGTCCTTGCTATTAGAAAAATATTTTTAAACTATACCAACCCTGCTGATCGACCGTCCAAAGAAGAGATAGAAAAGCAAGGTTACAAATGGTGCTTAAAGATAAAGGATAGTCACCAACCCGTTTTGGATTTAACAAAATCAATCATAAACAATCTCCCTGACAACGAGGTTGACAATACAATTGCAGAGGCAAATTCCCCAAATTCTATTTTCAATTTCTTCAAAGAGAACATTCCATTTGTTCCTCAAAAAGAAGAAAGAGATCAAATTTTGTTGGCCATGCATCAAGCGGAAAATGAACAATTAATTGCAGTTTCCAAAACAGCCTTAGATCTTCAGATGCCATTAGGGAAATTTCGAAAATTGGAAAACTACACTTCCATCCAAAATGATTTTCCGCAAACTTATGGAATCGGGCAAGCAGGTTTGTCTAGCGAAGTAACGGAAGAAAGAATAATCCAAGCGCAACAATTAAAAGGATTCCTTTTATTTTTTGACCAAATCCTTGCAAATTATTTTTCTCAATTATCCAATATTCAAAATCTTCTCTCCCCTACCAACGAAGGGCGAAAAACATTTTTCACCCAAAAGATAAAAGATGTTCGAGGCGTAGAGGATCTATTTTTTGATTATGAAAATTTGGAAGAAATACTTTCACAGGTTGTAGGCGAACGAAATGATTCTGAATCATCAGACCTTTTTACTCAAAGAAAAAATCGGCTACTCGATCATTTATTGGCTCGCTTTGGTGAGAGCTTTAATGACTATGTAATTTTATCACATCGCCTTTTTAAAAGAAAACGTGCTGACCGAGAATTGATTCGAGATAAAATTGATTTTATTAAAGAGTACCAAACGATCAGCAAAAATAGAGCACGTGGTTTTGATTTCTGCAATCAATTTGTTGAAGACGAAAATGGAAACTCAATTGAAAATAAACTTTGGTTTTCACAAACTGATATCAGTATTCCAAATCAACAAATCAATGCTTCAGGAATCGTCCACCGAGCAGCAAGACTGGCAGGAATTTCAAATTATAAACGTCGAAATCTTTCTCACATAGAGTTTGATATTTATCAAGAGAAAGACGATGACAATGAAAGTGAATTACGTTGGAGAGTCGTTGATACCAAAAATGAAAAAATATTACTGAGTGGAAGTGTGCATTACGAAAATGAAAGTGCAGCTATTGAAGAAATGAAACAGTCGGTGGAACTTGGAACCTTTTTCCAAAACTATCAACTCCTCGAAACGATTGATAATCAATTCTACTTTAACATCATCAATGCTGAAGGTGAAGTGGTGGGACGACGTATCGAATACTTTAATACTTCGGATGAACGCCTTGATGCGATTGAATATCTAATTGACTTCTTAAATGAAAAATTTAGTGAAGAAGGATTTTATGTCATTGAACATTCACTTCTTCGTCCTCGAAAATCGACTGACAATTTTATGCCAGTTTGTACCGAACCAGATTGTTCGGATTGCGATCCACTTGATCCATATTCCTTCCGAGTGAGTATCGTTTTCCCTGGTTACACGCCTCGATTTTCTAATCTTGATTTTAGGAAATATATGGAAAAATTAATTCGGACGGAAATGCCCGCACATATTCTAGCTCGCATATGTTGGGTGGGCGAAGGACAAATGGGAAGTGTAGAAAAGCATTATCGAAAGTGGTTGGAGTACAATCAAAAGCACTACAATAAACCTCGGTTAACAAATAATTCATTAAATGACTTTATAGATATCCTGAGTAAACTTCATACTGTTTACCCTCCTGGTACCTTGCATGATTGCGAAGAAGGTGATGATGAAAATCCAATTGTATTAGGAAGAACTCATATTGGAAACCAGGAAGAAATTATTCGTTCGAATGATGGCGGTAATTTAGGAAATAACAATACAGATTAAACTATTGATTCTCATTTTTTAAACCAAGTTGAAATGAAAAACATACCCATCAAACTGAATCATCTAGTGGAAGAATTTCACTACTTCGAAGACAATCAAGTATTGACTGCTTCTCACCTCAATACGGTGGTGGATTTTTTGGATCGTCGTGATCGAATGACTCGAACTCAACTGCTGGGGACAGGAATTGTCTGTGGTCTCGAAGTTGGTTTTAATAATGCGAACAAGACGATTTCAATTTCCAAAGGGAGTGCTATAACTTCTGATGGTGACCTTTTACATATTGATCAAAACACAACTTTTTCGCACATCAAATTATTCGCTGATGAGAAAGCTAAATATGAATTGTTTCAAAATGGAAGTAGTCAAGTGCCTTTGTTTCAGTTATTTACAACCGATTCAACGGAGGAGAAACTTCATAGCATGCGAGGTCAAAACAATCCTATCAAAAACATGGGAGACATGGTCTTGGTTTTGTATTTAAATAATTTTTTGGAAGCACCAGAGGATTGTACGGAAGTCGATTGTGAAAATCATGGCATGCGTCAATGGGCCAAATTGATTCCTCTTTTGATTGCTAAAAGTGATTTGGATGTTATTAATAAAAAACCTGCCAATCCATATTTCTCCTTACCAGAAGTAAACATTCAGAGAGTAAACTTTCATCAAAGTGTAATCACTCATGAGGAGAATTTATTGGCTCGATTTAGAACTGCGGTACAAGTGAGTTCACCTAGTTTGACTTCTGCAATCTTAGCAACTTGTGGAACTAAACAGGGAGATTTTTTGAGAAATTTAGTAACTGAAATTTATCCAAATCCAGCAACAGTTTGGCGAAGTAGATTGAATGCTATTTTTCAAAACATCAATATAAATGATCGCGCTGATGTGATGCTGTCTCTTATACACATCTCCGAG
>OJFR01000711.1_pt1 | contig 10559 bp, 6 predicted proteins | sample 1594121 | NCBI WGS metagenome assembly OJFR01 (sample SAMN05416812, study PRJEB24817) | seawater metagenome | isolation source: Sea water | place: Canada:Atlantic | collected 2013-07 | reverse complement strand
CTAAAGAATAGAGTAACTGAAAAAATTATAATTACGTAAATTTAAGCATCCTATAAGCCAAATAAATATTATTTTCATCTTTATTTTCGAAACCTATCATTGATGTTACTTAAAATCAACTAGATTTTTCAAGTAAAATCATCATAATTAATCATTTTCAATTTTTAATAATTGAGTATAAATCATTTTTCTATGGAATCATTCTACTTCAAACTTTTAAATCACAACAGAAAAAGATCATTTTCTTTTTTGATTGTTTTGTTAGCTTTCTTTTCGACCCAAACTCTTTTTGCACAAATTATTCCTACGGCAGGTGAAACAGAATGTTTTGTTGCAGGTAACGGAGCTGTGTTTGCAGACCATGGAGGAACCGCAGCAAATCCAGTAACTGGAAGTGATCCAGCTGGTTTTTATTTTAATTGTGGATGTGAAACGGTGACGACTTTATGTTCACCAGATGGGAGTGCAATTACTTTAGATTTTACAGCATTCGATATTTTTGCCACTTTTGATTATATAGCAATCTATGATGGAGACTCTGATGCGGGGACTCTTTTGTATGGAAATGCAACAGGTGCGCCGAATGCAAACGATAATCTTTTGACAGATATGATTGCTTCGAATGGATCTTCTATGTTTACAGGAACAACTGGTTGTATTACTGTTTCGCTTTTTGCAACAGCAGTAGTTAATCGACTGGGTTGGGAAGCAGATGTAACGGTTGCAAGTGGTGCGACTCATCCTGGAGATAATTTACCATGTGGTACTAATTTGAATTGTTTAGCTCCACCAAATATTTCAGTTGATAACTTGACGAATGCCTCTGCAGATATTACTTGGGCAGTTTCAGATTCTGCTGATACTTATAATATTGAATATGGGTTGGCAGGTTTTACTTTGGGAACAGGAACCTTGACAAATACGACAAATTTGTTTTTAAACTTAACAGCTTTGATGCAAAATACTGCATATCAATTTTATATTCAATCAGATTGTGGTGGTGGTGAGATGAGTAATTTTGCTGGACCATTTTCATTCACGACTCTTCTTTCTTGTCCAGCTCCAACCAATGTGATGATTACTGATGTTAATTCAACTTTTGTAGATATTAGTTGGGATGCTTCATTTGCAGCTATTGGATATAATATTGAATATGGTTTGGCTGGATTCGCACTAGGATCAGGAACAGTAATTAATACAACAAACCTTTCGACAACGATAAGTGGTTTGATTCAAAATACTGCTTATGATTTTTATGTGCATTCGGATTGTGATAATGAAGTGAGTAATAATGCTCTGGTTAATTCATTTACATCAACATTTAATAATCCTTGTGATTATACAATTGAGTTGTTCGATTCATTTGGAGATGGTTGGAATGGTTCGGTATTAAATGTTACAGTTGGAGGTATTTCTACTGATTATACTTTTACAACTGGTAATTCTGCGGTATTTACGATTAATGCAGGAAGTAATTTACCCTTAATTTTCACCTACACAGCAGGTGCCTTTCAGAATGAAGTAACATATAATATTTTGGATCCTGATGGAATAATTATTTTTTCTGATGGACCGTTTCCAGCAACGGGAGTTGTCTATGAAACATTTGCTTGTCCAACTTGTCCGGGAGCAACTAACTTAGCTGTTGATGATTTATTTGGATTGTCGGCTAATGTAAGTTGGATGGATTCAGATTCTGCTGGAATTTGGCAAGTAGAATATGGTCCAACTGGATTTTTACCAAATACAGGAGCAGGGATTTCATTTACAACTACTGACCCTTTTGCTTCATTGATTGATTTAGATGAAAATTCTACTTACGATTATTATGTAATTAGATTTTGTGATAATGGAGATACGAGTGCTTTGGCTGGGCCGTTCACTTTTACAACTATTACTTTAAATGATGTTGGAATTTTAGAAATCTCTTCTCCTCTTTCAGGTTGTGGATTAACTGATGCAGAAGTGATTACGATTACGATGACAAATTATGGTTCTAATCCTCAATCGCTCGTTCCATTTAAATATAGTGTGAATGGAGCAACTGCAGCAATCAATATTCCTCTAGATGGCTACTTTACTAATGTAATTGGAAATGATAGTATTGTAGTATTAGAATTTGAAACTACTGCTGATTTGTCTTTGCCAGGAACTTATGAAATTGCCGCTTGGACTGAATTGGATGGTGATTCTGAATTAGGAAATGATACAGCTTATTATACCGTAACTAATATTCCTACTATTTCTGATTTCCCATATGCACAAAACTTTGAAGTAGATAACGGTGGATGGTCAGTTAGTGCTGATGGAGCAAATCAATCTTGGGCATTTGGAGAACCTAATGGAACTGATATTTCAAATGCAGCAAGTGGCGTGAATGCTTGGGTGACTAACTTGAATGGAAATTATAATAATGCAGAAGAATCTTATGTAGTTTCTAACTGTTTTGATTTTACTAATTTAACAAGTGATCCTACTATTTCGCTATCAATCAATTTTGACTCAGAAACAAGTTATGATGGTGGCTGGTTAGATGCATCAGTTGATGGAGGAATTACTTGGTACAAAATCGGAGGTATCGGTTCAGGTGTTAACTGGTATAATATCAATAATACATTTAATCAACTTGGTGAAGTTTGGGCAGGTAACTCTGGCGGATGGATTTTTGCAAAACATGAGTTGACTGGTGTAGCTGGTGAAGCTGATGTTCGACTAAGATTCGGATTTGGTTCTGATGGATCAGTTAATGGTTTTGATGGAGTTGGAATTGATGATGTAGCTATATTTATTCCTGTTGCCAATGATATGGCTTCACAAACAGTTGTCAATACGACAACGATGGAATGCGGGGATCCAAATGACGAATTGACTTTGACACTTGTTAATAATGGTACGGCAACTCAAACTGGATTTGATGTAGGTTATAATGTTAATGGAGGAACTGATGTAGTTGAAAATGTTGGATCATTAACTCTTGCTCCAGACGAAACTGCTACTTATACTTTTACCACTCCTTTTAATTCAACTGGAGCTGGAACTTATAATGTTACTGCTTGGACTAATTTAGCTGGAGAGTTAAATGTCACGAACGACACAACTACCTTCCAATTTGCAACTTATAGAGTCTTGCCATTCAAAGAAGATTTTGAAGGCGGAACTTTACCAAATGGATGGTCTTCTGATGAGTTCAATCCGGTTACTGAATTTCACAGTAATATCTCATTTGTAGCTTTTGATAATATGTATAGTTTTGATCCATTGTTTGAATTAGTATCTCCTCCAATTGGTCCAATTTCAGATGGCGATTCATTATTTTTCGATTATCGCTATGTAGATTTTAGTGGAAATGGAGCGAATGCAGCGACACTTGGAGTAGGTGATTCATTGAAAGTTCAATATTCATTGGATTGTGGAATAACGTATACTGATTTATTTTTAATCACTCAAGACAACCACATTACTTCTAATGAATTAGCTACGGTCAATATTGGTATTGCAAGCTTAATTGGAGAATCTGTTAAATTCCGTTTCTTAGGAATTTGGGGAACAGGGGATTATTATTTGGATATCGATAATATTAATATTTTCCAATGTGCTTCGCTCGACTTAGCAACTAGTATGACTCCTGAATCTAACGCAGGTGAATTAGACGGAATTATTTCAGTTATGCCAAATGCAAGTCAAGGTCCTTTCACTTATGTTTGGGACACAGGCGATAGTACGGCAACGGTTACAGGAATTACTGCTGGAACTTACGAAGTGACGGTGACTGATGGATTCGGTTGTGTTGATGTTGCAACAATTGATTTGATGGTCAATATCGATGAAATAGATGATATTCAAAGTATCAACTTATTCCCGAATCCAACGATGGATTTAGCAACATTGGATATGACTTTTTCAAAAACAGTTGATGTTCAAGTTCAGATTATCAATATAATGGGACAAATTCTTTTCGAAACTTCTATTGGAAAAACGATGGAAGAAAAAGTTGAATTGAATTTGGAAAACTATCCTGATGGAATGTATTTCGTAAGGGTAAAAGTAGATAGCCAAACGATTGTTAAAAAGCTAATGAAGAATCATCCTTAATTTTCATTAAGTAAAAGATAAAATGAAAAGGCATCCGACAGCTCGGGTGTCTTTTTTTTTATATTTTTGCGAAAATAATAAACCTTCTCACAATGAACATTTTGTGAAAAAATACATTTCACTTAACAAGTATTTTTTTTCAAAAAAAACAGCACGAAAAATGAAAATAGGCATTGTCTGTTATCCTACCTACGGAGGAAGCGGAGTTGTAGCAACGGAACTTGGATTAGGTCTGGCAAAAAAGGGACATCAAATTCATTTTATTACCTACGGCCGACCAGCTCGTTTACAAAGTTTCCAAGAAAATATTTTTTATCACGAAGTTAATGCGGAAGATTATCCGTTATTTGAATATCCACCTTATGATACTGCCTTGGCGAGTAAGTTAGTTGATGTTGTGAAATACGAGGGATTAGATTTGCTACATGTACATTATGCGATTCCTCATGCAGCAGTTGCTTACATGGCAAAAAAAATATTATTGGCGGAGGGGAAATATATTCCGGTGGTCACCACATTGCATGGAACAGATATCACTTTGGTTGGAAACAATAAATCCTTCTCACCTGTGGTCGCATTTTCTATCAATAAATCAGATGGAGTAACTGCTGTTTCTGAAAGTTTGAGAAAGCAGACATTTGATTATTTTGATATAAAAAATGAAATTAAAGTCATTCCGAACTTTATAGATTTTGATCGATTTAGAAAAGTCAATAAAGATCATTTCAAAAAAGCAATTGCTCCTAATGGAGAAAAAATATTAGTACACGTTTCTAACTTTAGAAAAGTGAAAAGAGTCGAAGATGTAATTTATGTTTTCGAAAAAGTCTTTAAGAAAATTCCTTCCAAACTATTATTGATTGGTGATGGGCCTGAAAGAAGAAAGTTAGAAGATCTCTGTCGGCAGATTGGACTTTGCGATGAGATTCGTTTTTTAGGAAAACAAGATGCGGTGGAGGAGCTTTTATCAGTTGCTGATTTATTTATCATGCCTAGTGCTAATGAAAGTTTTGGATTAGCAGCATTGGAAGCGATGGCTTGTGAAGTACCAATTATTTCTTCCAACGCAGGTGGAATTCCAGAAGTAAATATTCATGGTAAAACTGGTTTTTTAAGTGATATTGGAGATGTGGAATCTATGGCGAAATATGCCATTCAGATTTTAGAAGATGATGATGTATTGGCTGAGTTTAGTAAAAATGCTTTGGCGCAAGCGGAGAAGTTCGACATCAAATATATTTTACCGCAGTATGAACAATATTATGAGCATATTATAGCTACGGCAGTTCATTAAGAAATGAGTCAGGCGATCAACTTGACTGCCTGACTCATTTCTCTAATTCATAAATAAAATCTTCGCGACCACACTCTCAGGTTCCTCAAAACCTTTAGTCGTCGTTCCTAAAACAAGATAAACTCCAGTAGCAGCCTTTCTTCCTGAATAATCTCTACCATCCCAAATCGCCTGCCCTCCAAGAGCTATAGTTTCATAAACTAATTGCCCGTTAATGTCTGTAATTTTCACATCAGAATCGCGCGCTAATCCTTTAATCGCAATTGGCCCCTGATATTCAGGACGAACTGGATTTGGGAAAACTAAAACATCTTCTTTATGAATGACTCCTCCTTCCGTTGCTTCGCCTCGATAAGAAATAATTCCTTCAGAAGTTCCGATAAACACTTCACCACATTTTGGGTCAATAGCAATGTCCGTTATTACATTATCAAAGAGAGGACTATTTTCTGTATTAAATTTTGCAATCAATTCTTCTCCATCTGATGAGATTACAAAGACACCTGTCGTCGTTCCCACCCATTTTCGATTAGCACCATCTACTGCAATTGCTTTCACATCTTCCCCGACCAAAAGGTATGCAGGGATACCATCTTGCTCTACAATTTTTCGAGTTCCTTGACATTGATCTTCATCAAAAACACTACTGCCGCATTCGAAAATAATAATTCCATCACCAGTTCCTACCCACATATCACCATCCAAATCTTTAGTAATGCAACTTACATTATTAGTACTAAGCGCACTCTTCGAAGATGTAATTTGCCGCCTTTTTTCATCTCCATTTACATTTATGTCACCTTCATCAAAAACAAAAATTCCTGCCGTTCCTTCACTTACCGTAAACCACTTAAAATTATTATCATCTACCTCTACAGAAAACAAACCTTGAATATTAGACTCGAGGGAAAAGTTTTTCATTTCTCCATCATCAGTAATAACTGAAATTGGTCTTGCTGTTCCTGGATTTGCAATCCATAGATTATTATTTTGATCATAAGCCAAACCAGCAACCTTGGTTCGAGCGGTATCTGCTACTGTCGAATTTCCCAAAGTAGAATTTGAATCATCAAGAATTTCAAAGACATCGTTTTCATATTTCACTAACCCGTCATAGTAAGTACTCGCATACATAACATCTTTTTCAGGATGAAAGGCAACTCTCAAAAAATCTAGAGTTCCAGCCAAATCAGGTCGATTTAATCGATTGAAGTGTTTCCAATTTCCGCTTTCCAAAGTGTATAAACCTTCAAAATAAAATTGAAAATAATTACGGATATCAATTCCTCCGGCGGTTACCCAAAGTTGTCCATCATTAACTTCGAGGTCGTAATTTTTAATTGCAAAGGGGGAATTTAGCGAAAAGCCAGTATTACATATTTCACTATCAATTTTATAACTTCGAAACCTATAAAAATCATCCGCTACCCAAACCCAACCTTCTTCATCTTCTATAGCATGAAGTGGTCTATCAACGCAGAAATTTTTAATTCCAGTAAAACTTTCGTCAGGTTTAAAAAAAACTAAATCACCTTTACAAGCTCCTCCTTGGCAACTCAATCCCACTACCATGTGCGCACCTTCAGTTGTAATATATTCGATCTTAAATCCATCTTCTGGAATATATACTTGTTCCAAATTTATCCCATCAAAACTATACATCGCCGTATCAATACTCACATAAATTTTATTAGAAAAATTAGCGATAGCACCAGCACTATATACATCTGGGAATCCATTATTGGAATCTAAAAATTCCCATACCCCAAAATCTTGCAAATTCACATTCGGTTGATTGACTGCTCGATAAATTCCTTCATCTGTAGTCGCATAAATCATGTCATCTTTTATCATCACCGAATTCATCGGAATACCAGTAAAAGTAGAAAACACAAAAATATCTTGATTGAAATTTATTTTAGAAATACCAAAACCGGTCGCCAATAAAGCGGTCGAATCAGTATCCATAAAAATATCATAGATCCTTTTGTCACCAGAAATATTATTAAATCGTTGAATATCGGAAAGAGTAACTATTTCATTTGGTTTGACTAAATCGATAACGCTATTAGAGTAAGCAATCATCAACACATCATTCGCTTGATTATATTTGATCCGTTCGATGCCGACTCCGCTGAGTCCTTTTAATTTATCTAAAGTTCGAGTGGAGTTATCATTTTTGTTGATATATACAATCCCCCAATTAGTAGCATAAATAATATCTTCTGCACTTTGCGTAACATATTTTCCTGCTTGAAATGGCAAATGAGATTTCCACTCACCAATCCCAATGTCAGGCTGGGCTTGAGAAAAATTAAAAGAAAAAAGGATGACAAAAATAGATAAGAAAATATTTTTTCGGCTTGTCATTTTTTATTTGAGTTTATAAGTATTTCGTTTCACAAAAAGAACTACACTACAAAAGTATTATTGTTTTTGAAAAAAACATTAATACTTTCTGTCAGTTCACCGACGGGGAGAGGATGGAGCACGGATGCCGCAGATTGAGTGGATAAACACTAATCTATCCCATAATACTCCAAATCGTCAAATTCGCTAAAATCTGCTCGATCCGCGGTATCTGCGTTCTATCATTTATACATACTACTTGAAGCGATATATTCAAAAACTGGTTGCGTCACCACATACTGAATCGAATTCCCTTCTCGAATACATTTCCGAATATAGCTCGCTGAAATTTGCATCAAAGGTGCTTCAAATATTTTAATCGCAGGATGGGTGGCCAAATTTCCTAATTCATAATTAGGACGCTGGTACACATAGATTTGATGGTGATTTAAAATCTGTTCATAATTTTTCCACTTATGCAAAGTACCTAAATTATCGCCTCCCATGATGAGAACAAAATCATTGTCAGGATGAGCTTCGTTGAGGTAAGTTAAAGTATCAATCGTGTAAGAAGGTTTCGGTAAATCAAATTCGATATTTGATGCTTTTAAATTTGGGCATTCTTCAATCGCTAAACGAACTAAATGCAACCGGTCAAAATCACGAGCTAACGTACTTTTTTTCTTCAAAGGATTTTGAGGAGAGACCACCAACCAAACTTCATCCAAGTCTGTTTGTGTTGCCATATAATTGGCAATAATCAAATGTCCTACGTGAACTGGATTATATGATCCGAAGAATAATCCGACTTTCTTTTTTTTCATTTTGTAAAGATAAACTTAGGGAAATTAAAAATAAAACCCTTTTCCATCATATCTAAGATGAAAAAGGGTTTTACTTTTTTTGACTATTAAAAATTACTCATATCGCAACGATTCTATCGGATCTAACCTCGACGCTTTCAATGCAGGGTACAATCCCGAAACCAGCCCCACCACCAAACAAGTCGTAACACCTAAGATAATCCACGCCCAAGGAATCAAAAATGTTCCTCCAATAAAAAACGTCAAAACATTTCCAATCAAAATTCCAAATACAATTCCAACTAACCCGCCCAATTGACAAATCACAACTGCCTCTGTCAAAAACTGAGTTAAGATATTTTTTCGAGTAGCGCCGAGTGCTTTACAAATTCCAATTTCACGAGTTCGTTCCGTCACCGAGACCAGCATAATATTCATCAAACCAATTGCAGCACCAAGCAGAGTAATCAAAGCAATTCCAATTGCCGACAAACGAATGGCCGCTGTATTTTCTTTGAGCCGTTCAATCAATCCATCTGCTTTTCTAATTTCAAAATCGTTGTCTTGCGAAAGTTTTAATTTCCGAATATTTCTAAATGTTCCAATTGCAGTTGAAATAGCATCATTCATTTTTTCTACACTTGTCAAAGCAACTGCTACATCGTAATTTTTTTGAGCGTGTCCATAAAGTGTTTTTGCCTTTAGCAATGGAATCAAAATTCTCCGATCTTGACTCATTCCCATTGACGCACCTTTTGATTCTAGCACTCCTATAATTTTATATTTTATATTACCTACAGAAATCACGCTATTGACTGCACGATCCATATTTTCATTAAATAATGCTTTTACAATATCAAAACCAACGATAGCTTTACTTTGCCCTGAAGTAACTTCCATTTCGGTAAAATTTCGTCCGACTGCAATGTCATAACTTTTGACATTCAAGTAATTTTCGTCAGCTCCCAAAATCATTACATTTGGATTCGTTTTTTCAGCGCCATACTTTGCTGTTGCAATCCCTGTCCCCCAACAAGACAAGGCAACTTTTGATGGAAAATTAAATCGATCTTTGAATTCCATCGCTTGCTTATAAGTAACCACCTCTCCTTGTTTAGATTGTCTTCCCCCTCGTCTTCCACTAACTCCATCTCGCTTTGGTCTAATTCGAAATGAGTTGGCTTCCATATTAGAAAAACTATCATTCATAGAATAAATCATACTATCAATTGAAGTCAAAATTCCAACTAATGCCATTATCCCAAATGCAATAATCAACATTGTGATAATTGTTCGAAGCAAATTAGAGCGAACATTGCCAAGGGCTATTTGTACATTTTCTCTGATTTTCATTTCCTATAATTTTGGATATTCAATTTTTGCAATTGGCATACTTTTTTGTTTTTGCAAAATAGCTAATAATCCTTTTTTATTTACTGAAAATAGAACCAGACAACCTTTTGTTCGATGAACCGATGATATTTACCGATTTTTTGTAAAAGCAGCTTTCACTACTTCCAATGTTTTATCAAAAACATGCGGACTTGCAGCGATCATTTCTCTACCAAAAATATAATTTTCACCACCTTGAAAGTCACTTAATTTACCTCCTGCCTCTTTTACCAAAATCACTCCTGCTGCCACATCCCAAGCATTCAAACTATATTCATAATACGAATCAAATCGCCCACAAGCTACATATGCTAAGTCCAAAGCTGCGGAACCAAATCGACGAACTCCTCTTGTATTTTTTATAAAAAATTCTAGTACCTCAAAGTAAGGTTCAACTCCTCGGTAATCATAATATGGAAAACCAGTAGCGATTAAGGCTTCTCCCAAATCAGTTCTTTTGCTCACTTCAATTTTTGAGTCATTCAAATATGCTCCCCCATTTTTCCAAGCAGAGAAACATTCATTTCGATTCACTTCATAAACTACTCCGAGGATAATTTCACCTTGAAATTCTAACGCAACACCTGTCTCTTATACACATCTCCGAGCCCACGAGACCGAGGCTGATC
>OJFR01000710.1_pt1 | contig 10581 bp, 9 predicted proteins | sample 1594121 | NCBI WGS metagenome assembly OJFR01 (sample SAMN05416812, study PRJEB24817) | seawater metagenome | isolation source: Sea water | place: Canada:Atlantic | collected 2013-07 | reverse complement strand
ACACCTCTCTATTCGTCGGCAGCGTCAGATGTGTATAAGAGACAGGTTTTATGTATGCTTATTTAATTAAAAGTATTAATTGTTAGTATTTGAATTACTATTACCTGATTATTATTTTTACAAAAAATTAATACTTAATTTCCTGAAATTGCTATAATTCTTATACTAAAAAGTGATTTTATGTATACCAAATAAATTTTGACTAATCACGAATCACAATATTCACATAACATTAATCGTAGTTTATCGAGTCTTTCAAAGATAACTGTTCATCGTTCCATCAAAAAAAAACATCACAATTTATTTAAACAATGCTCTCAAACTCAATATTATCTAAAACATTTTTCCTTGAAAAACATTAACTAATATTCTTCTCTTTTCAATAATAATAAAAATCTATGTTAGAAAATTTTACATCGCTCAAACAAGAATCACCAGCTGACAAAATAATTATACAAATAAGAAATCTAATTACTTCTGGTCAAATAAAATCTGGAGACAGACTTCCTTCAGAAAGAAAATTAGCTGAAAAACTAGGTGTTAGTCGAACCCATGTCCGAGATGCTATCAGGAAATTAGAATTTTATGGTATTCTAAAAACACTTCCTCAAAGCGGAACAGTTGTCGCTGGAATTGGAATAACTGCTTTGGAAGGATTAATTACTGATGTTTTAAAATTGGAAAAAAGTGATTTCGCGTCATTAGTCGAAACTAGAGTAATCTTAGAAACTCAAGCAGCAAAACTTGCTGCAATCCGAAGAACAGATAATGATATTGAAGAATTAAAATTGGCCATTCTTGCTTTTGAAATAAAAATTAACAATAAACAAAATGCAGTTGAAGAGGATTTAATGTTCCATCTCAAGATCGCTGAAGCGAGTAAAAATACCGTACTAAAATCCTTGATGTTAATTATCACCCCCGACATTGTCAGTAATTATATTACCTATAAAGTTTGTGATGAACATTCTGAAATCATAGCTTTTCAAGAGCATCAAAAAATCCTTGATTTTATCATTAAAAAAGATGGGGAAGCTGCCAGCGCTATGATGAGTGAACACCTTAGCGGTGTATTGAATTTCAGTATTGATAAAAAGTCAATCAATAATTTTGGATTAAATAATAGTTATAAATTATAAGAAATCATTAGTCCTTATTTTTTTATTCAAAAACTTTCTGCACTAATTACTTTGCATAAAGACGGTTTACTAATTTGTTTCCATCAGAATCTATCCTAAATAATCAAGTCTCTTTATTCACCTTGCCTAATCCAGGTTACTTCATGAATCTTCACATCTACAATAAACTATTGGCTTAGAGACTTAAAAAAAACTACAAATTAAACTTAGAAGTTATTTAAAATGTCTTGACTAGTTGTGATTTTAAGGTATATTTGATAAAATATATTTTGGTCAACCAATTTTAAGTTTCCAAATCAATCAAGGAAAATTAAAATATCATCATAATAAGACATTCCAATGAAATATACGTCAAGAAGAAATTTTGTAAAAAAAACTTCCTTATTACTAGGGTTTCTCCCCTACTCTCCTTTTTTCCTTGAACATCAAAAAGAACCTATAGGTAAAGACTTCAAGCCACTTTCAGTAAATATATTCTCAAAACATCTTCAATTCTTAGATTATCATACAACTGGACAAATGGCCGCTGAATTGGGTTTTGACGGAGTAGATTTAACTGTTCGTCCAAAAGGTCATGTCCTTCCTGAAGAGGTTAAAATTGGTCTACCAAAAGCTATTTCCGAAATAAAAAGAGGAGGCTCGAATTGTGAAATGATTACGACAAGTATCGAAAATATCAATCGACCGCTTGATGTAGATATTATTAAAACCGCTGGTAGATCAGGAATAAAGTATTATCGAACAGGATGGTTTAAATATCCAAAGGATCAACCTATGATCGACGCCTTGGATATGTACCGCAATCAGGTTGACGCACTTGGAGCGCTCAATAAAGAAAATAAAATCATTGGTTGCTATCAAAACCATGCTGGCAAAAATGTAGGCGCTTCATTTTGGGAAATACAAAAAATACTAGAAACGGTAAACCCAGAATTTTTCGGAACTCAATATGATATTCGCCATGCGACTGTAGAAGGTGGAAATTCCTGGGAAAATGGGTTGAAACTTTTGTATCCTAAAATTAAAGTCATTGTCCTCAAAGATTTTAAATGGGGGAAAGTAAATGGTAAATGGAAACCAATCAACGTACCAGTCGGAGAAGGGATGGTTGATTTTGATAAATACTTTAAACTCTTAAAAAAGTACAAACTGAATCCGCCGGTGTCTTTGCATTTGGAATATGATTTGGGTGGTGCAGAGAAAGGTAAATCTAAAATTACCGTTGATAAAAAAGTAGTTTTTGATGCCATGCAAAAAGACTTGAAGGCTATTCAAAAGTTATGGAAAGAAGCTTAGAAATTTCTAAGTCCTATTTTAATCTTTCATAAACAAAACTATGTTCAGAAACCTCCTATTTATCAGCTTAATCTTTTTGATGACTGCCTGTCAAAATGAAACATCCACAACTAACCTTTCTGGTAAAAAAGTAAGCAATGACACCGAATTAAACGAAGCTATTGCCAATGCAATTGCAGGTGATAACATTATACTTGCAAATGGTATTTGGAAAGATGTTCAAATTAACTTTACTGGAAAAGGAACTGAAGCCAATCCAATTTCTCTTCGAGCAGAAACGCCTGGAAAAGTTTTTATGGAAGGTCAATCTTGCTTAAAACTGGCAGGTGAATATCTGAATGTAGACGGTTTATATTTTAGAAATGGATATACACCAACAATGGTGGTTATTGCGTTTAGAACCAACAAAGATTCCTTGGCCTCACATTGTAAGGTAACCAATTGCGTGATTGAAAACTTCAACCAACCGCATCGTGACAAGGGTGATCTTTGGGTAGAATTTTATGGTAGACATAATATGCTCGACCATTGTTACCTCGCTGGAAAATCCAATCAAGGCCCAACGGTAAGAGTCGATATCAAAGGAAATCAAAGCATTAATAATTATCATAAAATCACCAATAATTACTTTGGCCCAAGGCCTCGAAAAGGTGGTGCGAAAGCTGAAACAATTCAACTCGGATCTAGTTTCACTTCCATGTCGCCATCTTTTACAACTGTAGCAAACAACCTTTTTGAAAGATGTAATGGTGAAGTAGAAGTTATTTCTAGTAAGACCAATTTCAATGTATTTAGCAATAATGTTTTTTATAAATCAGAAGGTTCATTGGTAACTCGTCATGGAAACTATTGTAGAATTGATGGTAATTATTTCATCGGTGATGGTAATAAAAATGTAGGTGGAGTTCGATTAATTAATACAGGACATTGGGTCGTGAATAATTATTTCTATAATCTAAAAGGACAAAACTTTAGAAGTCCGCTTGCTATCATGAATGGGATTCCTAAGTCTCCACTCAACCGTTACAATCAAGTGACTGATGTGGTCGTTGCGCACAACACTTACATCAATTGTGTCGAGCCTTGGCACTTTGGAGTAGGAACTAATATCAGTCAAAAAGATGTCCTTCCTCTTTCTGAAATTAGATCAGCTAGACCAATTAGAACTCTTGTTGCCAACAATATTATTTACAATGAAAAGGGTGATACCAATCCAATTATTGCACATGATAAAATTGATGGAATTACTTTTAAAAGTAACCTTACCAACAATCAGAATGCTGAGGTAAAAAAAGTGGAAGGGATGCAAATTGCCAACTTCGAAATATCAGAAGTAGCGGAAAATATTTATGTTTCAAGTAATTCACCAGAGGTTGAAATCTTCAATGGATTTGATTTTGAATCGATTGAAAAAGATCTTTTTGGTAATGCTCGAAAAGATAAAAATTCTATCGGGGCAGTTGCAGGTTCTCTTGCAAAAGATCCCATGATTTTAGGTAAGAAGAAATATGGTCCGAATTGGTTTTCTAATGAAGTACCAGAAGTTACTGCTGAAACCCACGCTGTCAATAACGTTTCGGATTTTACAGCAAAAATAAAAGCAGTTAAAAATGGTGATATCATCGAACTGGCTGCAGGAACTTTTGAATTAAATACTTCATTGGTCATCGATAAAAAAATTACAATTCAATCAAAGGATAATAATAGCCAAGCAATAATCATCTATTCTGGTGCGGCCAAAACTCCTGCTTTTGAAATGAACCCGAGAGGTGAATTGAATTTACAACATATAACTTTGATGGGAAAAAATTCACAGTATGCATTTGCTACCTTGAAAGAAAACATGTCGAACCTTTACAATTTAACCGTCTCAGAATGTGAAATCAGCAACTTCGATTATGTACTAAAAGCATACAAAGAAAGTATGGCTGATGAAATTCTTTTTGCTAAATCTTCTTTGAAAAATTGCGCCAACGGAATTGAACTTTCAGAGGAAATAAATGACAAAGGAGATTACAATGTTGAATTTCTCACCATTGATAATTGCCAATTTGAAAATATAAAAAGCAATGTCATTGACTACTACCGAGGTGGTTATGATGAGTCTACGATTGGAGGGAACTTAATCGTTCGTAACAATACATTTACGAATTGTGGAAGTGAAGAAAAAAATGGCATTTTGTTAAATACAAGAGGTATTATTAATGTTGATATTGCCAATAATACCTTTAAAAATAATCGAGTAAAATTAGTCGCGTTGTTGTGGGGAGCAAAGAACAATACGCATTCAGAAAATGAAATAATTAATTCTGGGAAGATGCTTGTGGAAGAAAATTTGAAATTAAAATTGATGTACTAGAATTAATGATGGTTAAAAAACTATGAACGAATATTCTAGAAACCACCTACTCCACTTATCGACTAGGTGGTTTTTAAAATATTCAAATAAATCTATTTAATATAATCATGCCTCAAAGATTTTTATGAAAAATATAACTCACCTTATCGTTACTCTATTTTTGATGTTTTTCAGTTTCACCTTGCTGGCTGAAAAATTTGTGGTTGACTCTCAAATGGAATTTGATAATGCACTTTCTGATGCGAATGCAGGAGATTCCATAGTTTGGGAAGCTGGTTTGTTTCAGAATATTTATATGGATATTGAGAAAAGTAATTTGGTCATTATGGCGGAAGAATTAGGGGAAACAAAATTCACGGGAACTTCCAAAGTAGATATCTCAGGAAGTTTTATCACCTTCCAAGGCTTTCAGTTTATTGATGGAAATATCGGAACGGGGCATGTCATTAATACTTCGGGAAATTATAATCATTTCACTCAATTAAATATTAAAGACTACACGAGTTATAAGTATTTTATCATCAGAGAAGAGTGCGAATATAATCGCGTGACATATTGCAACTTTGAACATCGAGTAAATTACGCAGACCAAAACATTCTTTCTATTTTAGTAGACAATACAAATCCCGGCTATCATAAAATTCAATATTGTTCTTTTAAAAATTTTGATGGAACAGGTAATGACGAAGGAGTCGAACCTATTCGAATTGGACTGAGCACCCAAGGAGAATTTATCAGCAGATCAACTGTTGAATTTTGTTACTTCACCCAATGTAATGGCGATGGAGAAATCATCTCGAATAAGGCCAGACAAAATGTTTTCAGATATAATACTTTTGAAAATAATCCTGTTGCGGAACTCGTGCTGCGTCATGGTGATGAAGGCGTGGTGTATGGAAATTTCTTTTTGAATGGAATGGGAGGCGTAAGAGTTAGAGAAGGTCAAAACCATGTGATTTTCAATAATTATTTTAGTGGATTAACTAAAAGAAGTATAATTTTACAAAATGACGATTCCGATCCGTTAAATTATATCAACATCGCTTTCAATACTTTTATCAATAGCGCAGAGATTAATTTAGGAGGAAGCGGAAGCGACAAACCTAAAAATGTAACTTTTTATAACAATATATTTACAAGTCCTACTGTCGACCTTTTCGATAACCCAACTGGCACGGAAGATTGGATGGGAAATATTTCAAGTGGTTCATTAGGTATCAATTTACCAAGTGGCATTTCTGTTCAAAATCCTGAATTAGCAATCAATAGTGATGGTTTCTACGAACTATCCGCAACAAGTCCTGCAATTGATGCAGCACAATCTGGCTATCCTAATTTTCCCAATTATCCAGAAATGAATATTGACTATCCTGTGATTTATGATTTGAGTAGACAACTGAGACCTTTGGAACCTAATCTTAAAGATGTAGGTTGTAATGAGTTTCCACACCTTGCACCCCTCCGACCTTTGGCGACAGCGGAGAATACAGGCCCTTTCTATTTATGGAATAACCCGATGGTTAATTTAAGAATAAACTTAGATGGCTTTGGTGCAGTTTCTTTAGATCTTCCTTTGGTACAATATGACTTGGGTACGGAAGTTACCTTGACGGCTACTCCGTCAGAGAATTATGTCTTTACAGAATGGAGTGGTGATATTGTTGGCTCGACGAATCCTATTTCAATAATTATGGATAGTCATAAAGAAGTAACTGCTCATTTCTCCATAGATCCAACGGGGACAAATAATCTTGATTTTGAAGAAAAGGCGTTGGTTAAAATTTTTCCAAATCCAATTGCAGAAGAAATAAACTTGAGTTTTTCTCAAAAATCCAAAGCATGGATTGAAGCAGAATTATTTAATAATGATGGTAAAAAAGTAAAAACATTATTTAGTCAAAACTTCTCACCAGGAAATCATACGATGGTGGAGCAGGTTAATAATTTCCCTTCAGGAATCTATTATTTATATTTTAGAAAACGAACAGAAGGATTAAATTCGATGGAAATACAAATTTTAAAAGTGGTCATTAAATAGGTGGAATTTACACCAGTCGTAGTCACATTCGCAGCGAAGCAATTTTTGCTTCGTCTGCCTCCAGTACAAAATAACATGAGATGATTTTGCAGAGTCATTCGTTCAGACTGAACTTGTCGAAAAAATAAAATGGGGAAGTACCATTATCGAATCTTCACCCGATACATTTGTGCCTGTTATGCCAAACGATAAACACAAGAAATTGAAAATAAATTATTAGTCTTTTCACCTCAAATAAATTTATAGCTCAGCCATTATGTTCTCCATTCTTTCTTCCCAAGTCTTCATTTCAAATTGAACCTCCCCTAACCATAATTTGACTGAATTGATCTTCTGTTTTAGCACTTGACTTTCTTGTTCGTTTGGAGGAATAGGGTGACACATTATTTCTCGAATTCTAACTTGTTCTTTTTTTATTTTAAAAATTAGATTTTTAATCCTTGCCAATTTCTCATATTTATTCACCAATTCTTTTTCGCTAATCACTCCTTCTTTATCTATTAATTTCTGAATAAGAGAATCATATTTTTGATCTAGTGGATTTGGTGTAGTTAACATTAAGAAACTAAGACTTATTAAAAATAAGATAGTAAGAGTAGATATAATTTTGAGGGTTTTCATTTTTGATTTTTTTTTAGATTAACAAAAAAGATTTAGAAAAACTTAATGACTTAATCGAACCGTTTGCCTTTTAGCTTGTAATTGTTTTATTATTTCGATCACTCGTTTCCCTACATATTCTATTTCTTCCAAAGTATTATTTTTACCTATACCAAACCGGAAGGAATTTTTTAATACCGCTTCGTCTGCCCCCAATGCAGCAATAACATGAGATGGCTTTGCAGAACCACTCGTACAGGCTGAACCTGTCGAAAAAATAAAATTGGGAAGTGCTCCTATCAAATCTTCACCCGATACATCTGGAATTGATATATTAAGATTCCCAGGGTGTCTATGATTTGGACAACCATTTAATTGCACATTTTCAACCGAAGTGAAAATAATTTCTTGCAGTCGATTACGCAACGAACGAATTCGATCTGCATTCTTTTCTGAATTTAAATCTTGCATCTCACATGCTTTTCCAAATCCAACAATGGCTGGAATATTATAAGTCCCCGAACGTATTCCTCGTTCCTGCCCTCCTCCAAAAACTATTGGTTCAATAGTTATTTTAGGATGTAATCGTCGAACGAAAAAAGCACCAACTCCCCTTGGTCCATAAATTTTATGAGAGGACATAGCTGCCAAATCAATTTTCATTTTATCTACATCAATAGGATGCCACCCAACTCCCTGAGTCAAATCACAGAAAAACTTAGCCCCAACATTTCGACAAATATTTCCAATTTCTTTGATCGGTTGAATGGTTCCGATTTCATTATTCGCCAACATAATGGCTACAATTAAAGTCTCTTCAGTAACCACTCTTTGTAATTCATCTAGATCAATTCTCCCTACCGAATCAACATCTAAAATAGTAATTCGAAAACCCTGCTGCTCTAATTCTTCGACACATCGTAGAACTGCAGAATGTTCTGTTCGTTGTGTAACAATATGTTTACGGTTAGTTGTATCAGCCTTCGCTAAACCAAATAAAGCTAAATTAATAGATTCCGTTGCACCACTTGTAAATATGATTTCAGTTGGTCTAGCTCCAATTAAAGAGGATACCTGGAATCGAGCTTCTTCCATAACTGAATTGGTTTTCCATCCAGCCTTGTGATTTCCGTTGCCATAATGTTTTGTAAAAAATGGTAACATTTTTTTTAGCACATCTTGATCCACAGGCGTTGTCGCATGTGAATCAAGATAAATTATATTGTTTTTCATTTTAAGAAAAATTTAAAATGAAAGAGTTTGTGCTCCATCCAAAATCCAATCTAACATCGGACCTGCCCCTACTACTTCTGCGCCTTCAATTTTTTCCTCAACACCTAATCCTCGATGATTAAAACAAGGTGCACACGACCAAACCGTTCCACCACTTGTAATAAATCCTTCCACTAGTTCATTTAGTTTTTTAAATGGGGCGATATGAGTATATTCATATCCACCTGCTCGACTCAATTCAACTCCATCGGATGATAAAAAGACTCCCACATCCAAACCTTTTGACAAAGCTGCATTAGCTACGGTAAAGGCAACTGTGGATACATCATCTTTCGCATTATTGGAAAGGGTAACAATTAATTTTTTTGAATTTGACATTTTTATTTTTTTAATGATTTTAAAATATTTTGATTTAGTAATTTTTATTAGCGTTTTACTGCAAGGATGGAAATACTTTTTATCCCATAATTTTTAGTTGCTCCCAATGCATTATTTGAAATAAAAGCATAAGGGTTATCTTTCACTTTAACAATTTCAAATCCTGCGGTTTCAATTAATTTGCAATAGTCTTCCTGAGGAATTGCACCACCAATACATGCTGCCCATAAATCTGCATTGCAGGTAATCTTTTGAGGTAGTTGGGTTGTCGTAACTATATCTGAGAGTACTAGCCTCCCTCCCTTTTTAAGTATTCTTGCAGCTTCATTAAACACCAGTTGTTTTTCACTTGAAAGATTAACTACACCGTTACTGATGACAACATCAAGACTGTTGTTTAGAATGGGTAATTTTTCAATATAACTTTCTCGAAAAACAACTTGCGGATAACCATTCTCATCTTGAAGTCTTCTTGATTTTTCTAGTTGTTCGATCGTCATGTCAATTCCAATCACTTCACCTAAAGCACCAACTTGTTTAGCTGCAAAAAAGACATCCATTCCTGAACCACTTCCAAGATCAGCTACATATTCTCCTTTTTGGAGGTCAGCGAAATCGAAGTAATATCCTACCCCTGCAAAAGACTCTATGGATTCATTTGGAATTTTATCGAGTAATGAGGAAGGATATCCTAATCGTTCAGCCAAAGCTCTTCCCATTTCAAAATGGTATTCTACTTCAGGAAATAGAGCTACCTTTTTGTACATATCTTTTACCTTGTTTTCAAGGTCTTGTCGATCGACTTTCTGTTTTTTTTCAATTGATGAATTCATGATTTTTAATTTTTATGATTTAATAATTTTTAGAAAAATAAAACTTGGCCATTTCTCTTTTTAATCTAGTAGGCGTTTCATGTTCGACATGGTAAATTTCTCTAACCGATGAAAATCGGAATCAGAAAGAAATAGTTCTTTGCATTCTTCAATGATTGATTCAGCAGAAAAATATTGATTCAAATGATGCTGAATAATTATCTTTTGAATACGTACATATTCATTGTCTTTTGAAAATTCTTCTAAAGTCTTTTCATAAATTGGTTGTTCTACTTTCGAGAGAATGTGATGTTTTTCTTCTTCCTTAAAAAAGATATCTGCATGTGCAGCATACAATAAGAGATAAGTCAGGAATTCTTTTTTTGACCATAGACGGAGTGGTGCTGACATAATTGTTTTTGATTTCACGATTGCTACGTTTTATTTTCAATACAAACATACAGCGAGTTTGGAGGTAGAAAAATGGCATATGATTGATTTATAGCTACCACTTATCTTTTGGGATTTTAGTTGAGTTGGTTTAAAAAAGAATGGAAATCAGTAAAAAAATCCAACTACTCAATAAAGAGTTGATTTACTCAAGTACAAGGTTTTATTACTCAATTGAAGGGGAGTTTTCTATTAAAAAGCACTAAATTGATTTACATAATTTTGACTATGAAATGTATCTGTCTCTTATACACATCTCCGAGCCCACGAGACCGA